>Ga0265294_10002581_pt1 | contig 23727 bp, 39 predicted proteins | sample MunlanPumphouse3_FD_192504 | JGI IMG/M metagenome (GOLD analysis project Ga0265294, IMG submission 192504) | Groundwater microbial communities from a municipal landfill in Southern Ontario, Canada - Pumphouse #3 | ecosystem: Environmental > Aquatic > Deep subsurface > Groundwater | place... | reverse complement strand
CAGAATACACAGCCACATACACCCCAGTATTATTATCATTAGTAATCCCAGCAATAACAGCAACGGCAATAGTAGCGGCAACAGCAAGTTTTACCCCAGTAGCATTATCTCAGACAATCCCAGATATGACAGCGAGTTATGAGGCAGAATATGAGGCAAATTATACTCCCTTAGAAATATCACAAACAATTCCAGATTTTACAGCAAGTTATATAGCAGAAATAGAAGCAACATATACTCCCTTAGAAATGAGTTTAGTAATTCCGGATATGACAGCAATAGGAATTACTAAACTTATAAATATAAATAAAAATTCGGGAGTAATAACCGCAATATCTAAAAACACAGGTAATTTGAAGAATATAAATAAATCATAATGAGTAGAAAACTATTATCAGAATTATTCAAAGGAGCTTGGGATGGCTCAACCACATACGGAATTGGCGACATCGTTAATAATAACGGAGCTTCTTATGTTTGTATACAGGTGCGCCTGGTGTAGCAATAGTAAGAATAATAGAATGACAAACCTAACCTTTTCAATATTAGTAATAACAATAACAATAATTTTAGTAATTATAAGTTATAAAAAAATATGAAACCAATAATAGTTTATGCCTAACGAAGATTTAATAAGAAGAATAGAGGAACTTGAAGAAAAGCTAAAAAAGATGGAAGAACATCAGCATTTAGGTTTGGATAAAGATGGGAGTAAAAAGTTTGATGGTGAAACTCCTATAGAGGCAAAAGAAATAAACATACACGGAGCAGGAGAAATGATAAGTGATTTTACGACAATTCCTTTTAAAATATTTGACAGCAAAAGAGGGCCTAAAAGAGGAAGTGGAATGGGTATTGCTACTTTTAATGAAAAGGAAAGCATAAATGAGCAGACACAGTTAATTTTAGTGTCGTCAAAAAAAATGGAAACTGAAAATTTAGTTCCAACAAATAGAACCGACTTTAATAATATAAACTATGCTCAAATTACCCTTTCCCATAATCCACAATATCCAGTCTTGCCCTCAGGGCCATCATCTTTTCCTCCTTGGTCATTTTTATATGGAAATAGAACTCCCGTGATAGTAGGAACGGGAAGAATAAATGGAAATATTTTAACCGACATAACAGCAGATTATAAGAATAATTTAGCAGGTTCTTATTTAGTACTAGTTTCAACGGGAGAATCAAGAAAAATAATAAGCAATACTTCTAAGATAATAACAGTAAGCGGTAATTTTACTTCTTCAAGCGGTAATTATTCTTATCAAGTTGTTACACCTATATTTTTAGGAGCGGCGAATGTCCCTTTTACAAGATTATATGTAGGCGATGATATTAGATTAGGTTATGGTTCAAGTGGTGGAGCACAAGTTCAATACATAAAATGGGGCTCAGGAAGCCCAGAAGGAGTAGTAAAGGCAAATGTAGGTTCGCTTTATTTAAGAAGTGATGGTTCAACAGATACAACTTTGTATATTAAAACATCTGGAACAGGAAATACCGGATGGACAGCCAAATGAAAAGATTACCAAATATACAAACAAAAAAATGGATAGTAAGCTATACGGGCAAATTCTTCGGGGACATTATACGAGCCTTTAATTTAGATTTGTTTTCAGATAAAGGCAGGGTAAAAACAGGGGCAAAGGTTTATCCCCACACTATTCAAGCCGACATAGCTACTCTTGAGTCTATTACTGCTTTTACAAAAGCTAATATATCAGACGGAACGGCAAGAGGAAATAAACTATGGGGAGTATCAAACAAGATAGTAGCTTCTAAAGATGACGGAACTTTTGAGGTAATAACAGAAGATGGATTTGGAGTAGGCGAAGAAGTAGGAACAAACAACGATATTATTTCAGTAGTAGATGAAAGAGAAGATGATTTAGAGGCAATAAATGTTTCAATCACAGGAGAAGAAAAAACTTTTTACTTAGGAAGAGATGCTAATTTTTTAAAAGTAGCACAGGGATTAAGAATAAAATTTCCTATAACTGAATTAAAGATAAACCTTTGGAAAACAGGTTCACCAGATGACTTTACTATCTCAATACAGGGAGATGATAATGGAGAGCCAGACGGAGTAAATATAGTAAGTAAAATTTTTACGCATACAGAAATAGATACTTCTCCAAAAGAATTCATAATCACAGATTTTGCCAATGAGATACTCAAAGGAAATTATTGGCTTATATTAGAAAAAGGAGGGATAGCCGATAATTCTAATCATTATAAATTTAATTACATAAGAGGAATTAACGAAGATGATGATCCTTACGAAAACGGTGAATTAAAAAGATGGACTGGAACTGCTTGGATTACTTATAAGGACACATTACTAACAGAAACCGCTACTGAATATACTAACGGAGGAGAAGATGATTTATGGGGAACAACTTGGACTCCAGCAGAAATAAATAGCGCAGACTTTGGAATAACAAGAGTAGAAGGAAGTAATGCCACAACTCCAGATACAACTTATTCAATAGATTTTATTAAGATTAAAGTTTATTACGAAGACGGAGGAGAAGATAAAAAAACTAAATTTATGTTTCCTTCAAGCAATACAGCCTTACCAGCTCCTCGTGATGACTCTTGGACTAATCCAACTAATGCTTATTCAGATAATGGAAGTTACGCAACTGCTTTGAATATAAAATATCATTGTTGGCATAATTTTGGATTTGCTATTCCAGGGACAGCAACTATTAAAGGAATAGAAGTAGTAATGAAAGCTAAAATTGATACCGCAGAAGAGTGCTATATTTCAGGAGCATTAACAAAAGATGCAGAAACCATTGCAGGAAGTTTTTTAAGATTTGGAATGAAACCACCGATAGATGCTAAATTAACTATTAATTCTATTTATCCGCAATCAGACGAAAAAGTATATTTAACAACGAACGAAGATGTTATATTTTTAGGCGATGAAGACGATAAATGGTATTCATTATGGCAAGGAATTCTGCAAGAAGAAGAATTAAATTCAGACTACCCAGCAATACTTAAAAATTTAGGAGCAGGAGGAACATTACTACTTGCAAATGAAAATAAGATACATTCTTTTATAGCAACAGCGACATCTTCTTCTGAAGTTACGCCGAATAGACTGATATTTGACCCTACTCACTATGTAAACTGGATAAGATTAACAAATTCTGCAGTGTTTATAGGACTAAGGCACAAAGAAGGAGAGGGCTTGCCTTCTCAAGTAGTTTATTATGAGCCATCTGTAGAAAGAACAAGAACTTTTATTATTGAAGAAGGGGCTACAATGGGCTTTATAAAAGACGAAAATTGCCACATTATAGATAAATTAGGACAAATTAGAGTATTTACGGGTTCTTCATTCCGCCCTTATCTTTATTTCCCTTGCTATTACAGAGACGAAAAACTAACAACCTTGCCTCATAGAAACGGGATAATAACAAGGGGCGATATTGTAAAGATAGCTTGGAAAGGGCAATATCCTGACCCTGCCGGCATTTGGGTAATTGAAGACGGAAATCTTTATCATAAACATTCGCTTGTCTTTGATAAGACAAACTTTAATAGCATAGGTGCAATGGAAGTAAACAGTACAGGAGCTTTATATGAAGAAAACGAGATATATATTGGAGCAAGCCTTGTTGATGGAGCGGGAAACGATGTTAAAGGAGCTTATAGTACAATTAAAACAGCTGTATCAGATGAAACAAGAAGCAGGTTTGAAACTTCTAAACTTATTACTTCTGAAATAAAAGATATATGGCAAGATGTAGTTTTAAAATATGACCCGGTATCAGGCGGAGATATTAAAGTAAAATACAAAGCAGAGCCGAATAAAGTATTAGAAACAGCAGAGTATTCAGGAACTTGGACATCAAGCACAACATTTACCTGTAATACAGCAGGATTTGTTTCTGCGGTTAATTCTGGCGACATAGAGGCAGGAGATGAGGTAATCATCAGAAAAGGGCAGGGAGCAGGATTATTGGCTCATATTACAGAGATTACAGGCACTACAACTAAAACCGTAACGATAGATGAAGGATTAACGGCCATAACAAACGGAACATTTACTTTCTCTGTTGAAAAATGGAAAGAAGTTAATATAAATTTAAGAGAAGATATGTTTTCCGCAAAAGGAAGCTTAAAAGACAAAAGTTTAGAGAATACCCAATTAAAGGTTGAAGTTAGAAAACACACATTGGAAGAAATACAAGTTTCCTCCACAGTAGATAAAACAATAAATAAATAATATGCCACAAGAATTATTAGACCCACAAAGCCAAATACATCAGGATAATCCTTTGTGGTTAAGACCGGGGGAAACTCCTGAACAATATAAAGCAAGGGTATCCCTGCAACAATCCCAGCCAGTTTCATTAGATGAGGCGGAAACTCCTATGCCTCCGACTTTTGAACCTACGCAGAGAGTAGAAGATACTATCTCTTTACAGGCACAAGTAGAAAGACAAAGGAAAGAGCTTGAGGATAGCTATCAAAGACAATTAGATGATATTGAAAGACAAAGAAAAGAACAAGAAAGGATACAAGAAGAACAAAGAAAAAAGCAAGAGGGTATTTTAGGACAATTAGAAACTCAAACAACTCCTTTTAGAGAAGATTTAGAAAGAACAGAGAGACAAAGATTACAAGTAGAGCAAAATTTCTTTGCCAATCAAGCCCTTGTAAATGAGCTTGATAAACTGCTAACAGAAAGCACCTCTTTAATGAGGCAACTTCAAACGCAAAGAGTTCCCGGGCTTGCGGGATTACAGCAATCAGACAGAATGATTAAAGCTTATGAAACAGCCCAATCAAGGATTGCGATTGTTGAAGCCGTGATGTCTGCTCGCAATAATCAGATAGGAACAGCTTTAACTTTTATAGACAGAACTAAAGGAGCTATACAACAAGACCGCCAAGACAGAATAAGCTATCTTGAAAGTTTATTTAACTTTTATGAAACAACAAGAAATGAAGCAGGTCAGAAAATCTTTAATCTTACTAAAGATGAAAAAGAAATCATAAATTCGCAAAGAAGATTGCTTGAACAAGACCTGGCAAGAACAGAAGCCACAGCTCAAAGAATAAAAGATTTAATGTTAGAGAACCCTCAAATGGTAGCAGAGGCAGGAATTAGCTTAAACGACACAGAAGCCGAGATTTCAAAGAAATTAGCAGATTGGCAATATGTAACAGAGATAAGAGAAATGAAAAATAAAATGGAAGCAGAAGGAATAAGAGAAGTTTCTCAACCCAATGCTAATACCTTTTCTCATACAGATAGTAAGGGAATTACAAGGCATTTTGAATTACCACCAGATACACCTGATTGGCAATTAAGAACAGTTGGGAATAATCTTTATAGGGTTGACCTAAGAACAGGACAGATGCAGTTATTGGCGGGAAGTGGAACAGCTCCTACTGCTCCAACTGCTCAAAGATGGCTTGACCCTGAAACACAGACATCTTATGAAGGCCCGCAAAGAAAGCCAACAGATGAACCAATCTTATTTGAAGACGAAACAGGCAAAGGATTAACCGCACGACAAGGAGCAAGAGCAATGGCAAAAGAGCAAATAAGATTAAATCCCGCAATAACGGATGAGCAATTATTCTCAAAATTAAGAGATGAAGTTCCTGAATTAAATATAACTGATATAAGGACTGAAATAGCTAATGCAAGGACTGAGACGGAAACATCCCCAGTAGATATGAGAAGACCCACTGCCACCGTAATAGGAAACATAAGAGGCCTGATACAAGCTAATGCCTCAGTAGAAGATATACAAGAATACATAGAATTAAGTGGATATAATATAAACCACCCTGAAGTACAAGAGCTTTTGGAAGGATATGTTCCTGAAGAAATACCTGGACGATGGGAAAGATTTAAAGAATTTTTTAGAAGATGATAAAAAGAATAACACAAAAAATAGGAGATTTCTTTAAACCTACAGAGGATGTAAGAGCAAGAGATGTATTAAGGGAAGTTCCGGGAGCAATAGGGACTATTGGAAGGGGAATAAAAAGGATTATTCCAAAATGGCAACCGAGAGTTTCTGAAGAACCCTTAAGAGAATTAGGGAGGATTTTTAGACCGCCAGCACCAAGAGAAGCAATGCGTTTTGAAGTTGGCGAAGGATTAACCCCAGAACAACAAAAACAAGCAGAGCAGAAACTTCAAGAAATAGTAAGAGCCCCAAGAACTCCCGGACTATGGAGAATATCTGTAATACCTGAAGAAAGAGAAATAAAGCGACTTGAAAAACAAACTGATAGAACCGCAAAACAGATATACGAAAGAATGTATCCTGAAAGGGCTCAAGAATTAAAGTTTGCTTTAATGACTCAATGGGGAAAACCCGAGTTAGTAGAAGAAGCCGTTAAGAAAGGAAAAATAACCCCAATGGAAGTAGAATTATTTACTCCTCCAAGACCAGAACATGTTATTGGGGGAATGGGTATTCAGTTCCCTGCGGGGAAAGCAAAAGCTTTAATTTCAGGAGCAAAAGGAGCAGGAATAACTAAAACAGACATATTAAAACCACAAGCTCTAACAGGGGCAAAGCAAGAGGTGTATAGGGCATTAACAGCAGAGCCGGCAGTTAGAACTGAACTTCAAAGGTTAGTAAAAGACCCCAAAATTCCTGCTACTCAAAATATAGGGGAGTATTTAGAAAAGATTATCAGAACTACTCCCGAACCAGCTGTTCCCAAAGAACTTGAACCATTAGCGAAAGAAGCCCGTAAGTATAAGAGTGCGGAGGAGTTTGTGAGAAATTACGATGGGGGTTTGATTTTGGACAAAGTGGAAGTTAATAAATGGATTGCTGGTGGTCCCGACAACACTGTTCCTGTTTCTGAAATACTCGGCCCTGAAGGTAAAAAGTTTATGAAAGAAATGAATTTACCAGATATACCTGTAAGAGTTCAAGAAGCGAGTGAAGAAACCATTGGACATTATGCACAAATTGAATGGCGGGGTGGAAACAGATTAAAGGACGCACGGATAAATATAGAAATTTCCCCAACAGAAGAATTTGGCGTTGAATCTCTTGGAATAATGGAAAAAAACTTATTACACGAACTTGCCCACGCCAAACAGATAACCCTTAATAGGTTGGGAATTAAAAAAATTCAAGGGGAAGTGTCTGAAAAAGCTGCAGAAAAACACGCAAACTATATTTTATCAAAAACCAAATCCCAACTAACCGATATCTGGAATAAAGCACAAGGGAAACCAATAACCCCAGAAGTTCCAAGAGAGGGTATTCCAGGTATTAGAGGATTAAGAGAAGTAGGACTTGCCCCTGAAAGACCACCAACGATTACTAAATCAGAAACAACCTTATTAAAAGACAGAATAAGGGATTATGCTCGTGGAATAAGAGAGGGAAGGATTGATTTAAGAAAAGACGCAAAAGGAGCTGTTAATCAGTTTGAAACCTTTTTAAGAGAATCAGGAATCCCCGCGAAAGATTATAAAAAGTTTGTCCCAGAAATGAGAAACATAGCAACAGCCAAAGACCCTGTAAGAGCATTTTCAGAGAAGTTCCCGGATATTCAGAGAAGAATAAACAATTATGTAGAATCAGAAGTTAAAAGAGGAATACAAACTCAAATACAAAGGGAGCTTAAATATACTAAACCATTAAAAGTTGGAGACAGGAGGATAGCTAAATATGATTATGAAAGCAATAAATTCTTTGAAGGATTAAGGGAAAATAATAAACTAAACCAGGAACAATCGGCAGAAAAACTAAGACAACTGCCCCAAGAAGGGCTTTCAGAAATGGATAAAATAAATGCAAGGTTTTTGTCGTTAAAAGAAAATGGAATGAAAAGCTCAGTAGAACTGAATGAACAAGTATTAAGAGATATTGAGGAAATGAAAAGAATAGGAAGAGAGGCAAAGGATACAGATGACTTTTTAAAAAGATTAAACAGAGCAGAAAAGGTAGATGAGATGTCTATATCAATAGACAAGATAAAAGGAACAGAACAATTTATCAATAAGATGCAAAATGCTTATCTAAGAGGCGTTGCAAATACCAAGTCAATGTTAAATGCCATAGGGGGAAAAGAAATGGCAGAAAAGTATGACCCAAAACTTTTGCAAAACAAAAAAGATACAGCTATTTTCCAATCAGAAAGAGAACTTATTAGGGGTGTTTCAGAAGATTTAGGAATAGATAACCCTAAAAAACTCTATAAGGAACTTATAAATATGGAATCTGAAAAGTTTCCGGCTACAGATGTTGAAGGATTAACTCACGAATATACCAGAACCCAGTTAATGGACATCTATAATTCTATTAAAAACCCAACTATAAAAGAAAGATACCACAATGCTTTTGGAGAGAATCAAGTTAATCAACTGCTTCACAATTTAACAGAAAATGAAATAAAGGCGGCAGACAGAATGATGGAACAAGTTCAAAAGTATAGAGAGATACTTAATAGAAGAAATATTGAAATAACGGGCAGAGATTTAGGAACAGTTGAAAACTATTGGCCATCAACAGCAGAATTTCAACCGAATGTTTTTGATGATATTAGATTACAAGGAGAAACACCTTCAGCAATGAAAGCTCGTTCTCATAGCGTTAATGTATTTCCAAGACCTGAAAGTGCTTGGCTTAAAACATTAAAGCATATAAACCAAGCGGAACATGTAAAACATTTAAGCCGAAGATATGAGGAACTAAGAAGATTATTTACAGATAGAAAGATTAAAAAACAAGTCATAGATAAATTTGGAGAAAAAGTTTATGGCGATTTAATGGCTCATGTAGACCAAATATCTCTTAATAAATTCAAGGAAAAATTAGATGTAATTGGAAGTGTAATTGATGGTGCTATAAATAACTGGGTAAAAGCCAAGATTGTATCTCCAACAGTTCCGGCAAGACAATTAGGTTCAATGTCAAACTATGCAGAAAATATGCCGTCAGCAGAATGGGCAAAGGGATTTATGGAAGGATTAACAAGCCCCAAAAAGACATTTGATTATATGTGGAAAAACAATCCTTTTTTAGAAGCAAGATTTAATCAAGGATATTCAGAAGCTCTTAAAGATGTAATGCAAGGAGCAAACCATTTAAAAGTTAATGCCGGCAGATTTACAAGTTTATTTACGCTTCCGGTTAGAGCAGGAGATATTACTGCGATTATTTACGGAGGTTATCCTTATTTTAAACATACATTAAAGAAAACAGGAAGTTTACAGAAAGCAAGAGATGCTTTTGAAAATGCAACCCTTGAAGCTCAACAAGCAGGGGTTAGTTCTGCTTTGTCTTTAGCGCAAAATAGTCCAAATCCGGCAATGAGAACATTGTTTAGATTTAAAAATACTCTTAATCAGTATTTAAGAAAAACGGCAGACGCTATAATAAATTTTAGAAACAATGAAATATCGGCAGGAGAACTGGCAAAAAAAATAACACTTTACAATGTTATACAACCAATGCTTTATGTTTTAATAGGAGCAGGGGTTGTTGGAGGAACAAAATCTATTGGAAAAATAATGAGAGGAGAAGAAATAGACCCAGATTTTAACAAAGTAGCAGATGATATTTTAATGGAAATGGCATTACAACCTTTTGGGGCCATTCCGATAATAGACGATATAGCAGAATATTCTTATAGACATTTTACAGGAAAACCAAAGTATGGAGTATTTCAAACTCCTGTATTAGATGATGTTCAAAAAGCAATGTATAAAATGAGTAAGAAAGAAATAACACTGGAAGATTACTTGGAAACATTTGGAGTGGCTGGCGAAGTTGGCTTTGGAGTACCAATAACTGCTATTATAAGATATAAGAAGTATTTGATGGAAGAAGGGCCGGATTCACCAAAAACAAAAGAAATACTTGAAAAATATAACATTAAAAAAGATGTTTCTTCCCCTGATGATATTCTTAAAAAGTATAATATAAAATGACTCTCCAACAACTAAAAAAATACATAGAGGAAGCAATTAGAGAGTGGAAGAACACACAGGAATACAAAAACCTTGCATTTAGATTTTCAGGAAAAAGTTGTACCCTACACCAGCATTGTCTATTGATTTCTTTTATTTCTTTCCATGTAGCTATTAGTTAATCATTAACTTAATTTAATGTCACAAAAAAGAAAAAAAATAAAAAAGTTCATAAATAATGAACTGAACGCGATTCAAATTATCAAAATAATTCTAATGGTCGGCTTTATAATATACGCAGTAATTAAAATAGAACAAATAATATCTTTACTATAATGGAAGAGATAATCTTAAAAATTGCAGAATACGGAACAGTAGGCGGAGTAGCAATAGCTCTAACATATCTTTATCTTGTTTATCCAAAAAACGGGAAAGATTCTTATGAAAAACTGGCTAAAGAATTAAAGTTAACTAATGAGAACCATCTTAACCACATTTACGAAGAAATGAAGAAACAAAGCAGGGCTCACGAAAAACAAATAGAAGTTTTGTATGAAATACTGGGAGTGTTAAAAGGTAAATAACCTTTCCTTTTTTGCTTATAGTGATATAATTAAAAAAGGGGAGGAGTATAGCTCTTTTAAAAAGGAGGCAGAAGATGCCAAGAATGACAGCGACAAGCGAAACTTTTAAAGATGTTATCATCAAAGAAATTGAAATATATTTTGGCGTTGCAAAATGTCTTGGTAAAAAACTTGTTGTTGATATTTCACTAGAAGAAGGAGGCAGTAATGCTAACTCAAGAAAAAAAAGTAGCTTATCGCTACCAGCCCAGAACAAAACAAGAATTGATTGACACGATGTCGCACATTATGAGGTATTGCGAGGCGATCGCACACATTGGCAATCAGCCAGAAATTGTAGTTTATTCCATAAAGGAAGCCGATGAAACCCAAAACCAAGACCACGCCTAAACCGCAAAAAACAAATCGCAAGAAAGAATACAAGAGAAGGCATCGCCTTCAATAAAACAAAGGGGGGCACCTCTAAAAACTTCTCTCTAATAAAGAGAGGTTGCCCCCTCTCTATATATATGAAAAAATTAAAATGTCCGATAGCTCGTTACAACGACGAGCCAATATACATAACCTTGCCTTATGGTTCAAAGGCATTTGTAGAGCAATACAAAAAGTTAGGTTGGGATTTAACTCACCATAATGGGATAGATTTAGTTAATTCTACAAACGCACAAAAAGCATACGGAACGCCTGTATACGCAAGCCAAGACGGAGTAATAACAAGAGCAATATATGATACTTCTGTTTCAAAGAAAGGAAACGGGCTTACTATTGAAGGATTGCCTTTTGTAAAAGACGGAAAAGAAATGCTCCTTATAACAACATATTGGCACTTGGCTGATTTAAGTGCTAAAACCGGGGACTTTGTAAAAGCTGGGCAAATTATAGGAACGCTTGGTAATACGGGTTATGCCATAGGAGGACACCCTTCTCCTTTTAAGGGAACGCATATTCATTATATGGTCTTTCCTTATGAGAGAGTAAATGGTAAGTGGCAGAAATGCGAGCCAAATAATGGGGTAGGCGGAGCAGTTAATGCCGAGCTATGGCTTGAAGATAACTGGAAAGAAAAAGCACAAACAATTACTTATGATAAAAAGGTTGATATTGTAAGTATACTTGGTATAATAAAAAGAAGCATAGAATATATAAAATCAAAACTATGATAGACATAATTTTACTAGGTGGTCTAGTTTTAGCTTTAGTTGAAGTAGTTAAGATAGCTTTAGGAGGTCGTTACTCAAGGTTCTATCCTTTAATTGCTATTGCAATAGGTCTTATCTTATCAGCCATTCTTAATTATCAATATGGAACAATACAAGAGATAATTACAAGCGGAATAATCGTTGGAGCAAGTGCCGTGGGACTTTGGGAAACAGGAAAAAATAGCATAGGTAAATAGTGGAAAACTTCCTTGCAGGAATTTTTGGGTTTGGTATAATAAATATATGAGTTATAGTAAGCGTCTTTTGACGCAGAAATACTTGTACAACTTAATACTGATTTTAATACTTGTTGTCTTACTTGGCATAGGATACCTATCATATAGAGAAGAACGCTCAGAGGGGCAAAAAAATGGCTCTGATAATGTTTTAAATTGGGTTGATAATAGTAGTATTGTAGCTAACAGAATACCTCCGATTTCAGATTTCTATGTTCTGGGTATAAATGTTTCTCCTGTTGCATATAAGGTTATTGCTTGTGAGAGCGGTTTTAAGCACGATAATATTTGGGGTGCGGCAGGAGAATATGGAATTGCTCAGTTTATGCCGCAAACATGGAAATGGTTTAATGAATTGAGAGGAACTGATTTAGATATTTATAATAAAGAACACCAGTTAGAAGTGATGGAGTGGGCTTTAGAAAATGGATATTCTTCACATTGGACTTGCTATCGTTCTTTAAAACTATGAAAATAATAAAGACAATTCTGTTTATAGCTTTTAGTCCGTTAATAATAACAGCGATATTATTATGGGGAATAGCTTGTTATTTAATAGGAGATATGGATTAAATCTTTATAAAAAAGCTACGAACTATTTCGTGATTATTATTCTGGGTAATTGATATTTATCAACTATTTAGGGAAACCTTTAGAGATAAGAAAACAAAAAAAGCCCGATAGGAATAATAATTATCGGTTAGTTGGTAGCTCCTTTATGAAGATTTGCAAAGGTTGTCAAAAAGAATTCAAAACCAAATTGGAATGGCAGGTTTTTTGCAATAAGAAATGTAAAATAAATTATTATGTAAAAAGAAATGTTGAAAAGAGCCAAATATATCAAGAAAAAAAACAGGGAATATAATACCCCAATGTTCAGAACTCCAAGCGGAGAGCTTATACCTCTAAAAGAAGACCCACTTAGAAACCCCGCAGAATTATTTGAACTTCAGAATAGATATTTTAAAGGCCGCAGAGAAACTTAAAACAAAAGAAAAATGACCGAAGAAACAACTACTCCTGTTGATACAGAAGAAGAAACTGAAGAAGAAACCGAAGAAGAGTAAAGTAAAACCCCCTATTCCTTAGGGGGTTTTTAGCAGGGGCTTTATTACTATTTCTATTCTTGGTTCTTCCTTTGAATAATCCTTTTTAATAGTTAGCTTTTGTATTTGGCTATCATCTACTAAAATAGTCCCATTTAAGCAATCAAGTAATTTCCCATAATTATCTATATCCCTTCTTTTCTTATCACCAAAGTATAATACTACTTCCATTTCAACATCTTCTTCTATTGGCTTGCCTTTGTATTGCTCTTTAATTTGTCTGACATAATCTTCTTTAATATCCTTGCCAATTTTTGTCATATAGAGTGTTCCGAACTTTCCACGACAGACATATTGATAAATATGTTGGTTACTTTTAGGGTTTCCTTTTAGTGATAATTTTACCATTTTTATCTACTTCTACATTATCTTTGTAAAATATAATATCTCTGTTGTATATATTAAGCATCCTATCATAATTCTTTTTATGTCTATCACAATAATATTTAGTTTCTGCCCCCGTTACCCAAGAAATTGTTTTTGTTTTATATGCCTTATTTCTCCTAACCACAATCCCACAATTAGAACAACAAACATAGTCTTTTGAAATACCCTCAAATGCTTGGTTCATTAAATCTATGATTATCTTCGTAATATATCTTTTAAATATACCCCTTACTTTTTTTGTTTTAATTTCTGTTATCATAAAATTCTTTTGTTATTTTTAATAATTCTTCTTTTAAATGTATTTTAGTTTCGTGGCAGTCCTTACATAAAATTATACAATTCTCTTTCCTTGCTTTATCTTTGCCTAATCTACCAGAGATATGATGGGCTTCTAATGGTAAATCACCCCTGCCGCAAAATTGACAGCAATGCAAGTGTGAATATTGTTCTCTTACTTTCGAGGGGAAGTTATTTTTCATTTCAATATTTTCCCACAATCCTTGCAAACTTGAACTTCTTTTGTTTCAGTTTCTTCGTGATTACAATTTTTAGCCCCACCGTCTAATAATTTTATCTCTTTTGTCCAAGTCCAATTTGAGGGCTGGGATAGTAAATATTTATTAAAATCTGGCTCTCGTTCTGCAAACTTTTTACATCTATATAAAACTCTTTCTGAAATCCCTGAACTTTCTGCCATAGTGGCAAAAACTTTCTTGCCGTAATGATTTAAAAAATCGTTCTCTTCTAAAATCCTCTTACCGATAGAGTGCATTGTTTGTAATTTTAATTCTTCGTAGGATTTATAACCCTCTACATAAAGACCCTTTATATCTTCAACGAGGGAATTGAAAACATCACTATTTGCTAATTGGTTAATTTTCATAGAAATAACTCTTATTAAATATCTAATTTGAGGGGCTACAATGCCCTTTTTAGGGATTTTAAGCTCTTTTGCGGGCCAAACTACCTCTTGGGCTAAAGAGCGTCATTTTCTGGCTTATTTTCTGATTTTGGTTTCCACTCGTTTTTTACAAAGTATAATGTTCCTTTTTTTGATTTTAAAAGGTTCATTTTTACCTCGCCTTTTTCATCTTTCTCTGTTTCAAACCAATTAACAAAACTTTCGTTGACTACTAAGTTTAACTTAACCCACTCTGGAGCTTTTTCATTTTTAGGGAAAGCTCTTAGCCCATCTACAAATTTTGGTTTATTTTCCATAATTATATGAAGTCATTAAAATCTTTTAAGGATTTTTTTATTTTATTAAATCTTGCCATATCTGGCAAAAACTCTACTAAATGTAAATTGAAAGGGTGTGTGAATATTCCAAGATATACTTTCTTATTCGTGCAACGATGTTCCAACTCCAGCTGATACTGATACCTTTCTAAATATTCTTCATCTGTTGCTAATTTTACAGGGAACTTTGTTTCTATAACTTTATCTGCGAACTCAAAGTCCGGTTTTACTGTGATAGTTATATCATCAAACTTCACTTCGTATCTTGGCTCGTGCTTAAAAGGTATCTCATTATGCTCTAATATCTTTTTAAACTCGGCTTCAAATGCTTGTCCTGAAATAATGTTAGATTGCCCTGTCGCATTTATCTTTTTAGTAGTGTAGAAATCAGATGGGAGTAAATACCCTTTTATGATACTACCTACTTCTGAAGCATAGAAAAATCCTTTCTTCCTTTCTCGTGGCTCTTTATTAACATAATTATTAAAGAGTTCTTTTACTTTCATATATCTATATCATCGTTAGTAATTACTTTCTTGCCACTTGCCTTGTTCCCATCATCATCTTCGCCAGATAATCCCAATAAAGATTGGAGCATATATCTTCTGTAATAAGTTGTTGCACTACCCATTTTTTGTGGGTCTTGAATATCAGGCAAGGTTATTGTGCTTTCTATCATATCTTTTCCGTCTGTAATGATTGTAGATATTGCTGGTCTTTCTCCTATGTGGGTTAAGGGCTGGGCTAAAATTAACCCCTCCTCTTTAAACAAAGGAAGCAATACATCTAAGAGTTGGTTTATATCAAAGTATTTACTCTTAAAAAAAGGGTTAGCTTGTTTCTTCTCAATCTTGCCAACTTCTTGTTGTATAGTCCCTATTTTCTCGTAAATTGTTTTTTCTTTTTTTTCGTTCATTTTATTATATTTTTAAAATCTTCTTTATAAACTTCTTCTAAGAGTTCTCTTATCTCTTCGGTTGTAAAATAGGTATTGTGTTCTCTTGTTCTAATTAGGAGTTCTTTCAGGTCTTCATAGATCCAGAGTTTAGATTTGTTCCAGTTATCTTTTGTATATTTAATCGTCTTCTTCGTCATAATCTTCATAATTCTCTCCAAATTTCCATTTGCCATAATCTCCGTTATGGACGGGGCAGTAGGTAGGATAAGAACTATTTTTAGGATAGCATTTACATTTTTCTTTTATTTTTTCCATTATTCTTCACAAAGTGAACACCCCGAGCAATTATTTCTGTGATATTCACTTAATTTACCTGTTTCAGAGTCTATATTCTTATCCTCTAAAACATCATCATACTCTTTCAACATTTCTCTTTGTCTATCAAAATGTTGTAATACTTTTTGTCTTTCTATATCTTCAAATATATTTTGCATATTTTTTTTATTTTATTTTTAGACCTTTATTACTATCATCTACTAACTTTACTATTGAATTGATTGTGTATCTTACCCCCTCACTTGTTTTGTTTGTCTTAATTGCTATTTGGTGGAGAGATAATCCCTCACTTCTTAATTTGAATATTCTGCGAATATCACGGAGATTTGTTTCATATGCTTTCATATTTTTTTATCAAGACACTTTTTTACAAGTTAATAGATTGTTGTTTTTAATTGCTGTTAGTGTCTTATTTAATTTTTAATCAAGTTGCATTTTTATAACAAATGCGCCATTTTTTATTTTGCTGTTAGCGACTTATTGGATTTTAATCACGATACATATTTATTTTTTTCAAGAAATAATTTAATTGCTGTTAGTATCGTATCTCTATTATAATCTTTCAAAAAGATTTGTCAAGGGTTCAGAACTAAATCATCGGTTCTGGAATAGAGTTTATTCTTTGCTCGGCTATTTTATAATACTCTTCGCTTATTTCTATTCCTATAAAGTTTCTTTTTAATTTCTTACAAGCCACTCCTGTTGTTCCACTTCCCATAAAAGGGTCAAGGACTAAGTCCTTTTCATCTGTTGTATTTATCATTAAGGTTTCTACAAGTTCTTCTGGAAAAGGTGCTGGGTGTTCTTTCATTGGTTTTGGTGGTATTCTAACTATTTCTAATTGATGTTTGCTTCTTTTATAAAACTTTGGTTGTATATTTGTTTTTGTAATCCAAAAGATATATTCTGTTGTTGGAAACCATCTAATCGGGGCTAAAATAGGAGTGCTTCCTCTATCCCATATAAGTATTTGCCTTAAATTAAAATTGAATACCCACTCTGGGAAATATAATTTATGTTTATGAGGTTGTCCTTTATGATTATAAAATATACTCCCCTTTGGTTTTATAATTCTTACTAACTCTTTTAGAATATTTTTCTGTTGTTCTTGATATTCTTCCCACTCTAAATTGTCTTTAAAATCTCCATAATCTATATTTCTTTGTTTCCAAACATCGTGCTTACTTGCAGTTCTTTTCCCAAAATATCCTTTATTGTAAGGCGGACTTGTAATACAACAATCCACACTCCCACTTTCTATCTCTTTTAATTTTTCTAATGCGTCTCCGCAAATTATTTTATTCATAAAAATAAAGTTAATGCCAATAATAGACTAAACGGGATTTTAGAAACATCTATCGGTTCCTCTTTCTCAAATACAGACATATCATATTCTACTGCCATTTCTTCTGCCTCTTCTCTTTTTCTTCTTGCATATTCCCTGTATGCTTGTTGTTTGTTCATCTGTCTTAACTCATTATCTAATTGATTGTACAAGTCTTGGTTTTGAATAGTAAAGTTAATTACAGAGGGGCGAAGTCTTATTGCTCCTTTTGAAGCCAAGAAATAATGCTTTGCGAAGTTTCTATCGCCTTTGAATTTACTTAGCCAATTTTTGTATTCTTTTTCTATCATAGTTTTCATTTTAATTCTTTTTTTATTTCTTTTTTACACTCCTTGATAAACTTTGTAATATCTCCTAACTGCATAACTATTATCATTGCAATATCTTTCTCGGTTAACATAGGTTCTGTCTTCATATACTTATCTATTACTTCTGTTAGATATTGCATTCTTTTATCTTTGTTATTCATTTGCATTAGAGCCCATTCCCCAGTGCTATTAACAAGGGAATAAACTAATATTATTTTAGAAAGCAAGGAATTGAATTTTGAGGCAATAAATAGCGTGCTACTCCTTTATACTTCTCTACGGGCTTATATAGAGTTCCCTCCTCTGCATCTCTTCCTACTATAAGCTTTAATAATGCTGGGGTAATTTATTGGTCAGAGCTGTTAACAGTATTTCACCTGCTCGGCTAACCTTTCTTATAAGTATAACATTTTTTGGCGAGCGATTTTATCAATTCTCATACTTTGCCAATTTTCTAATCTCGCTCCGATAGTTAAAACTTATAAGCATTTACATTATTTAGACTTCTCTTTCTTTGTGGAAACAAAATAGGCGTCGCAGGATTCAAGTGCAAAACGCCTATTAAGTTTGAATCCCACTTTTGTTTATTTGTTTGCCTTATTTTTGTTAACCCCATATTAACAAAAATAAAGAAGTTTGTCAATAGATAAGCCCTTTAAAAGACAAAGATTAACTCTTTGGTGAAAACTATTGTTTTTCTACTAGACACTTATCTGCTTTTATATAAGACGATTTTAAAAGGACTATATTACACTTGTCTTGTCAAATATTCTGCCACTATGGCAGGAACTACCCCCCTTTCAATTAACTCCTTAATCAACTCTATGACTTTTAACTGCTTTTTATTTTATTTTTAAATTTTTTAAATGCTTTATATCTATGGGATATTTTGTTTTTTTCCTCTATTTCTGCAAATGTTTTATTATATCCTTCGGGTTGAAAAATACAATCCCAGCCAAAACCTCTTTTTCCGCGCGGATAGACAATCGTTCCTTTTATCTTTCCTTTAAAAATATGAACCTCTTTTCCATTATAAGCAATACAGCAAATAGCTTCAGCTTTTTCCCCATAGTATGCTTTGGCTATCCTTTCGGGAGGAAAGTATTTAATCATTGCTCCTATTTCTCTTTTCTTTCCCAAATAAAGTCCAGTATCTTCTACAAAAGAATTAGGAACGCCCGATAATAATAACTTATACACAGCGACCTTTTCAACATCTATGTCTTGTATTTCTTCTCCGTTATACGGTTCGGAAAAAATATCTATTCCCAAGATCTCTTTTGCTTCCCTTATTTTGTTTTTATTTGATGTAATGAATTTCATAAAAATTGGAGAGGGAGGTTTTCCCTCTCCTTTAAATTATCTTGCTTCCTCAAATTTGAGAGAGCAACGGGGGCAGATGTCTGCGTGTTCGTAAATCTCACGGGCGGTGTTTGATGTCTGGTCAACCGTCCCAATCGCAATCTTGATTGCCTCTAAAGATGGGCAATCTCCGTCCATCAAACCTTTTCTTTCCAATTCTTGGATAACTTGGGGTGTCATATCTCATCTCCTTTGCAATTTGCATTGCGGTTTGAAAACTATTGTGATTGACAATCTCTCTATCATAAAAAGAGGGTGCTTTATCTTCATTGGGGTCATCTCTTAATCTAACCCCTATTTCATAATCGGACATTCCCCTTTTTTTTAATCTTTCAATCTGGGTATTTTTGTCTGGAAAAGTTAAATAGAATAATTTTGCTTGATATATCAATCTCCTTACCGCAAGCCCTGAATAAACTACTAAATTAAGGGCGTAATTTCCTTCCTGTTCAAGAAAATCCTCTATCGGAAAGCCGTATAAGTATCCTGATATACTGATGCAATCAAGTAATCTTCCGTGTTTTTTTTCATTTAAAAATTCTTGCCGGGAAACAAAATGATAATTTACCCCGTCTATTTCTCCTTTCCTTATCGGTCTTGTTGTTAGAGAAGGAAATCTCTTAAACTCATAAAGATAAGATATAACGGTATCTTTTCCAATTCCCGATTGCCCAGAGATTACACAAACTCGCATTTCTGCCTCCTTTTCAAAGAGCTAACAAAACCCCTAATTCTAAAACCTGCCCCAAAACCCAGATAAAAAAAGAAACAAAGATTGTTAAGGCGGTTAAAACTAATAATGTTGTTTTCATAATTTTATAAGCTTTTTTCTCCAAGCTCATTTTTAATTTTAAAATCTTTAAGGCATTGATTATATCCTTTTTTGTATTCTTCTATTTCTCTTTTTTTTGGTATGTAGTCACTAAATGTTTCTTCTCCGTTAATATAATCGCATATGCCACATCTATAATAAGCATATCCTTCTTGGATATTCCAGAACATAGAATGATTACATTTTGGTTCTTTACTTTCTTTTTTCATAGTTTTATTTTATTATTGCTTTATAATTCTTCTACTTCTTTGCCTGAAGATTTTCTATAATTTCTAATTTTCCTTCTAAACATACTGGTTTATTATGTATTTCTCTCTTTGCCTTAATAGATTTACACTTTATAGAATTATATACATTACAGAAAGCATTATATTTAATATTTCCAGCATTAATATTTCCAGCATTAATATTCCAAGCATTAATATCCAAAGCATTAATATCCAAAGAATTAATATCCCCAGCATTAATATTCCAAGCATTAATATCCAAAGCATTAATATCCTCAGCATTAATATCCCTAGCATTAATATTCCAAGCATTAATATCCCTAGCATTAATACTTGCTTCTATATCAACATTACACTCAAATTTTACATCTCCTTTACAATCTAAAACTCCATCTACTATATCCTTTTTAACTTCTTCGTTTGTTTTATATATTTTCATGTTTTATATTCTTTATAAGTTACTCCGATTACCTATCGTGAGGGATAGGGGGTTAGCTACAACCTTCATAAGCTTTTAATCTTCCACTTTCTTTTCGTGCAATTTCTAATTGTGGTTTCATTATTTTTCTATTTGCTCTTCCAACCACATTATCTCCAAAACTTAAACCTTTAAGTGGGGCAAGTTTATGACTTTCTTCTTCTATAATTTCTTGCCTCTCAAAGTTTCTGCTTTCTTGCACTTCTTCAAAATGTTCGGCACAAGAATAAGCACCCCTATATTCATAAGTATCACTTGGTTCTAATTCTTTTTTACACTTGTAGCATTTATAAGTATTCATATATTTTTCTTCTCCTAGATTAGTTGATAATGTTATGTTGTTGAAATTCTACTAACTCTTTAATAACTGCTTTATATAAGAAACTAGGCATCCATTTGGGTTTTTGTTTTACTACTAGCCAAAAATTATCATCAATTTTCTTTGCGTGATTTTCTGCCATTTGCCTTCTATATTTTTCAATTATTGTTTCTTCAGTATGACCAACTTCTTCAACTAATTTATCATTATATTTTAATATTCTCATATTTTATTTTATTAAACTTGTTATTTATCTGTTCTAATTGCCAATTAATATCATCTATCTGTTGACTATCGGCAAGGAAAGGCAATTCTTTTAAATCTTTAAAATCTGCCTCTATTTGATTAAGTAATATTTGTTGTTTTGTCATAGTTATATATTATATCTTTTTATTTTAGTTATGTTAGGGGGTTAGTAAGTTTTTCCTTCTGGTGTCCACTCAATCGTAATAATAATAAACGGCGTTGCATAGTTCATTCCCACAGCATACTTTACCGCTTCATCAACCGAGGCAAATGAACCCTCTTGGATTTTGAGTCCTTCATAAGCACCGTAATCAAACGCTATTCTATATTTCTTCTCCATAGTAGTTTATGTTAATTAGGTTTTATTGGGTTAATTACTAATAATTTCAACTTCATATACTGAAATTTCCGCTCCCTCTGCACGCATATTACTTAAGTTTTCTGCCTCCTCTATTGCCTCCTTTTTATTATTCGCATTAACATAGACATCTTCAATCCCTATATATTCTAATTTAACTAAATATTCTTTCATACTTATATTTTTATTTGGTTAGATAAATTCGTTCTTCATTCCCACAGTTATTGAGATGTGGACTCGTTAGGATGTTTAGTAATTTGCATCTCTGCTAAAATTATTGGTTGCTGGAAAAAGTTTACCCCAAAATATGATGCCTTAAATGTTGGCTGATTTCCAGTTTCTCCGTTTAAGGCATTATAAAACCTCATCCTTCTACTTGGTATCAGAAGCTGAAACTCTCTCTCTCGCTCTCGCATTGTAGTATTTATGACACTATCTGAAAGGATGTTTAGTGGAAGTAATAATGCGAATGGTTTTTTTAGGTCTAAAGCTCTTTCCCAATATACTCGTTTGTTTTTATATGGTGGATTACTAATTAAAACATCCCATTTTTCAGGCTCATACTCCAAAAAATCTTGGTCATAATCCTTGTGAGAATAAACAACGTGAAAGCCATTTTCTTTTAGCACTTTCACAAATTGGCTATCTTCTCTATCAAAAGGACACCAAATTATTTTGTCTTTTAAGTGTTGGATATGAGGTAATAAAACTTCCACGCCATATCTGGGAGTATATTGTTCATCTCCTCCTCCTTGTTGATAATAAACTTGATTGTTTTTATGTTTCATATTAATTCCCACAGTTATTGAGATGGGGACTCGTTAGGGGGTAATAAAGTTATTATTTCTTCAATTTTCTCTGGCTCTATTGGCTCAAAAATATGTGGCGTTCCGCATTGGTCGGGATAAATTGTATAAGTGCCATCTTCTTCGTCAATCATCACCGAGCCAAAACCAGAATAGCGAACATCGCCTCTATCGGTAATTTTAGAAAGTTTTTTGAATTTCAATAATGTCCAATTCGGCTGATAAAAACTTTCTTTTAACTGCTTGAAAGTAATCATTTTAGACGTTTCTTTTCTTTGCCATATTCCGCCGTCATATTCAGTCTCGCCACCGCTAATATATTTACAAGTAAAAATATCCTTTACTAATTCTTTCCTTTTTTTGTAATCTCTTAAAGAACATTCCGCCCCTTGCGATGAGAAATATGGCTCACCATCAACATAAAATTTCATTTCTAAATCTTTGTAAAACTCGCCACGAGAATAAAACCACCGCTTAAATTCGGCTTTTAAGTGCCACTCATTTAATTTTGCTAATTGTATTCCGTCCATAAGTAAATGATTTTTGGAATTAAAGTTCTAAATTATTATCATAAACTTCTTTATATCTCGCCAAAACTTCTTTTCGTCCTTCGTTTTTTGCTTCTTCTAAATATCCAGCAAGTATATCCTCTGGCGTTTTTTCGTTTGCCTCTGCCATTTTTCCGTCATCATTATCCCAAGCAGAAGCACATTCGTATATTGCTACTAACATTTTTCGCAGATTGTAATAATCTATTTTGTCTATTTTCTTTTCCATATTTATTCCCACAGTTATTGAGATGTGGACTCGTTAATTATAATTTTCTTTCTACTACGACTATTGTATCGTGTTTATTCCCTCCGTGTGGGACAAGTAGTATTCTTTCTATTTCAAATCCTCTATTTTTCCCAAGCCCCATACTATTCCAGCCGAAACTTATACATTTGCCACCTTTTTTAATTGCTCGTGCCACTTCATTTTTAATTGCCGAAGTCCAACCTGCCGAAGTGTGCCACCCTGTTATCTTTACCCCTGCTTTTTTGTAATGTTCTGAAACCTGTCTATTTGAATATGGTGGGTCTAAAAGTATTCCGTCTGCGTTTGTTCTCTTTTTAATCCACTCTAGTGCATCTTCGTGGTCTTGTGCGTTCATTTCTTCATTCAAGTCATTTCTGTATTGAGCTGGAGAGTAGAGTCCTGCAAAAGGGTCAAGCCATATTTCTTTACCTAACTGCATTTCTTCTTTTAGAAGTTCTGCAATCGGTTTTATTTTGAATGTGTAGGCATTTGGCATAGCCCATTTGCGTTCTATTATCATATTCTTCATTCCCACAGTTATTGAGATGTGGACTCGTTAGTTGCTATATACTCTGGCTCTTTTTTATTTTTTGGGTCATTTGGACATCCTGGACAATGTTGCTCTATAAAACTTGCCCCGCATTTTTCACAAATTCCTGTCATATTTTTTGTTCTACGGTTACTATTTCTTTTTTCATAGTTTTATTTTATTATTGCTTTATAATTCTTCTACTTCTTTGC
>Ga0265294_10002580_pt1 | contig 23733 bp, 19 predicted proteins | sample MunlanPumphouse3_FD_192504 | JGI IMG/M metagenome (GOLD analysis project Ga0265294, IMG submission 192504) | Groundwater microbial communities from a municipal landfill in Southern Ontario, Canada - Pumphouse #3 | ecosystem: Environmental > Aquatic > Deep subsurface > Groundwater | place... | reverse complement strand
ATGAGGACAGAGATAAGGATGAGCCTGAAAATGCTGTTAAATTTCTGATTCATGTATTCTTCTCCTGATATGGGACTACCTTGCCGAGGCTATGGCATCCACAGGGTTGAGGCGGGAGGCCTTGAGGGCCGGATATATGCCTGAAAGAAGGGAGAGGACGACTGCTATGAGAATGCCCATTACCAGCATGCCTGGTGTGATGATGGTGATATCGGCGCTTTCAAAGCCTGCAAAGGCCTCGCCGAGCTGTGCAATCACAAAGGGTTTTCCTACCAGATTTATGAGTCCTGAAAAGGCGATTCCAAGGAGGTCGCCGATTATCCCGCCAATCAGCCCGATATAGAGGCACTCAAAGAGGATGAGGCTGACAACGTCCGCAGGCGAGGCCCCGACTGCCATCGTGATCCCGATCTCTCCTATCCTCTCGTAGATCGAGGTGATCATGGTGTTGACTATCATGAGTGCGCCCACAATGAGTGAGACACCTGCAAAGAAGGCAAGCATGAGGACGACGAGGTCCATGAGCCTGTTTACAGACTCGATCTCCTCAAAGGCCCCGTTCGCGGCAAGACCGAGGGCCAAAACCTCAGAGACCACGCCGCCGACCGCGGCAGGACTGTTGACACGCACAAGCACGCTGTCAGATATCCCGCCAGCGTCTCTGATATCCCTGACAAGGCTCATGTCAGTGAGCATCAGGTTGTCGAACTGGTCGCCCCTCTCCTGAAGGACACCCACAGGGATTAGATCAAGGCGCTGATCCTCTGGCATCCCGGTCTCGTCATACTGCCTGACAACCACTCTGAAAGGCTCATCCAGCCTCATGCCCTCATAGCGCCTGAGTTTCTCTGCGAGATCATGCCCCAGCACGACCTCGCGACTGCTGGCTGCAAAGGCCCTGCCTGTCATATACTCTGGATCAATCACCCCTGCGATCTCCTCTGCACCAACGCCCATGACCCCCAGATAGGTCTGCCGCTCTGAGGCCCAGGCGTCCCTGAGAACCGGAGCTGAGGAGGTCACATCCGAAATTGAGGCAATCTGAGCCGTCTTTGCGGCGGTGATATACTGGACTGTGCCGTCCCTGACATCGGCCGAGACCTCTATGAGGGTGAGGTCAGACTGCGCCTGGATGGCGTTCACTGCCTGGTACCTGATGCCCTCTCCAAGTGAGACTGTGCCAATCACAGCAGCGATGCCTATCGCGATCCCGAGGGCTGTGAGCAGGACCCGCATCCTCTTTCTGTTTACCTGCTTTGCTGAGAATCTCAGATAATCGAGGAATTTCTGTATCATGCGACCACCCTGCCGTCAAGGAGTTCGATGGTTCTGTCAGAGTACCTGCCGACCTCACGCTCATGTGTGACTATCAGGAATGTGGTGCCCTCTTCCCGATTCACCTCTCTCATAAGCTCAAATATGCCGTCACTCGTCTTTGAGTCAAGATTGCCTGTCGGCTCGTCTGCGAGCACGATGAGGGGCCTGCCAACAAGGGCACGGGCGATGGCCACCCTCTGCTGCTCGCCGCCGCTCATATGGTTTGGATAGTGGTCCTTCCGCCCTGAGAGGCCCACCATCTCAAGGAGGGCACTCGCACGCTTCTCTCTCTCCTCTTTCTGGTGATAGTCAAAGAGGAGGGGATAGCTGACATTCTCAAGGGCTGTGAGTGTCGGCAGGAGGTTGAAGTCCTGGAAGACAAATCCGATTACGCCCCTTCTGAGGGCGATGAGGGCTTTCTGGTCTGTGTAGTCCACAGGGGTGCCGTTTACCAGGACACTGCCTGAGGTCGGGCTGTCAAGGCCGCCGATTATATTGAGGAGGGTGCTCTTGCCGCTGCCGCTCCTGCCTATGAGTGAGACAAACTCGCCCTCCTGGACTGAGATATTGATATCATGCAGGGCCGTGACCTGCTCTGAGTAGGCCTTCGAGAGGCTGACTGCCTCTATCACTGTTTTTCTGCTCATTCACTCACCTCTGCCCAGAGGAGGGCATTTGTGAGCTGGAGGTAGTCTTTGTTGTCAGAGACACTGGCGGTGTTATCCCCTGTCCTGAGATAGGCGATCACGTCCCTTTTGTCGACCCCTATCTGGTTAATCTCGTCAGAATCAAAGACATCTGTCCATTTTTTACCATTGTAGCCAGGGAAGATCTTCTCGATTATGGCCTCTATAAAGGACGGCAGAACACTCTCACCCCCGCGGTTGAAGGCAAGGGAGTTCTTCTCAGGGAGATCTGTCATTGAGTAGCCGCCTGATGGGGCAACAAGCCTGAGGTGGGCTGAGTTTACCTTTCCTGTATCAGGGCAGTTCTCAAAGAGCATCTTCGCGGTTGCCATCTCAGGGGTGATCCCATGGCTGCTGTACAGGAGATCGGCACCCTCCTGGACCCAGCAGACTGCATGCTTTCCTTCTTCTGAGGAGTAGACTGTGAGGAGACCCATGCCCTGCACAACAAGGCTGCGGTTGTCTGCTGCAGTGTTCTCAACAGAGAATATGAGGGTATTTCTGCCTGGAGAAAGCGGAGTGGTCTCATAGGCATCCATGCCTGAGAAGAAGTCATTCCTGCCGGCAAATCCCTTGGAGTCTGAGTAACGGTTGCTGAGATTCAGGCCTGATCCCTCAGGCCCTCTGAAGGTAATATCAGGCAGCACCGGCCTCTGATCAAGGCCAGACCAGGCCCAGTAGACATAGAGGCGCTGGTATATGACCCCGGTGTCATCAGGGAGGGTTATGTCAAATGCAACCTTATATCTGGTGTCCTTCTCAAGAGGGCCGCTGTAGGTGCTGTTGCCTGTGGAGAAGATGTAGCCACCGTCGAGTTCCTGATGCAGGACTGTCTCAAGGGGCCGGTCGCCTGCATAACTGGCCGCCGCCGGCACTGCCAGGAGATAGAGGAGGACCAGAAAGAGGCAGAGGTTATGGGAACTCATAATCCGCCTCCAGTCTGTTGTTTTTGGTGTTCTGATCCCCTGTTGTGCCCTTCTCATCAGCGACGACGAGGAGGGTGTGCTCCCCTGGTGTGGTGCTCAGGGGTATGGCGGCAACTGCTGATTCCCCGGCGCCGACCCCCTCCGGGAAGGCCTTTACAACCGCTTTCTCGCCGTCAAGCCAGATTGTGAGATCAAAGGCAGGGGCGTCGCTGCCGCCTGAGTTCGTGACCTCTATTGGCAGATCATATGAGAGATATACGCCGGCATCAGTGGGCATGACCATGAAGGAGGAGCCGATCACCACTGAGGCTACCAGCACGAGCCCGAAGAGGCATTTCATCCCGGGACTGCGCCGCACAAGTATGCCTGCCGTTGCAAGGCCTGCAATCACGGCAATGGTGGAGACTGGCGAGGCAGGGGTCTCACCTGCCCTGACCGGGTTTCTGACCTTCACCGAGAGGTCAGGGGCTGTTCCGACGTTGACCTTTAGATCACTGCCCACCTCTCTGCCCTGGAAGAGGACCTTTGCAGATATGGTGTGCTGGCCTTCCATGGCCTGCCAGTCTGCTGTGATCTTCTGTATGCCAGATGGGGAGGGGGTGACTGTCTCTCTCTGTATCTCTGTGCCGTCAACTGCAAATATGACCTCCAGGGCCTTGTCTGTCAGATATCCTGTATTCTCGAGGTCTGCTGTGATCTCCGCAGTGCTGCCCACAGAGGCACCTGTAATTCTGAGGTTCCTGACAGAGAACTCAGGTGCTGCTTCACCCTTCTCCATTTCAAGGGTGAGAAGCGCAAAGCAGGGGTGGATATAGTCCTCGCCCTCAGGGGTGGCCCCTGTGGTGGAGATGGTGCCATCTCCGTCGAGGTCCCTGCCCCTCTGGAATGTGATCTCATTCTCTTCTCTGACATCTGCTGTGACATCAAAGCTCTCTATATCAAAGTACCGTGACTCTGTGCCCTCTCCGCCGTCGGCATCATATGAACGCTCATTACCGATGTCGAAGGCCCCATTGAGGTAGTCACCCTCAGGCGTGGCCGGGGTGCCAAGATCCCTGCCATTGAAAAGTATATAGTCAGGCTGGCCCCTGTTTGTGGCCAGCAGGACAGTGGTGAGACTGGCAGAGCTCACGCCCTCGCCTGCACCCCTGAGTATCACAGAGGCCTCGTCCTTCTTTGTGGGATTGTCACCTGACCAGCCCTCGCCATGCAGGTTCTCATTCCCTGTTGCAAGCTGGTATCTCACCAGAGGCATTGAATCGTTTTCAAGGACTGCCACCACCAGGACATTATATATGCGGCCGTCCAGCCTGTTGCCTGGCTCACCCCTGCTGGTGTTGATTGCGACCTTGTTCTCCCCCTTCTTCAGGAGGTCTGTGGCATCATAACTGACCCAGTAGGTGCCATGGCTCGTGGCAGCGACATCCTCATTCTTATCATCCACTCCATAGAGGGTTGTGCTCCTCTTTTCGCCATTTACAGAGAGGTCCACCCGGCCGGTGTACTTCTCTGTGCCCCCCCAGACACCAGTATAGACACCAGCCCAGACAGGATCTGAATCCAGGGAGAGACTGACCTCAGCAGGAGGGTTTGCGATGCCATAGGTGCCTGCTGTGACAACCTCCCCCCTGACCTCTCCCTGTGCCACAACACCCAGAGGGATGCCCTCAAAATCATAGAGGGCCGCCGCCGGGGCTGCCAGGAGAAATACTGCCATAAATATGATTATTATCTGAAATACGCCCTTTATGGAGTGATACATAGTTATGATATACTGGGCACCCGGAGTATTAACATTTTTCAAAATAATCTGATTTGATACACTCCCATGTTGGTGAAATGGTTACAAATCAGGGCAGGGGTGGAGGCTGGACCCGGGTGCATCAAAGACCACAGGTCATTTCACAGTCATCCCACCCTGCAGCCCGAGCCCCCCATGCCTACGAATATAAATTATTCGTCCTATTTTGATTCTGCAAAGTACAAACCTGCCTCCTCCATAGGCAGGGAACGAGTGAAACGAGTTCGAGAAGACCGTCAGGTCTTCGAGGGATTTCACCCCCGCCAGCCCCCCTCAGGATAGTCCTCCAAGCAGGAATCAGAATCCTGAATATGTGCCCTATCTGGACCATCCTTCTGCCGGGGGGCTGGCGGGGGGGCGGCCCGAGCCCCCCCTGCCTACGAAGATCTCCAATATATCTGATCAGAAATTGATAATCCCGGTGTCAGGTATCAATCAACCAGATCCAAAATCCACACTGCCTTTAGTATAAGCAGGGGGTTTCACCCCCGCCAGCCCCCCTCAAGATTGTCCCCCTGGCAGGAATCAGGATACAGAATATTCCTTTTATCTGAACCATCCTTCTGCCAGGGGGCTGGCGGGGGGACGCCGTGTTAAATCAAAGATTTAACCGGACCTCACGCCCGGAGGCCGTGGGGTGCATGAGCCCCCCATGCCTATGATAAATTGATTTTAAATGGTCATGTCATAAGTTAAGGCAGGGAACGAGTGAAACGAGTTCGAGAAGACCGTCAGGTCTTCGAGGGATTTCACCCCCGCCAGCCCCCCTCAGGATAGTCCCCCGGGCAGGGATCATAACCCAGATCACGCCACAATCTGAATTATATTCTTACCCTCACAGGCCCCCCCACCCCCAGAAAAAACACTTTCGCACCAGGCCCCCGGTGAGGCCATATCCACCCTCAGGGTCACCTCTTATCCAGGTCAGGGCCTCTGAGGAAGTGCCCTGGCCGGGAGAATCTGATATGGCAGATTTTGTACAGACCACAAACACAAAGAGCGCACTCCGTGAGCTCTCTGAAGATATACCTGATATCGCAACATTCAGGGAGATCATGAAAGTGCTCATCGAGGACAACCCTCTCGGCTGCACCCCCTTTACCCAGGGTGAAGAGGCACAGCCGGCAGTCGGAAAGAACCGTGAACACTACACTGCAAAGATCATCTATCAGGATGACGAGGCAGTGACAACCGGAACCATCTCAGCAAAGGTGGAGGATATCGAGGCCTTCGAGCCGGCAGTGACCGGGATACTTGGGGATGAGACCCTCTCAGGTGTCATGGGCGGCGACCCTGTCCATGATGTCGATAATGACAACTTCTACTGCCAGATGAAGTGTCATGACGCGAACGGGGAGATCTACTACATCACCCTCACCCGCAAAAAAGTCCGTATCTCCTCCTATGAGGACGAGACTATTCGCACAGAGATCGAGACCTGGGCTGACAGCGTCGCAGCCCTGGCATGAGGGGAATCTATCCCCTCAGCCTCTCCTCCGCCTGTGAAAGGGCCACTTTAAGGTCAGAATCCCGTACTGGTTTGACCAGATAACCCAGAGGAGAGGCCTCATCTGCACGCCTCCGCATATCCTCATCAGAGTAAGCCGTTACAAAGATGACAGGTATCTCAAACTTTTTTCTGAGGAGAAGTGCCGTATCAACCCCATCCTTCTCACCCTTGATCCTGATATCCATCAGCACCAGATCAGGGTGTTCGTGTTCAGCAAGTTTAAGAGCATCTTCAGCACCCGCAGCCGACATTACCATCTTATATCCAAGTTTCTGAATTCTGCGTTTCAGATCCAGGGCAATGATCGCATCATCCTCTACCACACCCACACCAAGTCTCTTATCTTCAGACATCAGACCTCACTCCTCAGCCCGGAAATTCACATAAAACTCAGTTCCACCATTTGAATCCAGGGAAATCGTTCCTCTGAGCTGCTCTTCAACAAGAGCCCTCACAAGAGTCAGGCCAAGGCTATCTGTACTGGCGAGATCAAATCCTGCAGGCAGACCAATGCCATCATCCCTGACCACAAGTGAGATCTCATTATCCTCTGCCCTCTGCACCCTGATGCTGACAGTACCCCTCCGTCCTTCAGGGAAGGCATGGATAAGAGCATTCGAGAGGAGCTCATTTACCACCAGACCAAAGGCAATCCCTGAATCAAGTCCCATTATGGCCTCATCCGAATGCACTATAACCCTGATCCTCCCCCCATCAACCTCTAAAAATGCACTTATTTCCGAGACTGCACTCTCAAGATATTCCTGCACCCTGATATGTGCATGATCCGGCGAATCCTGAAGGGTCTGGTGGACAAGAGCAAGTGACTCGATCCTCTGCTGTGTCTCCCTGACAAGTGTTCTGGCCTTTTTATCACTGATCTCCGTTGCCTGGAGGTTGATGATGCTTGAGATGAGCTGGAGATTGTTTCTGACCCTCATGTGAATCTCATTTAGAAGGAGATCCCTGTCCCTGAGCGCAGCCTTGAGATCCATCTCAGCATTCCTGACATCAGTGACATCCTCCATCACTACAGTGGCACCCGGTTTCCCATCATCAAATACTGTGGGCAGGAATTTGACACTGAAGTAGTGAAGAGAACCTTTCTTCTCCAGAGCCACATCCCGTGTCATCTGGGTGCCCCTGAGCACCTCCTTCAGGACTGATACCACCCCGCCAGTGGAGATTTCCGGGAGATATGGTGATGGAAGGCTTTCTCCGGCTATATCATCATGATTGAGACCAAAAAAATCCAGGAAGTTATCATTTGCCTGAAGCATACGCACCCGTCCATCAAGGATCAGGATCAGATCTGATGAAAAATCAAGCATCGCGGATATTGGAACCCGCTGTGAGAGGAAATATACCTTGGCCACCCCGATGGTGCGCATATCCACATGCCCTGAAACCAGCAACATATTAAGGTATTTTGATACTGAGTTGCGGTTCATAATAAGGCGTTTTGAGATATCAGTGATCGAAAGCCCCCTGGGTTCATCCTTCAAAAGTTCCTTCACACGTGCCAGTTCACGCTTGCTCTCATCTATATCCCTTTGCATGACACCACCCTCCCTCAAAGTACAAAATATACACATCTTGTATACATTAAGAGTACAGTCCAGAGGATTAGTTAACTGTAATTATTGATATGCATTGTGGAGTGTGGATTAATTTAAATAGGATTATGTGCATGGATTTCATACACAGCTGCATATCGATAGGGATGTGCAGCTCTGGATGCATATCTGCATACTGGCGCAGAGATCACCCATTAAAGGAGACATAGAGAGATGACAGATACAGAGATCCTTCTTGAGCAGTACAGAAAAGAGAATGCTGAACTAAAAAATCAGCTTGCTCTAACCACAGACTTTATAAATAAGATTTCTCACGGTGATAACGTAGAGAAGATCACTGCCACCTATGACGGAGAGTTTGAGAAGACAAAGCAGGACATCAACAAACTCACAGATGTTCTCAAATTTGTAAACACTGAACTCAACAGGATCAGTACAGCAGCAGCAGACGGCAACCTTGATGTACGGGCAGACCTCTCTGAGGTGGACGGTATCTGGCGCAGCTGGCTTGAGAACCAGAACAGGGTCATGGAGGCCTTCGAGACACCAATCACCGAACTCCTCGACGTCCTTGAGAGACTTGCACACAATGATTTCAGCACCACCATATCAGGCAATTACAATGGAAGATACAGAGAACTCGGGAGTGATCTCAACAATATCATCAAAACCACCCTCATTGGGGCCCAGAATATTGCAGAAAAGGTCTCACTTGGAGACATCAGTGATCTCGAGGGTCTGAGACAGCGCGGTGCCCTCTCTGCAGAGGACAGGATCACCCCCATCTTCATTGCCATGATGGAGAATATCAGGGACTTTGAGGCAGAACTCGACAGATTCGCAGATGAACAGAAGGAGGGGGATATCGAGGCCAGGTGCCACCCTGAGAGACTCCAGGGAGTCTACGGCGATCTCGCACGCGGTGTGAACGGAGCCTTCGATGCAACCTCTGTGCCACTTATCGAAGCACTCGGAATCATGGGCAGGTATGCTGAGGGAGACCTCACACAGGAGATGCGGACACTCCCTGGCAAGCAGATCGCTCTGACAGATGGCATCAATGGAATCAGAAAGAATGTCAAAGCACTTGTAGACGAGACCAAAACCCTTGCAGAGGCCGCCATAAACGGGAATCTCAAATACCGCGCCGACGCAGGCAAACACAAAGGCGACTACGCTGAGGTTGTGCAGGGCGTAAATGACGCCTGTGAGGCCTTTATCAGTCCGATCAGAGAGGCCATCAGGGTCTGCGGAGAGTATGCAGAAGGCAACTTCACGGCCCGTGTGGACGACCGCCTGAGGGTCTCAGGTGACCTGGTGGCATTCAAGGATGCCATGAACAAGATCGGTGTCCAGGTCTCAGGTACAGTCACAGATGTCAACAAAATATCCACAGACGTGCGTGCAGGTACAGAGGAGGTTGGCAAAGGTGCTGATGAGATCGCGAGGGCAGCAGAGGGCGTGGCAACGACCAGCCAGAAGTGTGCAGACCTCACCAGGGATCTCAAGGGCAGGATGGAGGAGGTCGTAAGAGCTATCTCAGACCTCTCGGCATCCAATGAGGAGATCGCCAGCACCTCACAGGACGTCCTCAACAGAGCCCAGAATGTCGCAGAGATGGGTGAAGGAGCCCATAACCTTGGCAAGAATGCCAACACAAAGATGGGGGCTGTAGAGGAGATCTCCCGTGAGAGTGTCGATGATATCGAGAAACTCAACAACCAGATGAAGGAGATCAACAACATCGTCAAGCTCATCAATGACATCGCAAACCAGACAAATCTGCTGGCACTCAACGCCGCCATAGAGGCCGCAAGGGCCGGTGAGCATGGCAGGGGCTTTGCAGTGGTCGCTGGTGAGATCAGAAACCTGGCAGGCGAATCCAAACAGGCAAGCCAGAACATCGAGGAGCTCATCGGTTCGATCCTGAACAACAGCAACAAGACAGCCGTCAATATGAAGAAGGCCTATGATGAGATAGGTGAGGGTGTAGGCTCTGTAAACAAGGCGATCGAGGCACTTGATGGGATCGTCAAAGGTGCAGAGCAGGTCACCCTTGACATGGGCGAGATTGCAAAGGCCATAGAGGATCAGGCCAACACCGCAAACAATGCAGTCACCTCAGCAGAGGAGGGCGGCAGGCTCATGAATGAGAACCAGGCCCAGATCGAGGAGCTTGCAGCCCTTGCAGAGGAGGCAAGCGCCTCAATCGAGGAGATAGGCAGTGCCGTCCATGAGGTAGAGAACATGACAGACACACTCAGCCAGAATATGAGCAGGTTCAGGGTGTGAGCATGTCAAAGATCATTGATGTGGTGGAATTTGAGATCGGGGGCGCCCTCTATGCCCTTGACATCCACCTTGCACGCGAGATCGTGGAGATGATCCCAATCACGCCCGTGCCAAGGGCTCCACCTCATATAGCCGGCATCATCAATCTCAGGGGCGAGATCACCAACATCCTCAATCTCAACACCCTGCTTGATCTGCCTGAGAGCACTGCAAGAGAGGGCCAGAAGATCATCGTCCTGGTGGCCGAGTCAGCAGGTGGTTCAAATGTTGGCATCATAGTCGACAATGTTCACTCTGTTATACAGGTCTCAGAGGATAATATCGAGCAGATGGACAAGTCCATCTCAGATGAGGCCTATGTAAAGGGTATCATCAAATTTGATGACATAAACGGTGAAAAGAAGGGCAGAAAGGACCTGATCATCTGGATCGATATCCAGAAGATTCTTGAGGATATGGTCGAGATCTCCTGAAATCCAGACCTCATTTAATTCTTTTTCAGGCTCTGCAGAAATCCTCTGAAAAAATCACAACCAGAAGATCTATTATTCAGGCGGGGTGGACAGAGACATCCCCCTGTCAGGGGATATTCTACAGAACTGAGGAATAAGGTTAATATTATATAATCTTTTAGGTTGAATAAATATATAGTTGTTGTTTACAAACAGGGACTATTTCCGAGGATTTATATCAGTTGTAACAAATATTCATTACATGAAAGAGAGCCTGGTAACTGATTCAGATCTCTCATCTGGTTACAGGATCGACTTCTGGACAGTTGCCATCATTCTCATATCTGTCATCTCCATAGCTCTGACCATATATGGCCTGATGGAGGGCATCACAGGGATCCAGCCCCATCTCTTCTACCTGCCTGTCATAATGCTCGCATATCGGTGCCCAAAGGCAGGCACTGTACTCGCGATCCTCATGGGCATCCTGAATATAGTGTTATTCTGGATCTTTATGCCAGAGGCAGACGAGCTCTCTCTGATCACCATCAAGAGCCTGGTGCTTGTGGGGGTAGGTATCATCACAGCCCTCCTTTCAGCAGAGTTAACAAATAAAAAGGAGCGTTATGAGGGTATTTTCAGCACCTCCAGATCAGGGATAGTTCTTCTGAATCCGGAGACAGGTGAGATCAGTGAGGCAAACAGACATTTCTACTCTATGCTTGACCCTGAAGAGGGAGAAAAAGGCATCAAAAATATAAAGCAGGTCTGGAAAGATGAGGAGGCAAGAAAAGCTTTCTTCTACAGACTTGAAAGGGAAAATCCCCAGAGATGTCTCGAAGAGGCATACCTTACCGGAAAAAACGGGAACAGGAATGTTGTGATCTCTGCCGGAAAGTTCTCAGATGCAGAGGCAATCCTGACAATCAGTGATGTCACCCGCCTCAGGACTGCTGAGAAAGAGAGGGAGGAGGAGAGAGAGAAGGCACAGAACTACCTTGATGTCGCAGCAGTCATCCTCCTGGTCATCAGCAGGGATCTGAAGGTCACGATGATCAACAGGAAGGGCTCTGAACTACTTGGCTATCCTGAGAAAGAGATACTTGGGAAGGACTGGTTCGAGGAGTTTACCCCTGAGCCAGATAAGGAGAAGGTAAAGGAGTTATTTACTGCTATTATCAGAGGAGAGAGAGAGAACCTAAAACACTGGGAAAGATATGTCAGACCCAGAAATGGTAAACTGAGACTGATCAGATGGCAGATGGTAGTCCTGCGAAACACAGACGGGGCTGTCACAGAGTTTCTCTGCTCTGGTGAGGATATCACAGAGGAGAGACTCGCAGAGCTTGCTCTTGAACAGAGTGAGAATAAGTACAGAGAGCTCTTCAACAACACAAATGACATCATCTTTCTGTATGAGGCAACAGCCGACCCAGAACTCACAAAATTCCTTGAGGTAAATGACGTGGCCTGCACCTCCCTTCAGTATACCAGAGATGAGATGATGCAGATAGGGCCCTATAATATCACTGCCCCTGATTACAGATCCTCTTTCTCTGAGATCAGAAGAGATCTCTTCTCAGAATCCCACACCTTTGAGTGGGCTGTACAGAGAAAGGATGGCACGGTTTTCCCTGTAGAGATCGGTGCTCACATCTTTGTCTTAAATGGCATGAAGGTCATTCTCTGTGTTGTCAGGAACATCACCGAGAGAAAGAGATATGAGCAGGAGCTCAGGGACTCGCTTGATGAGAAGGAGGTGCTGCTCAGGGAGGTACACCACAGGGTAAAGAACAACCTTCAGGTGATATGCAGCCTTCTTGGACTTCAGGCGGCCGAGTTCGGAGAGGCGAGTGAGGTGGCCTGGAGCCTGCATGAGATTGAGAACAGGATCAGATCAATGGCCCTTGTACATGAGCATCTCTATAGATCAGATAATCTCACCCAGATAGATGCTGAGAGTTATATCTCAGATCTCACGAGTGAACTGCTCTCATCATATGCACCTCTAACTGATATCAGCCTTGATCTGAAAATAGACAAATGCAGCCCTGATATTGATATAGCAGTGCCATGTGGTATGATCCTGAATGAGATCATCTCAAACTCTCTTAAACATGCCTTTGAGGGCAGGAAGAAGGGGAGTATCCGGATACACCTCATCAAAGAGGACAGCGGCCTTTGCAGGCTTGAGGTGGGTGATGATGGTATCGGTCTGCCGCCTGAGTCTGAACTCAGAAAGAAGGAGACCCTTGGTATCACCCTGATAGAGACACTCGTGGATCAGATGGATGCCACCCTTGAGATCTCGCGGGAGGGTGGCACCACCTACTTCCTTGTTTTCAGTGGCACTCAGAGGTGACTGCCTTAAAAGCCTTCCTGATTGCCCCTGAGGCCATCAAGAAAGAGGGCATGCAGGCGGATGTCTGAGCAGAGTTCAGGATGGAAGGCAAGCACCATGTGCCGGCCCTCTCTGATGGCGACTATGCCCTGCTCTGTCTCTGCAAGCACCTCGACTCCAGGGCCGGCCGATACTGTGAGAGGCGCCCTGATAAAGACCGCAGGGAATGGTGTCTCCAGACCCTTCACAGGCAGAAGCGCCTCAAAACTCTCTTTCTGACGCCCGAAGGCGTTTCTTGAGACCTTTATATCCACGATCCCCAAGGGCGTGATCCTGGGATCATCCACCTCTTCTGAGACAAGAACCATGCCTGCACAGGTGGCAAATATGCCACCCCTGAAGCTTATGAGTGGTTCTCTCATGTTGTTCTGGTCTATGAGACGACCGATGGTGGTCGACTCGCCCCCGGGGATGGCGATGGCATCGCATGATGCGATCTCATCTGCGCTTCTGAGGGGAAAGACCTCCCCCTCAAGACCGGATTCTGCAAGTGCACGCCTGAAGGCCGTTATATGCTCGCGTACATCACCCTGAAGGGCAAGGACTCCGACTTTAGTTGCCACGGAACTGGAGGATCTCATCATCTCTGAGCTTGTGGACGTCAAGACCTGGCATGGCCTCACCAAGGCCCCTGCTCACCTCTGCAAGGACTGCTGGCTCATTGAAGTGGTTTACTGCCTCAACGATGGCCTTTGCCATGATTTCAGGCTTTTCTGACTTGAAGATACCTGAGCCTACAAAGACACCGTCGGCTCCCATCTGCATCATGAGTGCAGCATCAGATGGTGTTGCGATACCACCGGCCGAGAAGTTCACCACAGGCAGACGGCCGAGTTCTGCGCACTCTGCCAGGATCTCGTACGGTACCTCAATCTCGCGTGCTCTGAGGCGGAGTTCCTGCTCAGTCATGCCTTTGATCTCTCTGATCTCGCTCTGGATGGCATGCATATGCCTGACAGCCTCGACGACATTGCCTGTTCCGGCCTCGCCCTTGGTGCGGATCATTGCAGCACCCTCGGCGATACGGCGGCAGGCCTCACCAAGGTTCCTGGCACCGCAGACAAATGGCACAGAGAACTTTGTCTTCTCTATGTGGTACTCCTCATCAGCAGGTGTGAGAACCTCTGATTCATCGATCATATCAACGCCAAGGGTCTCGAGGATCTGTGCCTCCACAAAGTGACCGATCCGCACCTTGCCCATGACAGGGATGGAGACAACCTCTATGATCTCTGCGACCTTCTGGGGGTCTGCCATACGGGCAACGCCACCGGCCTTCCTGATATCTGAGGGCACGCGCTCGAGTGACATGACAGCCACAGCGCCGGCCTCCTCAGCGATCCTGGCCTGCTCGGCATTGACGACGTCCATGATGACGCCCCCTTTCTGCATTGAAGCAAATCCGCGCTTTATAAGCTCGGTTCCAAATCTGAGTTCCTCAAGTTTCATTGTCCTTATATCTGGAGGTGATTGCCAATATAATTAGAGGTCTCAGACGTTCAGAGGGGTGTGCTCACCTGTAAATCCTGCTTTCAGAACCTGTTACTGATCTAACCCTGAGAACAGGAGCGCTCAACCAGGAATCAGAGAGGACTCCGGATATGATCCTTTGCACCCGCGCCTGAGTGTAATGATGTCTGAGAGATCTCATGTGATCACAGAATGCCTGATATCTGGTTGTCTCAGAATTTTCAGATGAAAGTCAGGGCTTAATTATACTGAGACTCTTCATGCAAAAGCCCCATCACAGCTACCTTTTCCTGATACAGAATCTCATCACAGGAGATCTGTCCGGGTTTCTCTGGCCTGAAAGATTGCGAACTCAGAATCAGGTTGGCAATATGCATATCGTTATATTTATCCCACTGCAAACTACTGATTTGTATAATGCATGTGTGAAAATCAACACATGTCAGGCAGAATCTCGGGCATGTATCTTCATTCAAACACATTACAGGCCTGAGAGCAGATTTGAAGGTGTAAATGTGGATACATATAATATTCAGACTGTAATCGGGAAGGCACTCAACGGTGACTACTCAGCAGATCTTGATGAGACTGAGGCTGGCCCTGAACTCAGACCCCTTGCCGCAGGTATCAACAGCATGATCAGACGCCTTGAAGAGGCTGAGAAGAATAACAAGTTCAGGAATGCCCTTGACATGGACAACCCCGTACCGATGCTGATCTTTGATCAGGACTTCAATGTCCTGGATGCCAACCCGGCATTTCTTGACCTCTCTGGTTACAGAAAAGAGAGAGTCCTCTCCATGAATGCAGAGAACTTCTCTGTCAGTGAGATCGAGGGCGGGACATTCAGGGAGACACTCAGTTCAGGCAGCCACATCCATGGAAAACTCCTTGCTGAACTCCCAAAAGGTGCAAGAGTTATTGAGAGGCACCTTATCCCCTTCTATGATGAGGGCGGGCATATATCGAGGTTCTTTGGTGTATATCTGGATGTCACAGCCATTGAGAAAGAGAGGACAAGAAACTGTGAACTTGAGGAGCTCTCTGCATATTATGAAAGCGAAACTGAGAGGATCAGAGACAGCCTGAGAGATATTGCCGCAGGAAAGAGAGATTCAATAGAGCCAACCCCTGGTGACGGCGGGCCGTCCGGTGCCAGCGCCAGGGAGACCTTCCTTGTGATAAATGAGGAGATCATGAGCCTGAATCAGGGCCTTGATCTGATGATCGAGGACGCCGGGATGCTCACGCAGGCGGCAGCAGAGGGCAGGATGAAAGAGCGTGCTGACATCTCCAGGCACAGAGGCGCATGCAGAGATGTCATGGCAGAGATAAACCAGACACTCGATGCTGTCTCCAGACCCCTTGATGAACTCATGCCTGTGCTCAAAAAACTGGCTGTCAATGACTATACACTCAGGATAAAGGGCAAATATCAGGGTGACTTTAACAGGATCGCAAAATATCTCAACAGGCTGATAGACCAGGTGACAAGCATCCAGGGAACAGCCCTTGAGATCGCGGCCGGGGATCTCCATATACTTAATGAATTCAGGGAGTTCGGGAAACTGAGCGAGAATGACAGGATGTCGCCTGCACTCATACAGATGATGGAGGCCATACAGGCACTTATCGATGATGCCGAGACCCTCAGCAGGGCAGTGGCAGAGGGCAGGCTTGATGATAAGGCAGACCCTGAGAAACACCAGGGAGGTTACAGGGAGATCATGGAGGGCTTCTCAGGGGCCCTCACTGAGATGCAGACACCCCTGGATGAGGCGATGCGCATGGCCGGCCACCTCTCAGAGGGTGACTACACAGTCCGTTTCAGTGAGAGTATCAGGGTAAATGGTGACTTTGTGAGGTTCAGGGATGAGCTCAACAGGATAGCGATCAGCAACTCTGAGGCTGTCACTGAGATCCGGAAGGTCGCGCTCCAGGTCAGAACAGGAACAGATGAGGCCAGCAGGGGCTCAGATGAGGTTGCAAAAGCCGTCGAACAGGTGGCAATCAACAGTCAGAGGAATGCTGACCTTGCAAGAAGCCTTCTCAGTGAGATGGAGGATATTTCCAGACAGATTGCCGGTTTCTCTGCCTCAAACGAGGAGATCGCCAGCACTTCAGAGGAGGTTCTGAAAGGGGCAAATAATGTGGTTGATATGGGCAGGGAAGCCCAGAAACTCGGGAATGAAGCAAATGAGAGGATGGAGGCCGTTGAGGCAATAACAGAGATCTGTGTACAGGAGATCGAGGATCTCAATGACCAGATGCATGATATCAACAATATTGTGAAGGTCATCACAGAGATCACCAACCAGATCAACCTCCTGGCACTCAATGCCGCAATCGAGGCCGCAAGGGCAGGGGAGCATGGCAGGGGATTTGCTGTGGTCGCAGGTGAGGTCAAGAACCTGGCAGCAGAGGCCAGGGAAGCGACAGATCAGATCGATAATGTCATTGCAGGTGTCAGGAAGAGCAGTGAGAAGACGGCTGAATCGATCAGATCTGCCAATGCAGGTGTGGATGAGGGCGCAGAGAGTGTCAAGAGGACCATCACGGCCCTCAATGAGATCATCACAGCGGCCGGAGAGGCAGCCGCGGCTGTGGGTGAGATCACAAAGGCCCTTGAGGACCAGGCCGGTGTCGTAAACAGTGTGGTAAAGGACACAGAGAAGGGCACCGAACTCACCAAGGGGGTTCAGAGCCAGGTGCAGGAGCTTGCGGCCCTGGCTGAGGAGTCGAGTGCCTCAACAGAGGAGATTGGGAGTGCCCTCCATGAGGTCAACCAGCTTGCAGAGAACCTGAAAGAGAGGATGACAGAGTTCAGGGTATAGGTGCAGATATGTCAGTCATTGATCTGGTGGAGTTCGGGATAGGAGACTCTCTGTATGCCCTTGATATCAGTCTTGCAAGGGAGATCGTGGAGATGATGCCAGTCACGCCTGTGCCTGGAACTCCCTCATATATTGCAGGTATCATCAATCTCAGAGGTGAGATCACCAATATCATCAGTCTTGAGAGTATTATGGGTCTGAAGACAGAGATTGAGACAGCGAAGAGGAAGATCATTGTTCTGGTGCCAGGCGCCGCCGGCAACTCACATACCGGCATTATAGTGGATGATGTCCAGAGTGTAATCCAGGTGCCTGAGGAGGATATCGAGCCCATGGATGATTCTCTCTCAGCAGAGGCCTTTGTGAAGGGCATCATCAGGACCAGGGAGGAGGATGGCAGTACAAAACTTGTCATCTGGCTTGATCTTGAGGAGGTCATGGGCAGGATGACCGGCAGAGGATAGCCCCCTGGAATGGATAAGAACTGAGTCCTTAAATTCATGAAATGCCCCCTGAAAGGGAGACTGTCCCCTCTTATCTGATATCGGTTCCTTTATCCGGGATCAGGATTATCTAAGGTGTCATTACCCTAATTCCAACCTGTTACTGCCCTTTTCAGACAGCACTCATGATACAGGACTGCCGGCGCCGGCATGAGAGGAGGTCTGCGCACCCCCTCCCCCAGCCATTATCACAATAAGCCCATCATTTATTTTTAATTTCCGCATAGGGAAAATATATTGAGACAGAAAGGATCATTATTATCAGATATCAGACCAAACCAGAATTTCATGGAAGAGGCGGCCAGCATGCATATCACAGTCCTGCCAGGCAGGGACAGGGACGGGAATCCTGAGACCTTTGAGAGGATAGAGATCAGGCCTGGTGAGACCATCTCAATAGTCGGTCCCACAGGCTCAGGCAAGAGTGCCTTTATCAATGATATTGAGATCTTTGCAGCCAATGATACATCCACAGGCAGGACTGTCCTTGTAAATGGCAGACAGCCGCCTGAGGAGTATGTCAGGGATCCTGCCAGAAAACCAGTGGCCCTGATCACCCAGAACACACGCTGCCTCGCTGATATGAGAGTGGGGAAGTTCCTGGAGATGCATATCAGGGCACGTGGCATCACTGAACCAGGCATTGTTCAGAAGACAACTGAGCTTGCAAATGAGTTCACAGGCGAGAAGATCCTGCCTGAGATGAGGATGACAGCCCTCTCGGGCGGGCAGACCAGATCCCTGATGGTGGCAGACGCGATCATCATAAGCAATGCCCCTCTAATCCTCCTTGATGAGGTCGAGAATGCCGGCATATTCAAGGACAAGGTCATCTCCTGCCTCAGGGCATACAGAAAGGCCCTCATATTTGTGACACATGATCCAGTCGTCTCCCTGCTCTCAGGACAGCGCATTGTAATGGGCAACGGAGGCGTCAGAAAGGTTCTCAAACCGGCCGGACAGGAGGCCGATGCCCTCAGAATGGTCATGGAGATGGACTCTGCCCTCTCCAGGATGAGAGAGAGGATACGTGCAGGCGAGATGATCACACCTCTGGGGCAGGCTCAATGAAACTTGTGATCATCGCAGGGCCGCCGTCCAGCGGCAAGACTGCTGTGGTAAAGCAGATCATCGCACAGAAGAGGGCAGAGACAGAGATTGCCTACCTCAAGATAGATGTCACCAGGGTCTTTGAGGATCAGGAGATTGCAGAGGAGTTTGGCATTCCCACCAGAAAGGTCTGCTCAGGCGACCTCTGCCCTGACCACGCCGGCGTCATGGTGATGAAGGACGCCCTCATCTGGGCAGAAGAGGAGAAGGCAGACCTCCTGATCATCGAGAGCGCCGGTCTCTGCCTGAGGTGCTCGCCATATACCACACAGGCCCTGGCAGTCGTGGTCCTGAGTGCAGTCTCTGGTGTGCACACGCCCCTCAAGATGGCACCCATGATCGCCCTCTCTGATGTGGCAGTCGTGACACGCATAGATCTCGTATCACAGGCCGAAAAGGAGGTATTCAGGGAGAGTATCAGGGAGGTGACCACAGAGCCTGAGATCATAGAGACCAATGCCCTCCAGGGCACAGGCATGAGATATCTGCTCAGACGGATCAATGAACTGCCAGAGATCACTGACAGAGACACCATAGTCCTGAGAGGGGTGCCCCCCCTCGGGGTCTGCACCATCTGCATAGGCAAGAAGGAGATTGGCTGGCAGAAACACTTCGGTGTCATCAGAAAACTCGAGGGTGACTACCTGTACAGGGGGGACTGAGATGGCCTGGCAGCCCCCTGGCAAGAACTGCGGCGCCTGCGGTCTCTCCTCATGCAGGGAGTTCACAGCCCTCGTAACATCAGGCAGAAAGGAGATGACAGACTGCCCATTCTGGCATGCCACCTGTGAATCAGAGACAGAGGCCGAGTACAGCGGGCATGACATCCTTGGGAGGGATTATGACTTCATTATCAGGCCACTGCCAGGCGAGTGCTCTGCACGCAAGATAATTCTGCCATTCAGGCCTGATCTTGTGGAGAAATGGAAGATCAGCAGGGGCGATATTCTGACAGGCAGGCCCATGGGCGCCGGCTGCCCTGTCCAGCATGTCCTCAGAGTCATAGATGCCAATGAGATCACAGGGGTACTGACCTGTTCTGTGGTCGGGCCGGCCTTTTCCAGAGAGAGGGAATGCAAAGATATCAGGGCCTACCATATCATCGGATTTGAGGGTCTGGCCACAGATATCAGAAGAGAACCTGTATTCGGGATGAGACAGCTCTTCCTGCCTGGATTCTGCATGATGGATCTTGCCCACACAGGCGTCGTCAATATGATACTTGAGAAGTCCTCTGGCCTCCATATCAGGGTGGAGGATATCATCATATGAAGAGTGTCGCTGAGATCAGGGAGAGAATTGAGAGAGGCACTGCCAGAGTCTGGACAGCAGAGGAGTTCAAGGAGGCGATCAGGGCCGGCAGGAAGCTCACACCTGCTGATGTGGATGTGGTGACCTGCGGGACCTGCGGCGTGATGTCAGGCACGGCCGCCATCCTCTCTGTGCGGGTTGCACCCCCAGGCACCTTTGGAAGGGCCGACAGTATCACCCTGAATGGAGTGCCTGCCTGGCCTGGCCCATGCCCGAATGAGAACCTCGGGCTTGTGGATCTCATGGTCTATGGAACAGCAAGGGCCGGCAGAGACTACGGCGGCGGCCACCTCCTCAGGGATATAGTGGAGAAGAGGGAGATCAGGGCAGCTGTCAGCACAGAGGGCAGGTGCTTTGAGAAGATTCTCAGGCCAGAGGATATAGAGTTTGCAAGGCTCATCACCTCCAGGAGCGCCTTTAAAAACTACACAGCCTTTGTGAACACCGGCGAGACAGGTGTGGATACCATCTTTTCTGTGACAGGCCTTCGCGGCCACTGCTCTGAGGCCTCTGTGAGCGGCTGCGGGGAGATCAACCCACTTGAGAATGATCCCCTCCTCTCCTGCATCAGGCCTGGCACCAGGGTGCTCCTGAATGGTGGCATCGGCTATGTGATGGGCGAGGGCACACGCAGCAGTCCTGAGAAGCCGAACCTCTCCCTTTTCGGAGATATGCAGGGCATGACAGGCAGGTATATGGGCGGTTTTGTGACCTCAGCGGGGCCTGAGTGCCTGACAAGCGTTGGCGTGCCCATACCTGTGACTGACCAGAAGAGCATAGAGCGCCTCTCTGTCCTTGATGAGGAGATCAGCCTGCCTGTGGTCGATATAGGGGATCGCTCTCCTCTTGGAGAGGCCAGGTATTCAGACCTCTGGCAGAACACAGACCTTACAGTCAGCTTTGATCAGGCGGCCTGCACAGACTGCAAAGAATGCACAGCAGCAGGGTTCTGCCCCACAGGAGCGATCACGAGAGGAAGTGGCATTGACAGGAACCTCTGCATGAACTGCGGCACATGCGTGATAAGATGCAGAGGCAGTGCATTCAGAGGAAATCTCGGCAGCCTGCCAGTCGGCAGAGAGGCGATCAAGATCACCCTGCGGCAGTCAGACAGGGCACGGGCCTCTGAAATGTGCAGGGATCTCAGGGATATGATCCTTGACGGGAATTTCATAATCTGAAATGGATGAGAGAGATGACTGATAAATATCAGCTTAGATGCCTGGACTGCGGCAGCAGAGTCAGGGACGAGTTTACAAATGCCTGCCAGTGCGGTGGGTTTCTGAGAACAGATTACAGCAAAAAAAACCTTGAGATCAGGGATCTGCCAGGTATCTTCAGGTTCTCTGACTGGCTGCCGGTGACTGGCCACCTGCCTGTAGGGGCAGGGCCTCTCACCTGGAGAAGCACCGGCCTTGGGAGGGAACTCGGACTTGAGAACCTGTATATCACCTTCTCAGGCTACTGGCCTGAGAGAGGCGCAGATGTCAGGACAGGCTCATTCAAGGAACTCGAGGCTCTGCCAACGATGCAGAGGCTGAAGGAGAGGGGCAGAAATGAGATCCTCCAGATCTCATCAGCAGGCAACACAGGCCGGGCCTTCTCCCAGACCTCGGCACTCACAGGCATGCCCCTGATTGTGGTGGTGCCTGAGAGAGGTGCAGACAGAATCTGGACCACAGAGGAGGCAGAGAATGTCTGCCTTGTCACAGTGGACGGCGACTACACAGACGCCATCAGGCTCGGCAACAGCATATCAGGTCTCTCTGGTGTCATATCTGAGGGCGGGGCAAGGAATGTCGCCCGCAGGGATGGCATGGGCACTGTCATGCTTGACGGCACACTTGCGGCAGGCAGACTGCCTGAGTACTACTTCCAGGCCGTCGGGAGTGGCACAGGGGGAATTGCCGCATGGGAGGCCGCCATGAGGCTGATTCAGGATGGCAGATTCGGGAACCGCCTGCCACACCTCTGCCTGGCCCAGAACACACCATTTGCACCCATGACCAGTGCCTGGAATGAGGGACGAAACAGCCTGATACCTGAGATCGATATGCCAGATGCAGAGAGGGCGATAGAGGCAGTCCACTCTGATCTCCTCACAAACCGCGAACCCCCGTACTCAGTGAGAGGCGGCGTCTATGATGCCCTCTCTGCCACAGGCGGCCAGATGGCTGCCATCACAAATGCAGAGGCATCAGAGGCAGGAAAGCTGTTCACCTCCTCAGAAGGTATAGATCCCGACCCGGCTGCCGAGGTGGCTGTGGCCTCCCTGATAAAGGCCGCAGAGGCAGGTGTCCTCAGAGAAGACAGCAACATACTCCTGAATATCACAGGCGGCGGATACAGACGCATAAAGGAGGACTTTGAGATCTACAGGCCTGAGCCCTGGATGCAGCTTGAGAAGGGTGATCTGCCTGAGGAGTGCAGACGCGAGCTTGAGGGCTGGGTGAGAGAGCATGCATGAGAATGAGGTCCTTGATATCCTTGAATCAGAGGGGATCGAATATATCCTGACCCTGCCCTGCGACAGGACAAAGGAGCTCTGCGCCCTGATTTCTGAGAGATTCAGAGAGGTGGGCCTCTGTCGTGAGGAGGATGGTATAGGCATCTCAGCAGGCCTCAGCCTTGCAGGCCGGAGACCGGTGCTCCATATCCAGAGTTCAGGCCTTGGAAACTCCCTCAATGCGATCATGACACTGCCATTCCTGTACGGCCTGCCCCTGCCTGTGCTCGCAAGCTGGCGGGGTGTCTACAGAGAGAAGATATCTGCACAGATCCCATTCAACTCGGCCCTGCCAGGAGTTCTTGATGCCCTGGGTCTCAGATATACCATCATAGAGGAGGCCTCTGAGATCCCGCTGATCAGGGAGGTAATAAGAGACGCATTTGAGAAGACAAGGCCACACATCGCCCTCATCTCCCCGAAGGTCTGGGAAGGGCGAGATGAGTGCCAGAGAGAGGAGAGATTCCCGGCACGCAGCCATGAGATCTCTCTTCAGCACACAGGCATCTTCAGGGAGCCTGTGATGAAGAGGGCCGATGCCATCAACATCATCTCAGAGGAGATTACAGACGAGCTTGTTGTCTCAAACATAGGCGTGCCCTCAAAGGAGCTCTGTGCAGCAGGGGACAGGGCTGCAAACTTCTACATGCTTGGGAGCTACACACAGGCGACACCCCTGGGACTTGGTCTGGCCCTTGGCTCTGATAAGGAGGTGGTGGTGCTTGACGGGGACGGCAGCCTCCTTGGAACGGCTGTGCTGCCTGTGGTGGCCGCTCTGATGCCCGAAAACCTCACCATTATCTGCCTTGACAATGGTGCCTTTGGAAGCACCGGCAACCAGATGACCCCTGCCTGGATGGGTGTGGATCTGGAACTCTCTGCCAGGGCCGCAGGTATACAGAGGACTGCAAAGGTGCACACACCACAGGAACTCAGGAGGGCCTGGAGAGACAGGAAAGAGGGCCCGGTTCTGATACATGTCATCATCAGGCCAGGCAACTCAGCGGCTCCCGGGATCCCCCTCAGTGCTGAGGAGA
>Ga0265294_10002579_pt1 | contig 23735 bp, 19 predicted proteins | sample MunlanPumphouse3_FD_192504 | JGI IMG/M metagenome (GOLD analysis project Ga0265294, IMG submission 192504) | Groundwater microbial communities from a municipal landfill in Southern Ontario, Canada - Pumphouse #3 | ecosystem: Environmental > Aquatic > Deep subsurface > Groundwater | place... | reverse complement strand
GATTAAAAAGTTAGCGCTTGGGCATAACCGCGAGGACGTGCTCGAAACGTTTTTCCTCAATTTGTTTAACGAGGGGCGAATCGCCGCCTTTTCCCCCGTCACCTACCTTGACAGAAAAGACATAACCGTTATCCGCCCGCTTATTTACGCGCCGGAAAAAGAATTGACCCGCTTCGCCGCGGCCGAAAACCTGCCCTTGGCGGCAAAGGCCTGCCCGAGCGACGGGCATACCCAAAGGCAGGTTATAAAAAATCTTATTGAAAGCCTTGAAAGACAAAATCACGGAATTAAAAAGAACATATTCGGCGCGCTTGAAAGGGGAGGGGTATCGGGCTTTAAAAAGCCGTCCCCGCAAAGGAGGAAAAAACAAAATGAGCTTTAACCGTAAGACAAAAGACTACCATATCCATTATTATCTCGACGCCTGCGCGCGGGCAGAAATGACCTTCCCCGCCATTGAGGTCGCCTGCCGCAAAATCGGGCTTGACGAAATAGCCGTGCTAAAGCACTACTCATCTACGCTCCCGAACGGAAAGGACGACTGGGTCTACTGGCACAGAATAAAAGAAGACGACTGGAATAGATATCTTAAGGAATATTCGGAATATAAACCCGAAAAGCTAAAAATCCGCTCCGGGGTGGAAACCGAGCTGAAAAACGAAAGCGGCGACATTAATATCCCGGCTTCCGAGCAGGAGAAAATAGATATGTGCGCGCTGTCGGTTCACTATATGATTGACTTGGACGGCTTTGACATGGATTTTTACCTCTACCCGAACCTTGCCGCCTGCCCGGGCTTTGACAACATTTACGGCAGGGAACAAAGGCAAAAGTGGATCGACAAAGTAAACGACGCGGGGCCGGAAAGGCTTATAACCGGGCTTGCGAACGGCTACATAAACGCCATAAGGCGATTCCCCAAAATAAAAACTCTCGCCCATATGGCGGACGGAATGCTCCCCCTCCGAACCTACCTCTGCGACGTCGATTCTTTGGGGTTTGACAAATGCGTGGAGCTTTTGGAACCCCTTATGAAAACGGCGGCGGAAGCGGGGGTTTTATGGGAACTTTACGGAGAAGACGTTGTGAATGAAAAAGTGCTTGTCCGCGCGGGCGAGCTTGGAGTAAAGTTTTGCGCCACCGGCGACGCGCATATGATAAGCGGCGGCTGGGGGCCCATTGACGGGCGGGAAAAGGCCGAGCGCCTTATCGACCGCTTGGGGCTTAGCCGCGGGGTTATTGAGTTTTAGTCTGCGTCAAAGCATTTCGTTTCTTATTTTTTCAATTATCTTTTTTTCTTTTCTTGAAACCATCACCTGCGTCATGCCGAGAACCTCGCCCGTCTCTTTTTGGGATTTGCCGAGAAAATAGCGGTTTATTATAAGCTCCCTCTCAAGGCGTTCAAGGATTCCCAACGCTTGGCGGAGGGAGATTTTTTCAACCGACAAGGCGATATTGTCTTCCCCGAGCACCCCCTCAAGCGGGTGTTCCTCGTCGGGGCCGGATAAGAGAAGCATGGGGCAGGTCGCCTCGCACGCCCTTGCCACTTCCTGTTCGGAAAGCCCGGTCAAAGCCGAAATAACGCCCAGCCGCGGCTCTTCCCCGTTTTTTGCCATATAGTCTCTCCGCGTTTTCGCGACAAGGCTCGCCTCCCGCTTTAGCTGGCGGGAGATTTTTATTATCCCGTCGTCGCGGAGATGCCTTTTTATTTCCCCCGTTATAAGCGGCACCGCGTAGGTTGAAAACCTCGTCCCTTTTTCGGGGTCGAAGTTTTTTACCGCCTTCATAAGCCCGATCGAGCCTATCTGAACCAAATCCTCAAAGTCGGTGCCGCGGTCGGCGAAATGCCGCGCTATGGCTTTGACCAGCCCCATGTTCGCAAGCACCACTTTGTCAAAGGCGGGCTTTTCGCCGCCCCTCGCCCGCTCCAGCAGGTCGGAGGCGTTAATTTCCTCAAACATCACATTTTAACTTTTTTAATAAGCCGAACCGTCGTCCCCTTGCCCGGCTTTGACACCACGCGCATCTCGTCGGTGAGGGTTTCCATAATGGTAAACCCCATGCCTGATCTCTCTTCCTCGGCGGCGGTGGTATAGAGCGGCTCCATCGCCTGCGCCACGTTTTCAATGCCGCAGCCTTTGTCTTTTACGGTTATGATAATCTTGCCGTCGGCAAAATAATCGCCCGACAGGAAAACCATATTGTCGCGGGGGTCGCCGCTTTCCCTGTAACCGTGGACGACGGCGTTTGTGACCGCCTCGCTAACCGCCGTTTTAAGGTCGGAAACGTCGCTCACCCTAAGGTCGAGCTGTGAGACAAACGCCGCCGTTATGTACCGCGCGAACCCCTCGTTGACGGATTTCGCCGGGAAGGCGCATTTAAAGCGGTTTTGTGGCTTTTTTCTCATGCTATTTCACTCCTTTGCTTGTTTCTGTCCGTATAAGCTTGTCAAGTCCGGAAAGCCGGAGTATCCGCATTATGGGCATGGCGGGGTCGACAAGCGTCAGCGTGCCGCCAATCTCCTCCATTCTGCGGTATCTCCCCATAATAAAGCCAAGCCCCGACGAATCGCAAAAGGAAAGCGACGACAGGTCAAGCCGAAGAATCATCGGGCTTTCAAGGGCAATCGCCGAATCGATTTCCTCTCTGGCGGATTTCGCGGAGTGGTGATCCATCTCCCCGTAAAGCTTTATAACCATTACTCCGTTTGTGGTTTCAAGGCTGTAATCCATAGTTTTTCACTCCTTTACGGCAATTATATAACAAGGCTTTGGGGGTTTTTGTCACAATGGGGTCGGCGGCGTTTCAATTATTTCGCAAAGCGGGTTTATTTAAAAAGCTTTTCCCCATTGCATAAAAACACCCCGGCGCCAAAGCGCCGGGGATATTTTAGATATTGTTTTTTTGTTATCGGTAAGAGGTTATTAATCAAACACTCCGAGCGCGTCTTTTCTGGAAAGATTTATCCTCCCCTTGTTGTCCACGCCGAGAACCATAATTTTAATCGTGTCGCCGATAGCCACCACGTCCTCAACCTTTTCAACCCGCTTCGTGTCGAGCTTTGAGATATGCACAAGCCCTTCCTTGCCGGGGGCGTACTCGACAAAACAGCCGATGGGGATAATCCCCGTGACCTTGCCGGTGTAGATGGCGCCGGGTTCGGGGTCCATGACGATGGCGTTGATAATGTCGAGCGCCTTATAGGCGTTTGCCTTGTCAACAGCCGAAATAAACACGCTGCCGTCGTCCTCGATATCAATCTGGGCGCCGGTATCGGCGCAGATTTTTTGAATAACCTTGCCGCCCGTGCCGATGACCTCGCGGATTTTTTCCGGGTCAATCTTTGTGGAAATCATTTTGGGGGCGTATTCCGAAACGTCGTCCCTTGGTTTTTCAATGCAGGGCAAGATGACGTTGTCAATTATATAAAGTCTCCCCTTTTTGGTGACTTCAAGAGCGTTTTTAATAATGTCCGGGGTGAGCCCGTCTATTTTTAGATCCATCTGAATGGCTGTTATGCCTTTTTTCGTGCCGGCGACTTTAAAGTCCATATCGCCGAAAAAGTCTTCCAGCCCCTGAATATCCATCATGGTCGCCCAGCCGCCGTTTTCGTCGGTTATAAGCCCGCAGGATATCCCCGCCACGGGGGCGGAAATGGGAACGCCCGCGTCCATGAGCGCAAGCGTAGAGCCGCACACCGCTGCCTGCGAGGTCGAGCCGTTTGAGGATACCACTTCCGAGACAAGGCGTATGGCGTAGGGGAAGTCTTCCACGGAGGGGATGACGACTTCAAGCGCCCTTTCGGCAAGCGCGCCGTGACCGATTTCGCGCCTTCCGGGCGAGCGCGCCGTTCTTGCCTCGCCCACCGAATAGGCAGGCATGTTGTAGTGGTGCATATAGCGCTTTGTCTCTTCCTCGTCTATGCCGTCAAGCAGCTGGGATTCGCGGAGCGGCGCGAGCGTCGCCACGGTCAGAACCTGCGTCTGACCCCGCGTGAACATACCCGAGCCGTGGGTGCGGGGGAGAACGGCGACTTCGGCGGCAAGCGGCCTTATCTGATCCATAGCCCTGCCGTCGACCCTCCGCCTGTCCTCGCGCAGCCAGCGGCGGACGATTTTCTTCTGGAGCTGGTACATGCACTCGTTAATCTCGGCATTTGATTCGGGGTATTCCTCCGAGAGCGACTCAAAAACTTTTTCATATATGGGTTTAAGCTTTTCGTCGCGGACTTTTTTGTCATCGGTGTCAAGCGCCGACTTGACGTCCTCGCCGACCATGGTTTCGATTTTATCAAACATCGCTTTATCGATGGCGCAGGAGGTGTAGCCGAATTTGGGCTTGCCGATTTCGGCTTGAATTGATTTTATAAAGGCGATGAGCGGCTTTATGACTTCGTGGGCTTTTGAAATCGCCTCGAACATAATGTCCTCGCCGACTTCCTTGGCGCCCGCCTCAATCATCACCACTTTTTCGCCCGTTCCGGCGACGGTGAGCTCAAGGTCAGACTCAAGGCGCTGTTTGGCGTCCGGGTTAATGACGATTTTGCCGTCAACCAACCCCACGAACACTCCGGCTACGGGGCCGTTCCAAGGGATATCGGAAATAGAAAGCGCTATCGACGCGCCTATCATCGCGGATATTTCCGGCGAGCTGTCGGGGTCGACTGAGAGCACTGTCAGCGACAGCACCACGTCGTTTCTTAAATCTTTTGGGAACAGCGGGCGGAAAGGGCGGTCGATAACCCTGCTGGCAAGCACGGCCTTTTCGCTCGGGCGGCCCTCTCTTTTAAGAAAACTGCCTGGGATTTTCCCCACCGAATAAAGTCTTTCCTCGTAATCCACGGACAGCGGGAGGAAGTCAATCCCGTCTCTCGGCGAAGCCGAGGCGGTGGCGTTTGCCAAAATAACCGTGTCGCCGTATCTGACAAGGCAGGAGCCGTTTGAAAGCTGGCTGATTTTGCCGGTTTCTATCGTAAGCGTTTTGCCGGCAAGCGTGTGTTTGAACGTTCTGTAATTTTCAAACATTTTGTTTTTCCTTTCTTTTTTAACATAATAATCGGAGAAAGCAGCCAGTTTAACACTTAAATACAACCCAAAAACCAAAGCCTTTGGGGGATATTTAACTGCTAAACTGCTACTCCTCCGCCTTACCTGAATAAATTTTTGGGGCTGCGTCCGGCAGCCCCGTTCTCAACTATTTTCTGATACCAAGGCGTTCTATTATAGCGCGGTAACGGTTAATATCCGTTTTTATTAGATAGTTTAAAAACTTTCTCCGTTTACCCACCATTTGCAGAAGACCTCTCCGCGAATGGTTATCCTTTGGATTGCGCTTCAAATGCCCGGTGAGATCGTTTATCCTGTAAGTAAGAATAGCGATCTGAACCTCGGGCGAACCGGTGTCGCCCTCGTGCATGGCGTAGTCTTTGATGATTTGAGTTTTAATCTCGGGTGTCAGCACTGTGTTTATCCTCCTTTTTTATAAAATACGGTTTTCACCAAGCCGGCGGCGGAGGACCGCGAGACCGAGCGAAACCCTGCGTTTTAAGCCGCTTTTTTGACTTTTACCCGAACAACGCTTTGTTTCGGGTAAATTTCGCATACTTTTGACGCCTAATCATCTTAACACAAAAGGCGGGGTTTGTAAAGCGTTTTTCATAATTTATTTTACTGTTTTTGTTAACATTTATACCATAGATAAAAAATTTTATAAATGTTATCATAATTTCCAGAAACAAAAAAGGCGGTTTTTATTTATATGGCAAAAAAAACTAACCGACTGAGTGTGTTATTTAGAGCGCTGAGGCAACTGTTTATGGCGGCGACGCTTGCCGCGGCTGCCGGGGCGCTTGTTTATTTTGCCTCCACCCGAACTCTCCCGTTTTTGTCAAAAGCCGAACAGGATTACAGCATCGTAGAGGAAACCTCTCCCGGGCAAGACCAAAGCGAAAACCCCGGCTCCGAGAGCGGCGAGACTTCGGGCGAAAACAGCGGCGTTACCCCGCCCGGGTTTGATATGTCGGCTTATCTCGGCGAATTTGATAAAATCATCCCCGGCGGGGTTATGAAAGTATCTGAAGACAGGTTTGACAAAGCCGGGCAAAAACTTGTGCTGTTTGGGAACAACCCTTTTTCGCAGACTCAAAACGCTGCCGAGATACAAGTCAGAATGGGCTTTGTGTTCGCCGGCGAGAAGATTTTTACCTCTATGCTCGTCGACGTGACCGAAAGGCTTTCGGACTATGAGTTCGCGGGGGACAGGGACTTGGCGGGCAACCCGCTTTTTAAAAAGGGGAGCGCCTATTATTATCTCGACAGCAGCCTGAACGTCCGCGAAGCGGCTTTTTCCCCCAACACGGACGGGCGGAAGCTTGACTTTGACGTTCCCGTTTATTTGGGGATTCAGGACGGCAATATAAAGCGAATGTATAACAAAACCTACCCCGAAAACCAAAAATACGGCTATTACGGAAACTCGCTTGTATACGCCAATTACTGCGTTGAAACCTTTGCTTTCGGCGGGGGGAGGGGAGTGGCGATCCGCAACCGGAACGGCATTCCGACGCTTGAGGTGTATTCCGATTTTTTCTACACTTCGGGGGGGAACCTTGTCGCCACCGGGTTTTACCCGCCCGGGGAAAGAGGGCTGTTTTCGATCGGCTTCTTTTATTATGACGACGGCTACACAAGAGCGCGGGTAAAAAGACCCGACCTTGGCTATGACGAGGTACTCATCGACCGCGACGGCAGTATTCTCCCGCTCCTCGACGACTTTTCGCTTGTCAGCTATTCCGACGGAATTCTTCTTGTAAAGTCAAAAATCACGGGCGAGTACGGCTATATGACAAACAGGCTCAACTGGATTACCGACCCCGTATTTGAGGAGGCACGGCCCTTCCTTGAGGGGTTAGCGGCGGTTAAGGTCAGGGGGGGCGGCTACGGCGTGATAGACACTTCGGGGGACTTCGCGCTGAAACCCGTTTTCGACTATGTATCCGACTGCTCTGGCGGGGTTATCGCCTGTTATTCAAAGTCCGCCGGAATTAATATCTTTGTTAAAATTTACCCATAAAAAAATAATATATGAATAAATAATTTCTAAAATAAGAATATATCATTAAAACGGGCGCCGCTTGTAAAAATTAGCCGGCGCTTGTATTATTTTGACAAATTTCGCTTGATTTTTAACTATTTTTCAATTAAAATAATTAAAAAAGATTGAAAGATAAACTTTCAATCCCGAAGTTTGTTTCTTTCGCATCAGGCAGAATGACGCGAATCGCGAAGGACGCGACCGAAACAAACTTCAAACTCAGCTGCAAAAGGAATGGTAGATTGAAAGATAAACTTTCAATCCCGAAGTTTGTTTCTTTCGCGTCAGGCAGAATGACGCGAATCGCGAAGGACGCGACCGAAACAAACTTCAAACTCAGCTGCAAAAGGAATGGTAGATTGAAAGATAAACTTTCAATCCCGAAGTTTGTTTCTTTCGCATCGGGCAGAATGACGCGAATCGCGAAGGACGCGACCGAAACAAACTTCAAACTCAGCTGCAAAAGGAATGGTCATTAAAATGATAAAGCAAAAACAAAACACACTCGGGGAAAAACCTTTTGCCGAAAGCCGCGGAGACGTTTCCGACAAAACGGCCGAGTATTTGTTTCATCAGGGGACAAACTTTAAATCCTATGATTATTTCGGTTGCCATAAAACAGAGGGCGGCTTTGTTTTCCGCACTTGGGCGCCCGGGGCGGATATGGTTTACCTCGCCGGGGATTTTAACGGCTGGGACACCTCCTGCCAAATGGAAAAAACCACGGAAAACGGCGTTTGGGCGGTTTTTCTTGATAAAAATTCCGCTTTCGCGGAAAAAAAAGACGGCGAGCGGAGGTATAAATTTTTAATAAAGCGGGGGGAAAAGCTTGTCTACAAGGCCGATCCATACGCGTTTTATTCAGAGACAAAGCTTAATACCGCTTCTCTTTTTTATTCGCTTGACGGCTATGAGTGGTCGGAGGATGAATATAATTATCTGGCGTCTCGAAAAACCCTTGCCGCCTCTCTTTCCCGGGACGTTCCACCGCCTTATCCCATAAATATTTACGAGGTTCATTTAGGCTCATGGAAGAGGGGGGAGGACGGCGGTTATCTCTCATATTCCGCGCTTGCCGGGGAGCTCTCCGAATATCTCCGCGAAATGGGGTATACGCATATTGAAATCCTCCCCGTCGCGGAGCACCCGTTTGACGGGTCGTGGGGGTACCAGACCTGCGGCTACTTCGCCCCCACGTCGCGCTTCGGCACGCCCGAGGACTTTATGGCTTTTGTCGAGACTTTCCACAAAAAAGGCATAGGCGTAATACTCGACTGGGTTCCGTCGCATTTCCCCAAAGACATTCACGGGCTTTTTGAGTTTGATGGCTCGCCGCTTTATGAATATCAGGGCAGCGACCGAATGGAGCACAAGGGCTGGGGAACCCGCGCTTTTGACGTCGGGAGGAACGAAATACGGTCTTTTCTAATCTCAAACGCGCTGTTCTGGCTTGACAAATACCACATAGACGGCTTGCGGGTTGACGCGGTTGCGTCAATGCTTTATTTGGACTACGGGCGGGAGCCCGGCGAGTGGAACCCCAACCCAGACGGCGGCAACATAAATATCCAGTCGGTGTCGTTTTTTAAAGACTTAAACAAGGCGGTTAAGAAATCCTTCCCCGACGCCCTTATGATAGCCGAGGAATCCACCGCTTACCCGTATGTCACAAAGTCGCGCGGGCTTGGCTTTAACCTAAAGTGGAACATGGGCTGGATGAACGACGCTTTGAGCTATATCGGCAGTGACTTTAATTCCCGGCCGCATATTCACAACACGATGACTTTTTCCACCGCCTACGCTTTTTCGGAAAACTATATCAACCCAATCTCCCACGACGAGGTCGTCCACGGCAAAAAGTCCCTTATTGATAAAATGTTCGGCAGTTACGACCAGAAGTTTTCCGGTATGAAGACATTTTTGGCGTGGATGTACGCCCACCCGGGGAAGAAGCTTTTGTTTATGGGGTCGGAATTCGCCCAGTTCCGGGAATGGGATTATGAATCGGGGCTGGAATGGTTTATGCTGAACTACCCCGCCCATAAAGATATGCGGGAATATGTGAAAAGCCTTAACTTTTTTTATAAAGAAACCCCCGAGCTTTTTGAGCTTGACGGCGACTCAAGCGGTTTTTTATGGCTTGACGCCGACAGCAGGGAAGACAGCCTGTTCGCGTTTGAGCGGGTAAGCGAAAAAGGCGGGCGGGTCGTTTGCGCTTTTAATTTTTCGCCGATAAATAAAAAATATATCTTCCCGGTAAGTCAGCCGGGAATTTACCGGGAGGTTTTCGCCACCTCCCCCGCGTTCGGAGCAAAGGGCAAAACCGTAAAACCGCTTGCCGCCGAACTCCGAGGCGAGGGCGAAAAGCCCCTCTTAACCCTTGAAATGCCCCCGCTCTCGGCGTTTTTCTTAAAAATAACATCAAAAGCAAAAACAAAAGCAAAAGAAAAACCAAACCCCGAAACGGCAAGGGAAAGGAAAAAGTAATTCCGCAGTATAGAAATATATAACCAAAACAAACTTGGCAAAGGCCGCTTTACGCTTAGAAAGGATGGTCATAGTCATGGCAAAGAAAAAAGAATGCGTGGCGATGCTCCTCGCCGGCGGGCAGGGGAGCAGGCTGAGGCTGCTCACCGAAAAGACCGCCAAGCCCGCCGTTACTTTCGGCGGCAAGTATAAAATAATTGATTTTCCCCTTTCCAACTGTATTAATTCCGGCATCGACACCGTTGGGGTGCTCACCCAGTATCAGCCGCTTATGCTCAACGAGTATATAGGCAACGGCAAGCCGTGGGACCTCGACCGCAGTTTCGGGGGGATTGTCGTCCTCCCGCCGTATCAGGGAGCCCACCGCGCCGACTGGTATTCGGGAACCGCCAACGCCATATACCAGAACCTTCGCTTTATCAAGCGGTATTCGCCCGAGTATGTACTTATTTTGTCGGGCGACCATATATATAAAATGGATTACCGCGCCATGCTGAGTTTCCATAAAAAAAGCGGAGCGGGTTGTACTATCGCCGTAATTGAGGTCTCCCCGGAAGAGACGGAACGCTTTGGCATAATGTCGGCGCGCAAGGACGGCAGGATATATAAGTTTGAGGAAAAGCCCAAAAACTCCTCCTCCACCACCGCGAGCATGGGTGTGTATATTTTTTCCGCGGGGCTTCTTATGAAATACCTTGAGGACGACGAGCAAAACGCATCAAGCGACAACGATTTCGGCAAAAACATAATACCCGATATGCTTAAAAACGGCGAAAAACTGTTCGCCTATCCGTTTGGCGGGTACTGGAAAGACGTCGGCACCGTGCAGTCGCTGTGGGAGTCAAACATGGACCTTCTCGGCGAAAGGCCGAAGTTTGACCTCAACGACAGGTCATGGCGGATTTATTCCCGAAACTACGCCGACCCGCCCCATTATATGGGGGAGAACGCCTATGTGGTAAACTCGCTCATCAACGAGGGCTGCGAGATTTTCGGCAGGGTGGAAAACTCGGTGCTGTCAAGCGGCGTCAAGGTAGAAAAAGGCGGCTTTGTCTGCGATTCGGTGATAATGAGCGACGTCACTATAGGGAGAAACGCCGCGGTCAACTACTCGATAATCGATTTCGGCACAAATGTGGGCGAGGGCGCCATGATCGGCCGCCCGAAGGAAATTTCAAAGGGAATAACCCTTGTGGGGGGCGAGCTGTGTATTCCGCCGTTTGCCATCATCCCCGATGACGTAAGCGCGGGCGAGGAATATATAAACGAAACTTTACTTGCTAAGGAGTGCGGACAATGACGGTTGTAGGCATAATATTTTCTAATATCCATGACAAAAACGTGCCGGAACTCACCCATCACCGCACAATGGCGTCGGTGCCTTTCGGTTCGCGTTATCGGCTTATTGATTTCACGCTCTCAAATATGGTGAACAGCGGCATAAACCATGTGGGGGTAATAACCCACTATAACTATCAGTCGCTTATGGACCACTTGGGTTCGGGCAAGGACTGGGATCTCGCCCGCCGCGCGGGGGGGATCCAAATACTCCCGCCCTATATCACGGCTTTCGCCAACCCCCAAAACTTTCTCTATACCACCCGGCTGGAGGCGCTTAAGAATATAATGTCGTTTATAACCGGCTGTACCGAAGACTATGTCGTGCTTAGCGACTGCGACGTGATTTGCAATATCGACCTTGTGGAGCTTATAGAGAATCATATTTCAACGGGGGCGGACGCCACTCTTATGGTTAAGAGCATGTACCTCACCCCGAACGGCGCCGGCGATATGGTTACGGTGGAAAGCGACGGCGACGGCAGGCTTATCGCAATTTCCGAATACTCCGCGCCGGCGGGCGGGTACGCCGATATCTGCACCAATATCTGGGTGATAAACCGCAGGTTTTTAGAAAGCTTTGTGTCGGAGGCGATCGCGTATAACTACAACTCGTTTGTCAAGGATGTAGTCCGCAAAAACGCCCCGGTGAAAAACTTCCGCGTTTACCGCCACGGCGGCTATTTCGCCACGATAAACTCAATGCAGGCTTATTATATGTGCAATATGGATCTCCTTGACGAAACCGTCCGCAAAAACCTGTTCGGCGTGAGCGGAAGACCTGTCCTCACCAAAGTCCGCAACTCACCCCCCGCCGTTTATTCGGATTCCGCCCGGGTAACTTCATCCCTTATCGCGGACGGCTGCGTTATAAACGGAGCGGTTGAAAACTCGGTGGTGTTCCGCGGGGTAAGCGTGGGGAAGAACTCCGTTATTAAAAACTCAATTTTAATGCAGGACACGATTATCGGCGAAAACGTAACGCTAAACGCCGTCATAACCGACAAAAACGCCGTTATCCGCGACGGCAGAACGCTGTCCGGGCATGAGACTCACCCGTTTTATATAGGCAAATATATTCAGATTTAGCCTGTAAATATTTATTGAAAGACAAAAGGGGGGTTTACATAAACATATGAATATGAAAAAAATTTTATTTGTCGCCTCGGAATGTCACCCTTTCGCCTCGTCGGGCGGGCTGGGGGATGTGATCGGCTCTCTCCCCGAAGCGCTGAAAAAAGAATACGGCGAGAAAGCCGATGTGCGGGTTGTTATTCCGCTTTACACCAAGACCGAAAAAAAGCATACCTCCCGAATGAAAAAGTTAGGGGAGATATATGTGCCGCTTTCTTGGCGGAACCAATACTGCGGGATATTTTCGCTTGAAAAAAAGGGGGTTACATATTATTTTCTCGACAACGAATATTATTTCAACCGCCCCTCGTTTTACGGCAGTTATGACGACGGCGAGCGGTTTGCCTTTTTTTCAAAGGCGGCGCTGGAAATCCTCCCCCACATTGGGTTTTTCCCGGATATCCTCCATGCCCATGACTGGCAGAGCGCTCTTTCGGTGGTATATCTAAAACGGAAGTATGCCGCAAAAGAGGGTTATTCGGGCATTAAAGCGGTGTTTACAATACATAATATCGCCTATCAGGGCGTTTACGGAACGGGAATATTGGAAGACATTCTCGGCCTTACGCCCGATGAGGGGAGGGTGATGGAGTACAACGGCGACCTTAACCTTATGAAAGGGGCGATTGTCTGCGCGGACAGCGTCTCGACCGTCTCGCCCACCTACGCCAAGGAAATCCTGTCGCCGAGGTTTTCCCACGGCCTCCACTACGCGCTTGAGCAAAACAGCGGCAAGATAACGGGAATTCTCAACGGCATTGACCGGAACTATTACAACCCGGGCAAGGACAGGGAAATCCCCTTTAACTATACCTTTAAAAACCCGGCTTTAAAAGCCCAAAACAAGGCTTATTTGCAAAACCTTCTCGGGCTCCCGGCAAAGCCTAAGACGCTTCTCTTCGCCGTGGTGTCGCGGCTTGCCGACCACAAGGGGCTTGACCTTCTCGCCCTTGCCGCCGATGATATACTCCGCGGGGACGTTCAGCTCGCGGTGCTCGGCAAAGGCGACTATTACTACGAAAACTTTTTTACCCGGCTTTCGGAAAAATACCCCGACAAAGTGGCGTCGGTGATAGCCTTTGACAAAGACCTTTCAAAAAAGATCTACGCCGGAGGCGACGCCCTTATAATGCCGTCCCAGTCGGAACCCTGCGGGCTCGCGCAAATGATCGCCTGCCGCTACGGCATGGTGCCTGTCGTCAGGGAGACGGGGGGGCTTTACGATTCGATAAAAGACGTCGGCTGGGAGGGCGGCGGCAACGGCTTTACCTTCGCCCCGTATTCCGCGTGGGAACTCTTTAACGCCGCCGACCGCGCCAAGGAATACTACCGCGACGGGGAAAAATGGGACTGTCTTGTAAAAACCGTTATGAAATGGGATTTTTCTTGGAAAAAGTCGGCAAGGGAATATATAAAAAGACTGTACGGATAAAAAAATAAACAAAAGCCGTTAAAAGGAGAAGATATTTGAAGAACAATAAGGGAACACAAAAGCACCAAAACAATTACAATTACCCCGAAAGGGATATATACGCCGAAATAGCGAAACGGGTAACAAGGCTGTTTGCCGTGACCGTCGACAAGGCGACAAAAGAGCAGATTTATAAAGCGGTCGCGCTTTCAGTGCGGGATATTCTCGCCGCCGAGGAACAGCGCTTTGAGGAAAAAAACAGCTCCCGGGGGAAAAAGAAGGTCAATTACCTCTGTATGGAGTTTCTTGTCGGGCCCTCTTTAAAAAATAACCTCTTTAATCTTGGGCTGACCGAAAAATACAGGACGGCGCTGGGCGAAATGGGTTTTTCGCTCGACGAGATTTTTGAGCTTGAAAAAGACCCCGGGTTGGGCAACGGAGGGCTCGGCAGGCTCGCCGCCTGTTTTATGGATTCGTTCGCCACGCTCGGTTTCCCTGCGCGGGGATATTCAATTTGTTATGAATACGGGCTTTTCAGACAGCGCATTGTCGACGGCGAACAGCTTGAGCTCCCCGACGCGTGGCTTCAAAACGGCGAGTCGTGGCTTATCCCCCGCGAGGATAAGGCGGTAAAAGTAAGGCTTGGCGGCAGGGTGGAGGAAGTCTGGCAAAACAACCACCTCGATATCGTCCACACCGAATATGAGGAAGTCGAGGCTGTCCCCTGCGATATGCTGATTTCAGGTTACGCCTCAAAAGGCGTAGCCCCGCTTCGGCTTTGGAAGGCAAGAGCGCTCACCGATTTTAATATGGAAGCGTTCTCACAGGGGCAGTACTTGAAAGCGGTTGAGGAAAGCGCTATCGCCGAAACCCTCACCCGGGTGCTTTACCCCGCCGACAACCACCACGAGGGCAAGCTGCTAAGGCTGAGCCAGCAGTATTTTCTCGTCTCCGCGTCGCTCCAGAATATTGTCGCCCACCATGTCTCGCGTTACAGAAACCTTGACACCCTGCCCGACAAAACCGCTATCCATATCAACGACACCCACCCCGCGCTGGCGGTGCCGGAACTCATGCGCATACTTTTGGATATCCACAACTACCCTTGGGAAAAGGCTTGGGATATCACGGTCAAAACCATTTCCTACACCAACCACACGGTTTTGCCGGAGGCGATGGAGTGCTGGAACGAGAATTTGTTCAGGATAAAGCTCCCCCGCATTTATATGATAATTAAAGAGATAAACCGCCGTTTTTGCAACGAGGCGTGGGAGGCTTTCCCCGGGCTTTGGGATAAAATCAGCCGAATGGCGCCCTTGTCTTACGGGCTTGTCAAAATGGCAAACCTTTCGGTTATCGGCTCCCACAGCGTAAACGGAGTTTCAAAGCTCCACTCGGATATCCTTAAAGCGGGAGTGTTTAAGGATTTCGACGATATGTACCCCGGCAAGCTTACAAATGTCACAAACGGAATCGCCCACCGGAGATGGCTCTGTATGTCAAACCCCCGGCTTACTTCCCTTATCGCCGAATGTATAGGCGACGGCTTTATTAAAAACCCCGCGCTGCTCGAGGATTTTTCGGCTTTTGCCGAAGACAGCTCGGTGCTTTCAAGAATAGGCGAGATAAAAAGGCAAAATAAAGCGGATTTCGCGGATTATATTGCTAAGAAAACGGGGAATATAATCGACCCCGACTCGATTTTTGACGTCCATGTAAAGCGGCTCCACGAATACAAGCGGCAGCTTATGAACGCGCTTAACATCGCCTCCCTGTACGCGAGGCTGAAAGAAGACCCAAATCTTGTTTTCCCGCCCCAAACCTTTATTTTCGGCGCAAAGGCGGCGCCGGGCTATTATTTCGCGAAAGATATCATAAGGTTTATCTGCTTTTTGGCAAAGGATATTGACAACAACCCCGTCGCCCGCGGTAAGCTTAAAGTTGTGTTTTTGGAAAATTATTCGGTATCTCTTGCCGAAAGGCTTATCCCCGCCGCCGAGCTAAGCGAGCAGATTTCTCTCGCGGGGAAAGAGGCGTCGGGAACCGGCAACATGAAGTTTATGATAAACGGCGCGCTCACCATCGGCACACTTGACGGCGCCAACGTCGAGATAGCCTCCGCGGTGGGGGAGGATAATATGTTTATCTTCGGCCACACCGCAAGCGAAGTGGACGAGCTTTGGAAGAAAGGCTATTCCTCCGCCTCTTACTACAACAGGAACGAAAACCTTAAAAGCGCCATTGACTCGCTCCAGAAAGGGTTTAACTCAAGGTCTTTTTCGGATATCGCGAACTATCTGCTCTATTCCTATGGCGTTTCCGACCCGTATATGTGCCTTGCCGATTTCGCGTTTTATTCCGACGCGCGAGAGGCGGCGCTTAAAAAGTACGCCGATAAGATGGCGTGGAACGCCTCCGCGCTTATAAATATTTCAAAAGCGGGGGGCTTCGCCGCCGACAGAAGCGTGGGCGAGTACGCGAAAAACATTTGGGGGCTTGAATCCGGACAGCCGTAAGCTTTTTACCGAAAAAACCCCGCGGTAGAGCTAAAATAAAACAAAAAGGAAATTATAAATGGAAAACCCCGCGCTCTCCCTGCTTATGTTTGAAAACGGCAAAGCCACAAACAGCCTTGTCAAATACGCCGGCAGGGGTTTTTCGCTTGCGGCGAGCGGCGTGCCGGGAAGTCAAAAGCTTGTTATTTTCAGCGAGGGTATACCCGTTTACACTTCGGAACACAAAAGAGGGGGAGAGGTTTTTGACTTCCCCGAACTGCCCCGCGGAATGTATACTTTTTCACTTTGGTCGGGGCTCCCGGAATCCCCCCGCCCCCCTCACAGCGACTTCTTCTTGGTTGTGGAAAACATCTTCCCCCCCGTCACCCCGCCAAGAGGGCTTATTTATCATATCTTTGTCGACCGCTTCGCGAGAATGGGGGTTGTCACGGCAAAGCCGGGGTCAGTTCTTCGCGGCGGCTGGCACGGGCAAATTACCCAGTACCCCGAAAACCCCGGCGACTATGTCGAGAACAACGAATTTTTCGGCGGAAATCTCGCCGGAATAACCGAAAAGCTCGACTACATAAAGCAGCTCGGCTGCGAATGGATTTACCTAAGCCCGGTGTTCGACGCCTATTCCAACCACAAATATGACACCGGCGATTACCTTTCGGTTGACTCTATGTTCGGCGGGGACAAGGCGCTGGACCGTCTGATATCACAGTCCCATAAAAGGGGGATGAAAATTATCCTCGACGGGGTGTTCAACCATGTGGGGAGAGACTCCGTTTACTTTGACTACAAGGGCGTTTTCGACGGCGCGCTCCACAACGACAAATCTCAATACCGGGAATGGTTTGACATTAAGGACGACGGCAGCTATGATTGCTGGTGGGGGCTGACAAATCTGCCGAAAGTTAAAAAGACAAAATCGTTCAGGGATTTTATCTGCGATACTGTTATACCAAAGTATATGAAAGCCGGCGTCGACGGCTGGCGGCTTGACGTGGTGGACGAGTATGACAACAGCTTTTTGGAACAAATAACGTCTGCCGTCAAACAAATTAACCCCTCTGCCGTGGTAATCGGCGAGGTTTGGGAGAACGCCGCGACAAAAATCGCCTACGGACAGCGGAAGTCATATTTTTACGGGGGCGCGCTTGACTCCGCCACCAATTATCCGCTGAGAGGGGCTATTTTAAACTATTTTGCCACCCGTTCCGCCGGGGTGCTTGCCAAAGAGCTTGAAAATCAACTGAAACACTACCCGAAAGAAAAGCTTTTGCTTATGATGAACATGCTCGGCAGCCATGACACCGAAAGGGTTATAAACGCCTTGTCGGGGGTTATGCCGAGCGGCAAAACCGGAACGGAGCTTAAAAACCTTAGCCTTTCAAAAGAGCAAAGGGAAAGAGGGAAGAGGCTTTTAAAAGCCGCTCATTCGCTTCTCGTCTGTCTGCCGGGAATCCCTACCGTGTATTACGGCGACGAGACTTCCCTTGAGGGCTGGCGCGACCCCTTTAATCGAAAAACCTTCCCGTGGGGGAGGGAAGACACAGAAATGACAGACTTTTTTAAACAAACAAACAAGCTGAGAGCGACCCTTGACCCGATTATTTACGGCGGCACCGAAATTTTGCAGTCAAACGACGGGTTTTTCGTGTTCGAGCGGAACTTCGACGGAAAATCCGTGCTCTGCGTGTGCAACCTTAACCCCTGCCACAGCTATAAAGTTAACGGCATGTACACCCCGGTGAACGAAGCGGGGGCGAAAGGCGAGGTCAGGCCGTCGGCAACGGGAATATTTTACCGAGATTATTGACAAACATTTCTTAAAGCATAAAAATAAGGAGGACGAAAAGATTAATGAAGACTAAAATTGCTTTTGACCTCGCCGCTCTCGGCGTCGAGAAAGGCGATGTTCTTCTCGTTCACTCATCGTTCAGATCGCTCGGCGGCGGAGTCACCGGGGAAGAAGTCATCGAGGGGCTGAAAGAGGCGCTGGGCGAGAGGGGAACGCTTGTCTTCCCGGCTTTGTCCTGGAAGAACGTAAACCGCGAAAACCCCGCGTTTGACGTCAGGGAGACAAGTTCCTGCATAGGATACCTCCCGGAACTCTTCAGAAACTATCCCGGGGCTGTCAGATCTCTCCACCCCACTCATTCCTGCGCCGCGCTCGGGGAAAAAGCGGAGGAAATAACAAAGCGTCATTACCTCGACCGCACCCCTGTCGGCGAAAACTCGCCGTTTAGAAAAATCCGCGACTATAACGGAAAAATTCTGTTCTTAGGCTGTTCTTCGCGGCCCAACACCTCCATGCACGGCGTGGAAGGATTGCTGGAGCCCGACTACCTGTACGGCGGGCATAATAAATACACCTTGACAAATTACGACGGCGTGTCATATAATGCAACATACCGCATCCATGGCTTTGCCGGCGTAGTCCAGCGTTATGATCGGGCGGAGGCGCTTTTAGACTCGGATGAAAAATCATCAGGGCGCGTGCTCGGAGCGAATTGCGCGCTTATGTCTTCGCGCGCGCTGTGGGAAAAGGGATATGACGCCATAAAGGCATATCCCCGTTTTTTTGTGGATATCAGCTTATGAAAGAGACATCGACAATGTTCAGAGAAACAACAAAACAAGAATTAGGACAGGGACAGGGACAGGAACAAGAACAAAACAACAAGACCACGCTTATTTTATGGGAAGTCTGCGAAAGTTTTAAACTTGGGAAGCCTGTTGATTGGGAACAAATAAAACACGGCAACGTAAACCACACCTACCGCGTGGATGTGCGGAAACAAAAAGGGATACGCTCTTATATTCTCCAGATGCTAAACTCAAACGCGTTTAAAACCCCCCAGAAGAACGTTGAAAACCACGCCGTTATAACCAAACATCTTGAAGAAAAGCTAAGGACAGACCCGGATGTAGGAAGAAAAACGGTAAGGCTTTATACAACCGAATACGGCAGCTATCTCTATGTCGACAGCGAGGGCCACTACTGGCGGGCGATGAGCTTTGTGTACGGCGCGCTCACGGTTAACAAGCCCGACTTCGTCATTATGCAAAAGACGGGCGAGGCGTTCGGTACCTTTCAGTCGCTTTTGTCCGACTGCCCGGCAAACCTGCTCCACGAAACAATCCCCGGCTTCCACGACACCGAAAAGCGAATGAAATCCCTTATCTCCGCCGCCAAAAAAGATGAATACGACCGGCTGCGGGAGGTTAAGGATTTGTTTGACTTTTTGTGTTCGCAATCCCAAAGGGCTGTTTTCTTTAAAGAGGCTCTTGCCAAGGGCGACATTCCGCTCCGAGTGACGCATAACGACACCAAGTGCAACAACGTGATGTTTGACGAGAAAACCTACGCCCCGCTCGCCATAATCGACCTCGACACGGTTATGCCGGGCTTTGCCGCCCATGATTTCGGCGACGCCATACGTTATGGCGCGAACTTTTCCGGCGAGGACGAAGAAGACATGTCAAAAATCGGGCTTGACCTTGAAATGTTCCGCTCGTTCGCCGAGGGCTATATACCAAAGGTCAAGGACAGCTTTGAACCGCATGAGCTTAAAACCCTCCCCCACGGGGTGACCGCAATGACCCTTGAGCTGAGCTCCCGCTTTCTCACCGATTACCTTGAGGGCGACAAATACTTTATAACGAGAAAAGACAAGCACAACATGCTGCGCGCGAAGTGTCAAGCGGAACTTTTAAAAGACGAGATAACGAAGTTTAACGAAATGACGGCAATTGTTGACAAAATTATATGAATTACAAAAAAATTCACATTTTTTATATTTTTTATTGACAAAGTTTTTTCTTTGGTATATAATGCAAATGTGTACAAATATTAAAATATTTATAACTTATATTTTGGCGGTGTAAAATGACAGAAAATTATTCCGCAACCGCCATTCCCGCGTCTGACGACGAATCAAAGCTTATCACTTCGGCTAAAAGCAACGATGAAGAAGCTTTCGGCATTCTTTACAAACGCTACCTGCCCACAATTTATTGGTATGTCAAATCGCTCTCCCCGCCGTATTCGGAAAAAGACGACCTTGTTCAGGAAGGCGTAATCGGTTTTATAAAAGCTATCCGCACATATGACAAAACATACGCGTCTTTCAGGACATACGCCTCGCTTTGCGTTAAGCGCAGCATTATAAGCGCCTTGCGGAAGTACAAGCGTCAGTCGGGTTTTGCCCTGCCGATTGAAAGAACGCTCCCCCCCGAAGCGATATTCCCGGAAACGGAAGTAATCGAGCGGGAAGCGGGGAGACTTCGTTATAACGAATTTATAAAATCGCTTTCGGAATTTGAACGGCAAACCCTAACGCTTTATTTGTCGGGCATGTCTTACGCGGATATGGCCGATAAGCTTAACTGTTCGCAAAAGAGCATTGACAACGCCATTACACGGACAAAGCTAAAAATCAAAAGACAATCTAAAAACTCACCTTAAAGTAATATGCCCGAATAGCTTAACCAGAGCGGCCGGAAGGCAGATGGCGGTTTAAAGCCGCCTTGGGGTTATTATAAAAAATTCAAGCGAGGTAGACAAGAATGTACGAAGACAAAACATTGGTTTGCAAGGAATGCGGGGGGGAATTTGTTTTTACCGCAGGCGAGCAGGAATTTTACTCCGCGCGCGGTTTCCAGAACGAACCCCAGCGGTGCAAGGCCTGTAGGGACGCGAGAAAAAACGCGGCAAAATCGCCGAGGGAGATGTTTACGACCGTTTGCGCCAACTGCGGCAACGAAGCCGTCGTTCCTTTCCAGCCCTCTACGGACAGACCGGTTTATTGCAGCGAATGTTATGCTTCAATGAAGCAGAAATAGGCTGTCATTTTATATAAAATATAAAGTTATGCCTTGCAAGAAGATCGCTTACGGCGTTCTTTTTGTTTTCGCCCGCTTTTTTGCATGGTTGCAGTTCTCTTAATTTACAAGTATTAAAGGATAAATTTTTCAATTAACAGTCGCAATCAAAACAATAAAAAAGAGAGCGTTTGATATAAAAAGGATGGTGAAGTATGTCAAAACTTTGGGAAGGCCGCCTTTCGGGGGAACCGAGCAAACTCGCGGAGGATTTTAACGCCTCTGTTTCATTTGACAAGCGGCTTTATAAACAGGATATTTCCGGTTCGGCATCCCACGCGCTTATGCTCTCAAAGCAGGGAATCATAAGCGAGAGCGAGGCCGACGACATAATAGGCGGGCTGAGCGGAATTCTCGACGACCTTGATTCCGGGCGGCTTGAAATTGATATGGGTTCCGAGGATATCCACACTTTTATTGAAGTCGAGCTTACAAAGCGCGTCGGCGACGCCGGCAAAAAGCTCCATACCGCGCGTTCGCGGAACGACCAAGCGGCGCTTGACTTAAGGCTGTATGTTCGTGACGAGACGGGGGAGATTTTAAAAGGAATAAAAGCCTTGATGCGTGCTCTCCTTAAAAAAGCGGGGGAACACCTCAACACCGTTATGCCGGGGTATACCCACCTTCGGCGCGCCCAGCCCGTCACTTTTGCCCATCACCTCACCGCCTATGCCGCCATGCTGCGCCGCGATTGCGACAGGTTTGAGGACACGCTTCGGCGGACAAACGTCTCACCGCTTGGCAGCGGCGCGCTCGCCGGCACCACATATGACATTGACAGATTTTTCACATCATCGTCGCTGGGCTTTTCCCGCCCCTGCGATAACTCCATGGACGGGGTTTCCGACCGCGACTTTTGCCTTGACTTTTTATATTCCTCCGCCGTTTTGGCGTCTCATTTGTCCCGCTTTGCCGAGGAGCTAATCTACTGGTCGGGGCTTGAGTTTGGCTTTATCACCATAAGCGACGACTTTTCCACCGGCTCGTCAATAATGCCGCAAAAGAAAAATCCCGATATCCCCGAACTGATAAGGGGAAAAACCGGGAGGGTTTACGGAAATCTGATGGGGCTTCTCACCGTTGTAAAAGGGCTTCCGCTCGCTTATAACAAAGATTTGCAAGAAGACAAAGAATTTGTGTTTGACTCTGCCGACACCGTGAAAAACTGCCTTTTGGTGATGGCTCCGCTGGTTGAGAGCATGAGCGTCAATAAAGAAAAAATGAAAAAAGCCGGGGAGGAGGGGTTCCTCGGGGCGACGGACTGCGCCGACTACCTTGCAAAAAAAGGAATGCCCTTCCGCGACGCGTATAAAACCGCGGGGAGAATAGTCGCCTTTTGCGACAGGTCAAACCAAACGCTTGACAGCCTGCCTCTTGAAAAATACAGGGAATTTTCTGCCTTGTTCGGGGAGGACATCTATGACGCCGTCTCCCTTGAAAACTGTGTTTCGCGGCGGGTCTCATACGGCGGCCCCTCGCCGGGGGGCGTCGCGGAACAAATTAAAATTTTCAGTTCGTTTTTAGAAAAAAGCGAAAATTAAAGGGGGCTCGCCCCCTTTTTCAGCGCTTATTATTCTTTGCGTTGATTTCTCCGTAAACTTCGCTCTTTTTAACCCCTCTGTCGCTTGCCGCCGCTTTTATGGCGTCCATTTTGCTAAGTCCCATGTCAAGGTAATAATTAACATGCTCGGCCGCGGTAAGCCCCTCCCGGTCATTGGCGGAGATGGTTTTTTCGCCCCCCGCCACCACAAGGACATACTCGCCCTTTATGTTTTCGGTTTCTTTCGCCGTTTGCAGCAGGGAGCCGAGGGTTGAGTAGGTAATTTTCTCGTTGAGTTTTGTGAGTTCCTTGCAAAGCGACGCCTGTCTGTCGCCAAGCGCCGAGAACAGCTCCTCCAACACCCGCGGCAGGTCGTGCGGGGGCGAGAAAAACACCATGGCGCGGGTCTCACGCCTGTATTCGTCCAGCCGGGCCTTAAGTTCCGAGCGTTTTTCAGGGAGAAAACCCTCAAAGCAAAACCTCGCGCAGTCAATCCCGCTTGACGAGACCGCGACGGCGGCGGCGGAAGGGCCGGCAATGGGGATAACCCGGATATTTCCCTCATGGCACATCCTCACAAGAACCATCCCCGGGTCGGATATCGCGGGTGTGCCGGCGTCGGTGACGAGAGCCGCGCTTTCCCCGCCGGCTAACCGTGACAAAATAAGCCGGCCTTTTTTGTTTTTATTGTGCTCATGGTAGGAGACAAGCGGTTTTTTTAATCCTAATATTTTCAGTAGCCTCCCCGCGACCCGTGTGTCCTCGCAGGCGATAAAATCAACTCTCCCAAGCGTTTCCCTTATCCGCGGGGAGACGTCCGACATGTTTCCGATCGGGGTTGGGACGACAAATAACTCCCCCATGTCAAACCTCTTTTTCGGCCGCCTTTTTGCGGTGCTTGATTTTTCTCAGCCAGAGATAAAATACGGGGAGATGGTTTACCAAAAAATCTTTTATCCTGTTCCTAACCGAAGAGTAAACGTCGTGAACAAACACCAAAAACGCGTGGGGGACATATTTCCCCGTCACCCGCTTGTCAAGGAACTTTTCATATATTTTGCCGATCTTGGGCGGCAGCCGGTAGGCAAGCTTATAGCGCTTTACAAAATGGGCGAAATAAGCCTCTATAAACAGCACTTCTTTTTCGGGGAACTGTTCCTGAACCAGCGGAACCCTTCTTTTCGGGTCGGCGCCGTCGGGTAAAAAGCCCGCCTCTTTTGAAATATCATAGAGCGCCGTGCCGGGGTAGGGGTAAAATATATTCGGGATCACGCGATCGGATTTTATCCTCGCGTTTAATTTTATGGTTTTTAACGCTCTGTGAATATCCTCAAACGGAAGCCCG
>Ga0265294_10002578_pt1 | contig 23748 bp, 18 predicted proteins | sample MunlanPumphouse3_FD_192504 | JGI IMG/M metagenome (GOLD analysis project Ga0265294, IMG submission 192504) | Groundwater microbial communities from a municipal landfill in Southern Ontario, Canada - Pumphouse #3 | ecosystem: Environmental > Aquatic > Deep subsurface > Groundwater | place... | reverse complement strand
CAATTCCTTGATGACATTAAAAATCTTGGTTATCACATGGCTTTCGTTGGTGGGCTTTCGTTTAACTTGGGAGATATTATTATTCCTAAAAGCAAACCGGCAATTATTGCGGCTGCTAACGAAGAGGTTGACAGAATTACCGATGATTATAATAACGGTTTTATCACTAATACAGAAAGATATAATAAAGTTATTGATGTTTGGGGTAGTGTGACAACACACCTCACAGATGAGTTAGTTAAGACTATCAGTAGTGACAGACAAGGTTTTAATCCTGTATGGATGATGATTGAGTCCGGTGCTCGTGGTTCTAAGGACCAGATTCGTCAGCTGTCAGGGTTGAGAGGCTTGATGCAGAAACCTCAGAAATCGACAACTGCGGGTGGCGAGATTATCGAAAACCCGATTTTGTCGAACTTTAAAGAAGGTTTGTCTGTACTTGAATACTTTATATCTACTCACGGCGCTCGTAAAGGTTTGGCAGATACAGCTTTGAAAACTGCAGATGCCGGTTATCTGACACGTCGTTTAGTTGATGTTGCTCACGATGCAATTATCACAGAAGATGACTGCGGTACCCTTAGAGGTCTTACTGTTACAGCACTGAAAAAGAATGAACAGATTATTGAAACATTGTCTGATAGAATTATCGGTCGTGTTACATTACATGACGTATATCACCCCGAAACAGGAGAGTTGATAATAGCAGCCGGAGAAGAAATCAAAGATAAAGAGGCTTTGGAAATAGAAAAATCAGGTATCGAAAGTGTAGAAATACGTTCAGTATTGACTTGTGAGTCTAAACGCGGAGTTTGTGCTAAATGCTATGGCAGAAATCTCGCTACGGCGAAAATGGTTCAAATCGGTGAAGCTGTCGGCGTTATAGCAGCTCAATCCATTGGTGAACCTGGTACACAGCTGACATTGCGTACATTCCACGTCGGTGGTACCGCAAGTAATGTCGCAAGTGAAAGCTCAATAATAGCTAAGTTCGACGGTCTCCTCGAATTTGATGAACTTAGATATGTTCACTATGAAAAAGATGAAAATACTAAGTATGATGTAGTAATCGGTCGTTCAGCCGAAATGAAAATCATTAACGAAAATACCGGCATCGTCCTTACTTCAGCTTTTATCCCTTACGGCTCTAAGTTGTATTTTAAAACAGGTCAGGTTGTGAAAAAAGGCGACTTGATTTGTGAATGGGATGCTTATAACTCGGCAATTATTTCTGATGTATCCGGTAAAGTTAAATTTGAAGCAGTTATCGAAGGTATTACTTATCGTTCCGAAACTGATGAACAAACAGGCTTTACAGATAAAGTTATTATCGAAAGCAAACAAAAGTTGAAAGCTCCTATTATCAATATCACTAATGCAGAAGGTGATTTTATTAAAGGCTTCGATTTACCTGTGGGTGCGCGTATTGCTGTTGAAGATGGCAGCATTATAAAAGCCGGCGACATACTTGTCAAGATTCCGAGAATTATGGGTAAAGCAAGCGATATTACCGGTGGTTTGCCACGTGTAACTGAACTCTTTGAAGCCCGTAACCCGTCAGAACCTGCAATAGTATCGGAAATAGACGGCGTTGTTACTTTCAGTAATAAGCCTAAACGTGGTAATAGAGAGGTTATCATAACTTCTAAAACCGGCGAACAAAAGAAATATCTAATTCCAACTTCCAAACAAATTCTGGCTCAGGAAAAAGATTATGTTAAAGCAGGTACACCACTTTCAGAAGGTGTTATGACACCGTCTGACATCCTCGCCATAAAAGGTCCGACAAAAGTTCAAGAATATATCGTGAATGAAATTCAGGAAGTATACCGTCTGCAAAGTGTAAAGATTAATAATAAACACTTTGAAGTTATAGTCCGACAGATGATGCGTAAAGTCGAAGTCGATGATCCGGGCGATACTAAGTTCTTAGAAGGCGACTTGATAAATCGTATTGACTTTAATGAGGAAAATGACTGGATTTACGGTAAACATATTATCGAAGATGTAGGCGATTCTGAAGAATATAAAGTTGGTCAAATTGTCAGTGCAAGACTTTTCAGAGAAGAAAATTCAAAATTGAAGAGAAGAGATAAAAAGTTGATGCAGTCGCGAATGACTAAACCGGCAACAGCAAAACAAGTACTTCAAGGTATTACACGCGCTTCCTTGCAAACAAGTAGCTGGATATCAGCGGCTTCGTTCCAAGAGACAACAAAAGTTCTTACAGATGCTTCTATCAGAGCTAAAAGCGATTACTTGCTTGGCATGAAAGAAAATGTTATCGTAGGTGGCAAAATACCCGCAGGTACAGGGTTACGTAAGTATAACGACATCATAGTTACCGCTAAGGAAGATGTTGATGAAATTTATGAATCTTATGAATAATAAAACGATGAATTATGGGAGAAAATACTGATAATAAGTTAAATATAGAACTCAGCGATGAAATGGCTGACGGTATATATTCCAATTTGGCAATAATCACGCATTCAAGTACAGAGTTTATTATAGACTTCCTGAAAATGATGCCCGGCATGCCTAAAGCTAAAGTTAAATCAAGAATAGTGCTGACACCTCAACACGCTAAAAGATTGATGAGAGCCTTGCAAGATAATATGCAAAGATACGAAGCTAAGTTCGGTAAAGTGGCTGATACGGAAAGTAAAGACCAATTGTCAATACCTTTCGGCGGACCAACAGGTCAAGCATAAAAAATCATCATTATGGAAGAAGTGAAAAATACTAATCAAGTACAGCAGTCAAAGACTAAAAAAATTGTATTCTATACAACAATAACAGTTTTGGCTGCTGTTGTCGTTTTTTTGATAATCAACCTGACAACGACTAAATCAAGATACGATTCTTTACTTGCTGATAAAGAATTTCAAAAGATGGAACTGATTGGCGAATTGGATTCACTGATGTCAGAACATGAACAAATTAAAGTCAGCTATGGCGAACTATCTCAGCAATTGGCAGAAAAAGACAGTGTCATTAATGCCGAAGCGACAGAGATTAAACGCTTGCTGAATTATGAATGGGAATATAAAAAGATAAAAAAGAAATTTAACCAATTGCAAGCTATCTCTAAGTCTTATATAGGTCAGATGGATTCTCTTTATCAAGTTAATGCTTCTTTACGGGAAGAAAATACTCAGATTAAAAACGACATTCAGGTCGAAAGGAAGAAAAATGTTGTGCTGATGAAGGAGAAAGAGCAATTAACCAAGAAGATAGAAACAGCTTCTACAATAGCAGCTTTTGATGTAAGCGCAAACAGCTTTCATCTTACAGGTACAAAAGAGCGCGAAACCGATAAGGCAAAACGTACAAATTTAATACGAGTGTGCTTCTCTCTGATGGAAAATAAAATCATTGAACCGGGTAACATAAATGTTTACGTAAGAATAGCGATGCCCGATGGCGCAATAATTTGTGACACATCTGACGATGCAAAATCCTTCGATTTTAATGGCAACATCTTGCAGTATACTGTTAAACAATCTATTGATTATGACGGCAATATGATAGATGATATTTGTGTTGAATGGGAGAAAACAGACCTTTCAGAATCACTTCCGGAAGGGACTTATTACGTGAATTTATTTACTGAAACGCTTGAAATAGGACAAACACACTTCATTTTGAAATAATTATATTTTAGTTAATTTAAAATTATACAATATGTCAGGACATAATAAGTGGTCAACAATTAAAAGAAAAAAAGGAGCAAACGATGCTAAACGCTCGAAAATGTTCTCCAAGATTATCAAAGAAATAACAGTTGCAGTAAAAGAAAGTGGTGCCGATCCGGATGCGAACCCGCGCCTGAGAATGGCTATTGCTAATGCAAAAGGTGTCAGTATGCCTAAAGATAATATTACCCGCGCCATCAGTAAAGGTAAAGATAAAGATACTGCAAGTTTTGCAGAGGTGTCTTACGAAGGCTACGGTCCTCACGGAATAGCCGTTTTCGTGGATTGTACTACCGATAATTTGCAACGTACAATTGCTAATGTCCGCTCCTTGTTTAATAAATTTAACGGTAGCTTAGGTAAAAATGGCTCATTGGCTTTCTTGTTCGATAGAAAAGCTATCTTTACAGTAAACGAAAGTGATGTAAATGAAGACTTTGAACTCGAAGTTATTGATGCCGGTGCCGAAGATTATGATGTGGAAGACGGTGTTGTAACTATTACAACAAGTTTCGAGGATTATGGCAACATGGTGGCTAAATTAGCCGAACTTAATATCGAACCTACAAGCGCCGAAATACAAAGAATACCTAAAACTACCGAGAAAATCGGCGTTGAACAAGCCCGCTCTGTCCTTAAACTTATCGATATGCTCGACGATGACGACGATGTCGTAGACGTATTCCATAATATGGAAATACCGGAAGAGCTAATGGACGAAATGGACTAATGATTTATCTTTCTAAAATGTTAATTGCGTGTGCGTCTTGACCCAATGGTCGCTACGTATACGCAATTGTCGTGTTAATAATCGCCAATATAAATTTTTATTATCTCTAATATTTTAAATTAATTAAACGTTACATATAAGTAAATTAAGTGACTGTAACTTCGCTATGAGAAATATAATACTGATTTGTATAGCATTATTTTTGTTTGCATGCTCGCATGTAATGGCGCAAGATGTTGATAATAACCTCATTCAATTCTCCGGCGTTGTTGTTACTGCCGACAGCCTGAACCCCGTGTCTTTTACTAATATAATAATTATCAATAGCCGTGCGCGTAATTACAGAGGTACAGTCGCTGATTATTACGGCTTTTTCTCCTTTGTGGCTCAACCACTTGATACAGTCTGCTTTACCGCAGTCGGATTTAAACCTGTATCTTATGTAATCCCCGATACTATAAACGATAACCGCTATTCCTTAATACAACTTATGTCTTATGATACAATCAACCTTAGCGAATCCGTAATATATCCGTGGCCGTCAAAAGAAGATTTTAAAGATGTCTTTGTTAACCTTGATATCCCTGATGACGACATTACTATCGCAAAGAAAAATATCGAGCGAGCAAAACTTAAAGAAGCGGCAAGAATTTCCGGTGCTGATGCAAGCGTTAACTACCGACAATTTGTCAATGATAAAACTAATAAATTGTATTATGCCGGACAAATTCCACCCAATAACCTGCTGAACGTCTTCGCTTGGGCTCAGTTTATTAAGGCTTGGAAAGAAGGAAAGTTTAAAACAGATAAAAAACTGCAAGAAGAAATTAAACGACAAAAAGAAGCTGATACTAAACGCTGGGATTATGATGAATGGATTGAAAAATAAAATAATACGAAGACTTTTCTTATTTATTGTTTTTACACCGCTGCTGTGCAGCTTTGCAAAAGCGCAGACTTGCGTTGTCTTCGGTACTGTAAATGACGAAAATAATCAGCCTCTCGAATTTGTAAATGTCGTCCTTGATGACGGCATCTCCGGAACTACTACAGACGCTACAGGATATTACACAATACCTCTGAAAGGTAAAAAACATGTAACTATCACCGCTTCTTATATGGGCTATAAAGATGAAGTAAAAACAGTATCTTTGGAAAATATTGATAGAAAACGTGTCGACTTTGTCCTGCTTCCTTCTTCTACGGATTTGTCTACCGTTGTCATCGAAGATAATTTGGTGAGAAGTACCTCCTTTAGCAGAATAGACCCTAAAGCAGCACAGCTGTTGCCTAGCGTTTCTAATGATATTGGAGCGTTAATTAAAACTCTTCCCGGCGTGGCTTCTTCTAATGAACTCAGCTCACAATATTCTGTGAGAGGCGGCAACTTCGATGAAAATATTGTGTATGTCAATGGTATAGAGGTGTTTAGACCTTTTCTGACACGCTCCGGACAACAAGAAGGTCTTAGCTTCGTTAATTCCGATTTAGTGTCTTCAATTTCTTTCTCCGCCGGCGGCTTTGAAGCCCGCTACGGCGATAAAATGTCGTCAGTTTTAGATATAACATATAAAAAACCTACGGAATTTCATGCTTCTGCTTCGCTCAGCTTGCTCTCCGCATCAGCTAATGTCGAAGGTAAAGCCGGTAATTTTACCTATCTCGCCGGATTTAGACAAAAAACTAATACCTATCTCTTGGGCGGCATGGATACAAAAGGTACGTATAAACCTTCTTTCTCCGATTTCCAATCTTTATTGTCTTACAGTTTTAATAAAAAATGGGAACTCTCTTTGCTCGCTAACTATTCCCGTAATCTTTATAGATTTGTACCCGAAACCCGCGAAACAAAATACGGCGGTCTTATGGAGGCTTATAGCTTAACAGTTTATATGGACGGCTTCGAAGATGACATCTTCAATAGCGGTCTCGGCGCTCTCTCTCTAAACTATAAACCTAATGATAAAACTAATATTAGTATTACTGCTTCCGCTTACCAAAGTATAGAACAGGAAAATTATGATATACTCGGACAATATTATATATCATTGTTAGAAAACAATATAGGAAGCGATAATGTCGGCAATGTCGCAGAACGAATGGGCGAAGGTGCTTATCTTTCTCATGCCCGAAATAAATATACTTCTAATATATATATCGCCGATTTAAAAGGCTCGTCCCAAGTCGAAAATCATAATATTCAATGGGGCTTGCAATATAGATTTGATGACATCTTTGATGTACTTAACAGATGGGAATATAACGACTCCGCCGGCTTCTCCGTGCCAACAACTCCCGATTCTATAGGCTATACCGTGCCGGAACTGCAACCCGATTTTACTTTTGAACTTTATTCTCAAGCTAAAGCAACAAATTATTTACAATCTAATAAAATGTCTGCTTATCTGCAAGATTCTTGGCTGATTGAAGGCGATAATGCCGACTTTTATATTATATATGGACTCAGGTCTTCTTATTATGATGTTAATAATGAACTTACTTTTAGCCCGCGACTGACTTTCTCGGTTAATCCAAAGTGGAAATACGACATGCTCTTTAAGTTTTCTACAGGTTATTATAACCAAACACCTTCTTATAGAGAAATGCGTGATGAAAATGGCATTCTGCATACAGATATAAAATCTCAAATATCTATTCATTTTGTTGCAGCCCTCGATTGGAACCTCTATATCTGGAACCGCCCTTTTAAGTTTATTGCCGAAACTTATTATAAATATCTTGACAACCTAATACCATATACTATTGATAATGTGATGATTCAATATTATCCGCAACAAACTACTCAGGGCTATGCTGCGGGAATTGACATGAAACTTACCGGCGAGTTGGTGCGTGGCGTGGATTCGTGGATAAGTCTTTCTATAATGAAAACCGAAGAAAGATACAAAGGCGGCGAATACTTTCCCCGACCGACCGACCAATTGGTGAACTTCTCTATCTTCCTTCAGGATTATATTCCTAATTATCCGCAATTTAAGATGCAGCTTAATCTGACAATAGGCTCAGGTTTGCCTGTGACTACAATGACTTCGCCGGTCAAAAGATATCCAATGTATCGCCGTGTAGACATCGGCTTCTCGTGGCAAGTAGTCAGCGATGTGGTTAAATCGAAATGGAACTTCTTGAATAATTTCCAAGATGTCGCTCTTACTTTTGAAATACTTAACCTGTTAGATATACAAAATACTATTTCTTATACTTGGGTTACTGATGTGTCGGGAATTAAACACGGCGTGCCTAATTATCTTACACGGATTATGCCTAATTTTAAACTGTCTGTTAAATATTAGTATGGCTTTAATTGATACATTTGAACAAAGAGGTAATCTTCTTTTTAAATATCGCGGATATATACCTGTAGCATTGTTCCTGATAGCAGTGCCGGCTATGTATATGTCTGATTTTAAATATTATATAAACGATAAAACATTTACTTTGATAGTCGTCTTGGCTTTGTTTTTTAGCTGCTTGGGCGAAATTATCAGAGCTTATACTGTCGGAACAACTCCAAAGGGTACTTCCGGTAGAAATCGATCCGGACAATGTGCCGACTCCCTGAATACTACCGGTATCTATTCAATAGTAAGACACCCACTGTATTTGGCAAATTATCTTATGTGGCTCGGCGTGATGATATTTACCGGCAGCATATTTGTTGTCGTAGTCGGCTCACTGCTATTCTTTGTCTATTATGAGAGAATTATGTTCTCCGAAGAACGCTACCTGCAAAGAAAATTCGGCGAACAATTTGTGAAATGGGCTAAATGTACTTCCGCTTTTATCCCGTCATTTAAAAATGTGAGAAAATCTAATGTGAAGTTCTCTATCAAATCAGTGATACGCAGAGAGTACTCCTCTGTAATGGCTCTCGCTATCAGCTTTATGTTCGTCGATTTGTTGAGATATCTGTTCTTGTATAAAACTTTCTCTCTTAATACTTTGAATAGATTATCTGTTTATATAACCGCTTTTACAGTACTTTTAGCTTTGGTTTTGAGAACAATCCGTCATAAAACGAAAATTTTAAATGAAGAAGGAAGATCCTGATTATGAATATCTTAATTAAAAACGTTTTCTTTAAAGAAAAAATTACCGACATCTTGATTGAAGGTAATATTATAAAAAAAATGGGCGAAAATATAGCTCTTGATGTTTTCCCTGATAAAGTTATTGACGGTACAAATAAGGCGGTAATTGCCGGTTTGGTGAATTGTCATACACATTCCGCTATGACTGTTTTTAGAGGTTGGGGCGATGATATGGAACTTGAAAGTTGGCTCTCCGATAAAATATGGCCTTACGAAGCAAAGTTAACAGACGAAATTGTATATTGGGGCGCAAAACTTGCCTGCCTCGAAATGATTAAATCCGGAACAACATGCTTTAATGACATGTATTGGCGAATAGATGCCGTGGCAGAAGCTGTCGCCGACATGGGCTTGCGTGCAACTCTCTCTTCCGTCACACTTGATGCCTCTAATTCTCAATCAGTGAAAACTGTTGTTGATAATGTGGAAAAATCTTTCTGTAACAGAAAAAATTATTCGGCACTGACGACCTTCGCCCTCGGTCCTCATGCTATCTATACTGTCTCTAAAAAAATACTCCAATGGATTGACGACTTCTCAAAAGCTAACGACCTCCTGATTCATATTCATGCCGCTGAAACTCAAACGGAATGTAATAACAGCATCAAAAGTTTCGGAATGACTCCGATAAGATACTTGAATAGTATCGGCATCTTGTCACCACGTGTGATAATAGCTCACGGTATATGGGTAGATGATGAGGAAATTGACATGCTTGCCGCTAATGATGTGAAAGTAGTACATAATCCTAACTCTAACCTTAAACTCGCTTCCGGCTACCGCTTTAAATATCACGAAATGAAAGATAAGGGCATTACCGTAGGTATAGGTACTGATGGCTGCTCTTCATCAAATAATTTGGATATGATTGAGGCTGTGAAAATAGCTTCCCTAATCGGAAAGGCATGGAGAAACGACCCTACCGCAACCACCGCAAAGGAAATGTTTAAATGCGCTACCGTCAACGGAGGCAAAATTCTGAGGCAAAATATAGGTAAAGTGCAGGAAGGTTGTCTCGCCGACTTGGTATTGGTAGACCTTAACAGCCCCGCATTTACCCCGAATTTTAATTTTATCTCTAATTTGGTTTATGCCGCTAACGGTAATGATGTTGATACAGTTATCTGTAACGGTAAAGTCCTGATGGAAAATAAACACGTCCCCGGTGAAGACGAAATCATGAAAATGGCTTCAAAAGCCGCTCATAAATTATTCTTTGAACTATAATCGATATTGTTATGTTAGTTGTCCAAAATTGCTTGTTGTCTGATGATATAAAAAATGTGGATTTTTGCTGCGATTTAACTTGCTGTAAAGGACGCTGCTGCATCGAAGGCGACGTGGGCGCTCCGTTAGAAGAAGAGGAAGTCTCCCAAATCGAAGATTATATAGACGAAATAATGCCGTTTATGACAGCAAAAGGAATAGATGTAGTGAAATCTATGGGCGTATTCGACTATGGCGTTGAGGGTGAGTACGTTACGCCTCTGATAGACGATAAAGACTGCGCTTTTATTTGCTACGAAGACGGAATTGCTAAGTGTGCCATCGAAAAAGCTTATAATCAAGGAGTTATACCGCACAACAAACCTATATCCTGCCATCTGTATCCTATCAGACTTTCTAAATATCAAGATGTAATCGCTCTTAATTATGATAAATGGAGCGTCTGTAAAGATGCTGCTACATTCGGACATACAAAAAATATCAAACTTTATGAATTTCTGAAAGAACCACTCATCAGAAAATTTGGAAAACAATGGTATGACGAGCTGTTAGAGGAAATTAAACGCTGATGGGCTTCCCTTTTTCCATTATTTTATTATCTTTGCATATTGAATATTATAATATTCAAAAAACATAATTTTGTCATTTATTAAATACAATAATATGCCATTGCTTTATAATTTGGATATGGATACGCCGGAAGAGTTGTTGGCAATACTTGCCGATAATGTTAGAAAACGCAGGTTGGAAAAAGGACTTTCCCGCGAAGCTCTTACCACGCTTAGCGGAGTGCCTACGCCTACAATCGCCAAATTTGAACAGAAACATACTATCTCTTTGTCGTCATTTGTAGCACTCGCAAAAGCATTAGGCTATGCCAAAGATATAAAAGTTTTGCTTTCACAACCTCTCTTCGATACTATGGAGGAACTCGAAACTATTAATAAAAATAAAAATAGAAAAAAAGGACGCAATGAAATCAATAAATAAATTGTCTGTTACATATCATAATCGTCCGGTTGGGTCCCTTAGCATGACGCCTGATAATAGATTATGCGTTTTTCAATATGATAAAGAATGGCTGTCAGACGGATTTTCTATCTCTCCTTTAGAGCTGCCGTTGAAATCTGATTTGTTTATTGCCAAGCCGGAGCCTTTTGAAGGAAATTTCGGCATTTTTGAAGATAGTCTGCCGGATGGTTATGGACGTTATCTTTTAAATAGGATGCTGAGAAAACAGGGTATAGGCGAGATTGAACTGACACCGCTGCAACGACTGAGTATTGTCGGTACTTCCGGCATGGGGGCTTTGTGCTATCTTCCTGAAGTCCATTTTGATGAAGAAACAGCACCGCTTGAACTCGATACTTTGCAGCAAATGGCTTTAGATGTTTTGTCGGAAAAGGTAGATAATGGCGAAGATATTTTATATTATAACAGCGGTAATTCCGGCGGCTGTTGTCCTAAATGCCTGTTCCAAGATGCTGATGGCGATTGGATAGTGAAATTTAGACATACTTACGACCCATTAAATATGGGAACAATGGAATACAAATATAATGAATTAGCTCGTCAATGTGGTATTACCGTACCGGACTTTAAACTGATGGACAGAAAATATTTTGCAAGCAAACGCTTTGATATTGAAAACGGTGAGCGGTTGCACGTAGCTACCGCTGCTGCTATCTTGAATGAATCAATATCTTATCCTGCAATGGATTATAGAACTTTGCTCCATATTACAGGTTATCTGACACAAGACCCGAAACAAGTTGATGAGGTGTTTAGTCGTATGGTATTTAATGTACTCTCAGATAATAAAGATGACCATGCGAAAAACTTCAGCTTTGTTTGTCGAGACGGCGTTTGGGGATTAGCTCCTGCTTACGATTTAACCCTATGCAGTAAAGGATATAATGGAGAACATGCCACTACTGTAAACAATCATGGAAATCCAAGTGTAGAAGATATGCTTATAGTAGGCGAAAGTATTCGTATCCCTCGAGAAAAGGGATTTGCTGCAATTAAAAATATAGCTCAAAAATGTGCGGAAATATTATCGAAAGATTATCTGTATTGTATGAATCTCTAATACTCCTCAATGCCGTTCTCTTTCATAAACGCCAAGACGGTGTCGTAGCTGTCAAAGCGTGCTGTGCCTTTGAGAAATACCTTTACCGTGAAGCCGATTTTACAGCTGAGCCTGAACAGATTTTTAAGTGTCTCTAAAACGCAATACTCTGCCGCTATTCCACATACAACAACTTCATCATCTTTAGTAAAGAGACTCTCTATCTGAGGCGTAATTTCAGAAAATGCACCATATTCCATTCTATCGGATATGCTGTCTTTTAAGATAAAACGTATTTGATTTTCTTTGAGACCCTCAAAAACACTGTCAGGTAAACATGCTCCCGCCGTATGATGAACACAGTGCGTGTTCCACGGACCACCATGTGACTTGAAAGAACAATGGTCGGCAGGATGCCAGTCAAGAGTGAAATATACTAAGTCAAAGTTCTTTTTTATGTCGTTGATGATAGGAATTACTTTGTAAGCATCAGGAACTGTGAGCGCACCGTCTATAAAATCTTTTTGCAAGTCAACAGCTAATAAAATCTTTCTTCTTGTCATGTTTTAAAAATTAAAACATCTGTGTCTTTTACAGATGCCGTTTATGTCTGCAAAGTTATACAAAACTTTCTATTGCAATTTGTTTTTCAAAAAATTAATATACCTTTGCTGCATCAATAAAATATGTGAATATGAAATATACTGAACTAACTTGTGTTGTAAACAAAGAAGATGATAGCGACATCCTTGTTGCTTTTTTGGCAGAACTTGATTATGAGAGCTTTATGAACGAAGAGCCGACAGTCTTAAAGGCTTATGTGAAAACTGAACTTTTCTCTGAAGAGGCTATTGTCGACTTAAAAGAACAGCTGAAAGATACAATTCCGTTTTCATATACATATATTGATTGTCCTGACGAAGATTGGAACGAAAAATGGGAAGAAAATTATGAGCCGGTGCTTGTTGACAACAAATGCTACGTACATGCTCCATTTCACAAAAATATAGAAGGCGTTGATTATGACATCGTTATACAGCCTAAGATGTCGTTTGGTACGGCTCATCATGAGACAACTTACCAGATTATCTCCGAGTTGCTGAATATAGATTGCAAAGATAAGGCTGTTTTGGATATGGGCTGCGGAACCGGCGTTCTCGCTATCCTCGCTGTAAAAAAAGGCGCAACTAAAGTCTGGGCTATCGATAATGACGAATGGGCTTACGAAAATACTTTGGAAAATGTCCAAAGAAATAATGCCGACATTATTGAAACTTTTTTGGGTGATGCCGCCTTGCTTAAAGATATTAAGTTCGATATCATAATTGCTAATATCAATAGAAATATTTTACTTGAAGACATGCCACAATATGTAAATGTCCTTGAAAAAGGCGGCATCTTGATAATGAGTGGCTTCTATGATTTTGATGTTGAGGCTATTAAGGAATGCGCTCTGAAAAATGGTCTCACTTTTGACCACGTTATCAATAGAAACAATTGGGCAGCAGCGAGCTTCAAATATTAACTCCTATCCCCCTTGTACCGCCGTTATTCCATAACTGCCGAAAATGCCGATAGCCTGTTCAATCTCTTCGGCACTTGGTGACATCATAACTATTTTTTCCGCATTATATGTAGTCTGCAACCGCTGATGTTTCCCCTTGCCAATGTCGTGGTAGGGTAGCAAGTTGACTTTCTTTAACCGCCACGGTAATGAGGATAAGAATTTTGCCGACTCTGTCAGATTTTCGCTGTCAGCATTGACACCTTTGATAAGAGGTATCCTGATGATAAAGTCTATTCCGCTGTCTGCCAATAACTTGATGTTAGATAATATGGCTACATTGGAAACTCCTGTGTGTTTTTTGTGCTTGTCGGCATCCATCATCTTTAAATCTATTAAAAATAACTCGCAATGCTCCGACAGCTCTTTTATTGTTTGCGGACTTGCTAATATAGTCGTATCTATCGCCCGATGAATCTTTTCTTCACCGCATCTGATTAATAACTCTTTTAAAAAATCAACATAAAGTATCGGGTCTCCGCCACTTACAGTCATTCCGCCACCTGATTTGTCATAAAATGGAATGTCCTTTTTTATCTCTTCTACTAAATAATCAATGCTAAATTTGTTGCCTACAAACTCCATGGCTTTTGTAGGACATGCCGCTACACATCTGCCGCACATCTTGCATAAATTGTTGTCTAATACAATTCCTGTTTCAGAAGTGACTAAAGCTTTCTCCGGACAAATGCTGACACATCTTAAACATCTGATACACTTGTTGACAGTATACATTTTCTCCTGCAAAGTGCTTTTGCCCTCCGGATTATGACACCAAATACAGTCTAATTTACAACCTTTGAAAAAAACTGTCGTGCGTATGCCCGGTCCGTCATTTATGGAATATCTTTTAATGTCAAAAATGTAAGGCGCTTTAATATTCTGCTGATTACCACTCATATATACCTGCCTTTTTTAACATCTCTACATTCCATGACTTGGACATGTCAAATAAATCTTTGTATGGACAAGATAGTTTCTCGATTAACATTCCTGTATTCTTTTGCGGCGCAAGAAGATGCTTCGCATCTTCCGCTATTTTATTCCAATTGGGATTTGTCTTTTTTAATGATAAAAAATCTTCTATGCTGAAATTGTTAAGCTCCCAATTTGTAAGACCTTCTGATACTATCTTTGAATGGACTTTTGTCAGTTTAGTCTCTCCAACCTCATTGAGAACTTGGATGTATTTTTCATATAAAACATACTCGTTGAGCATAAAAGCTATCTCTTTATCATCAAAAGCCTCCCAGAAAGTACTTGGCAGAGGCTGCGCAATAAAACGCCCTAATATAAACGCACCGGCTGTTAATCCTGATAATTGCTCTTCTGTACTTACTGCCACGGCATTCTTAAAAAACTCAATCTTCTTGCCGTTGTCCAATAAATTGAACACTCTTGACTGGTCTTGATGAGAACCCATTTTGCTTTCAAGAACCTGCCTTAAATATTTCGCGCTGTTGCCCGCAAACCAATTGTTCGCTATCTCTGCAGCTGTCTCCGGATGATCTTGTAAGTCGTATTTTATTAATCGTGTCAGAGTGTTAACGTCTGTGATGTAATTTACCTTTGTTGATGTAACTATCTGATTATACTTCTGATAAGCTTCTTTCAGAAAAATAAAAACTTTTTCTTCTTTTTCATCCATCAAAAATTGCTTGCCGTTTAAATAATCCATAAATCTTGCCGGCTTGTAATTCGCCTTCCCTATGAATATCGTTTGTTGCCTGCTTGATAACGTAATCCAATCACCTTCTTTTATCTCTAAACCATCTTTGTTGATTAATTTATTGTCTGATAAACTAACTCCAAAAGATTCTAAATTTAAAAATGCAGGAATACCATAACCGCGACAAGCTGTGACAACATGTATCGCCGCCGGCGTCATACTCAAAATGGCATCCATCTCACTTAAAATTATAGTGTCTTCCGGTAAAAATCTTTCTTTGCAAAGACATACGGGAACTCCTAACTGCTTGGCATTTGTCGCATTAGCTGTGTTGAAATATATCCTTACCGTTACTGCCGTCCTCGGTAATACATTTACTGCCTTAGAGAAAAAAACTAATTGATTCATAGATTCGCTGTCTATGCTGTCAGAAAAAATCTGACGTAAATGATATGGTCTTACTAATGCAACTACATCTTCTTTGCCAATAAACTCTTTTTCGTACATGTTTATTGATGATAATAGAGCGGCTCTGCCAGTAAGCTCTGATTCATTAAGTTGTAAAACCGCAAATAAACTCGCTACATTTTGCTTCTCTGTTATGTTTTGCCTTGTCTCTACCCCAAATTCAATAGTCACAGGTGACTTAAAACGGCGCTCTAAGTTTGGTAATAACGGAGCAAAGTGATATATCGCAGGATAACTATCCTTGACTTCTTCTCTGTCGAAAAATTCAATATCATTTGATTGAATGTCGCCGGTCATTATCTCCTCACCGAAAATATTTCTGTAACTCTCTATCTGACAACCTAATCCTGTCCTACTATGCCTGCTGTATAAAACTCCCGGATATGAATAGTCGTTACCTATTGTCCATACCATCTTCTGCATTATCAAAGCCGGATATGCTATCTTGCCCTGCATAAATGTTGATAATAAATCCTGATTGTTTTTATAGAAATCTCTGATGTAATTGACGTAGGCTAATACTTGAGCAAAAGCATCTTCTATTATTTGTGAACCACCATTGCATTTATGGATGTTTTTCTCCATAGCTTTTATTCGTTGGCGTTGCTCTGCAATATTTAATTCTATGTCCTTCTTCTTTTCTGTAATGTCTATGGATAAAATATCAAATATCCCATGTAATGTGTTGAGATATATTCTGTTAGCCATGTTTTCATCATATATCTTTATCAAACCATTGTGAACATTGCTTGTAACACCGACATTTAATAAAGTGGGCATCAATCCGGGTATGTATTGCGGCATCGCACTCCTCAAAGCAAAAATTAACGGCTTGGTGGCAGAACCTAAAAACGACTCAGTCATAACCTCAAGATTATATATCGCCTTTTTTAATAATTCTGATTGATCCTCCTGCTGATATGCTTTAGCCGAAAGAATACAAAAATCGGGCACAGGATAACATAACTTCGTCAACGCCAATAAAACATTGCCCTTGTGACTGATAAATTCTTTGGTGAAATCCTGCTCAGTTAAAGTCGTTACAACTAAATCGTCATCATATAACGGATGTTCTTTTATGTAATTAGTACATCTGTCATACATCTCTATGCGTAATCCTTCTAATTCCGCCGCCGTTGAACTGTCATATTCTTGCTCTTGTATCAATAAATCAATATAATGCTTCGATTTATCATAATCGTTATTTAAAAGATAAAAAATATCATACCAACGCGGAGCTATTTCTGCCGTTACCGTTGTGCCATCTTCTAATCTATAAGTGTATATGACTGTTCCTGGTTTGTTGCCTTCGTATTCTTTCTCTTTCTCAAAAACAGAACGTCCCATGTCAACATATAGTTTTACTATAAAATAATCGGGATAATTTGCCCGTATGCGATATGATGTTACCATAACTATAAATATTTATTGTTCTACAAATTTAAGTCGGAATACATTGCTTCCCACCACGAATTATCGCCCATCAGCCATTTTGAAAACCACGCCGACATAGTTTGATGCCACTTTATACGTTTGTTGTATTCACTTATACCGTGATTTTCTCCGTCTACTATTATAAACTCTACCGGACGACCGAGGATTTTTAATGCGTTGTACATCTGTATGCTTTCGCCTATCGGAACATTGGTGTCTTTGTTGCCGTGTAATAACAATAGCGGCGTTTTAATCTTGTCGGCATTGAACAACGGACTTTGTTCTACAAATAATTCCGGATTATTCCATGGATAACTGTCTGCATTCGCAACAGAGCAATAGCCGATACCCCAATAACCTTCGCCCCAATAACTTGTTATAGAACTTATGCCGGCATGACTGACTGCTGCCGCAAATATATCTGTCTGTGTTTGAAGATATTGCGTCATAAAGCCGCCGTAGCTCGCACCAAAACATCCTACTTTCGTGCTGTCGATGTAGCTGTGTTCCCGATAAAACAGTTTTGTACCCAAGATAATCTCATCTGCAGTACGCTTGCCCCACGCATTGACGTGACGCGCACTGAACTCCTGCCCGAAACCTGTCGTCCCACTCGGATTTAGCGTGTATACTACATATCCCTGACTCGCAAATAAATGCATCGAATATGTAAACTCCATCGCCCGCGTCGTCGGTGACGTGCCTCCATAATAATATACAAGCATAGGATATTTTTTCGTGCTGTCGAAATCCGGCGGTAAATAAAAACGCCCCGTGATTGTCGTACCATCACTCGAAGTAAAATTCCAATCTCCCGTCTCTCCTAAAATTAAACCCCTCGTCTTCTCCGTAGATAAATCGTATAAACACTTGACCTCTTTGCTCTTTAAATTATAACTGTACAACCTGTCTGCATTAGAAACACTCTGACCATAACATAGTAAAACAGAACTGCCTGTCGATATCGAAAACGACTTTATTAAGTCTTCCGGAATATTAAATAACTCAAATCGGTTGGTCCTAGTGTCCATAGAGTAAATCCGCTGATAATCACAGTCTTCTGCTAATACATATATCTTGTTGTTATAACTGCTCCATACTGCTGATGTTATTGACGGATTAAAATCTTTTGTTATCGCACGCACCGTCTTTTTCTCTAAATCAAATATAAATAGTTGATTATCATAGGAGTTGCCTATAACTTCGTCACCAATATTCAACCCCGTTTTATCAAAAGCCTCAGGTCCACCTATTAAAAGCAACTGCTTCCCATCCGGCGAAAATGTTCCTCCATCAACGTATGTCGCATCATATAATATGGTGTCGATTGTACGGCTCGATATGTCATATCTGTACAAATTGGTTGTCGAAAACGGACGCTTGGTGTAATCTACGTTACTCGTAGAAAATAAAATGTATTTGCTGTCTTTGCTGATGTCGTTGACCCACGCTGAAGTATGTCCGAAAGTAATAGATTCTAAAATGCCGCTCTCAAGGTCATATATTGATATGTTATAACGACTCCGCCAATTTTCCTGCCGGTCGCTCGGGTCTAAAATTCTTTTCAAATCTTTTTCGCTTTTAGGACTTTCCTCCTTAATGCTGAAAATTAACTTCTTCTCGTCAGGCGTAATATCAAAAGAACCTTCAGGAAGTTGTGTCTCTATAATAGATTCTTCAAAATTAACAGGGTCAAGAAATACCAACTCGCGACCTTCCATCCCTTCGCGTGTGAAATACAGCTTCTCTCTATTCGGTAGCCAACTTGCACTGTTTAAAACATCATTATCTTTATACAAAATCTTGTCTTCTTTTAAATCAATCAGTCGCGTGTAATATTCGTTCTTTTCGGCAACACGCTCCGAAAATTGAACTAATGCGTATCTGCCGCCGGAAGAAATGGAAACCCCGCGCAGATTTTTGCTGTCTTGAAGATTGTAAATAGTGTAATACCTTTGAAAATCTGAACTTATGGATACTTTTTCTGCTTCATCAATGTCAAGAAATGCAGAAAATGACATCTCATCTTTCGCATCATCGGTAATTACATATTTTATAATTATCTCATAATCATTTGGTTGTAACGATAGATCTACCTTAACGTTTTGCAATGTGTCGTTTTTTGTCTTGTCTTTCTTTGATTCGCCGTTGATATATACTTCAAAAATTCCGGAACCGCTTACGTTTAATGTCCCTTTTGTAAATCGCTTTGGATTTATATGAAATGACAGTAAATAAAAGATGTTTTCACCGGAAATTTTATCTAAAACTATTTTACCGGAACTGTCAGCTTCTGCAATCTTGCCGTTTTGCATGGCTTTATTAAACGATATAGGCGTTTGTAACAACTTTTTATCACTGAATTTTTCGCCCTTCGGATTAATGCTGTCTATTATAAACGGCTCATAAATAGAGTAGGGTCCCGCAATTTTATATTGCTCAATAATAATTGATTGTGAAAATCCCGAAAGTATTAACAAACTGATGATAAGAGATAATAAAATTTTTTTCATGATAAAAAATGTTAGTGATTTTCATTGCAAAAGTACTTGTTTTAATTAATATTTATCATGAACAGGGAAGATATTTTTAAACATTAATCGTGGGTAGATTCAAGCCCTAAATTTACAATATACTGTCTCGCCGGTCGGCATCATCAACCGGTTTTGTATCGGATTTCGTATCAGGTTTGGCATCGGATATAGAAATGTCGTTTTCATTGTCCTCATCTTCATCTTCTTCCCAAATATATGTTTCGTGCTGCGGTCCCTTATCTTTAAAATAGAAACCGAGTATCATGCCAACCATAACTCCGGATAGGTGTCCCTGCCAACTTATATTAGTATCGGGAAAAAATTCGGGAAAGAAACCCCATATAAAACTTCCGTACAAAAAAATCACAATTAAAGAGTATGCAGCTAAATCTTTACGCCTCCTGAGCAATGCGCTTACGAGATGAAAGGCGATTAAAGAATAGACGATGCCGCTCGCACCAATATGAGCAGCCGGTCCTCTTGCCATAAGCCATATCAATATACCAACTAAAAAATACGAAGCAAAAAATACTTTATATGCAATGTCTTTATAAAAATAAAATAATCCTGTTCCGAGTATCAGCAAAGGTACACAATTTGAAATAAGATGTTTAAAACCGGAATGTATCAACGGAGCAGACAATATGCCGAGTAATCCATTGGCACTTAATGGCTTAATACCAAAATCCGAAGGATCTAAGTTGGCGACAGTTATAATAATTTCAACTACGAGTAAAATCAAAACAAACAATATCGGAAATATCATTGCTTTTATCAATGTCTTTTTATCTTGTTGCTCCATATCTATATAAATTAGCGGTTATAAATATATTATCATATTAAAATAAGAAGTTGATAACGCTAAAATTATTTTGCATCTTATTAAAAAATTATATCTTTGCAAAAATAAATAAATTATGTCAACAACAGCAACAATATTAGGATTTCTTGGCGGATGGGAAATAGCCCTCATTGTTTTAATAATATTAATACTTTTCGGCGGTAAAAAAATCCCGGAATTAATGAAAGGATTAGGCAAGGGTGTCAAAAATTTCAAAGAAGGAATGAAAGAAGGTGAAGAAGAAGTTGATGAAGATGGAAATCAAGACACAAAAAAACTCTAAAATCAAAATTATTATACCAAAATATTAACTTTATCACTTTTTTTATTTACATTTGCAACCCAAAAAAAATAGCATTTAATTAAATAAAAAAAAGAATGAAAGTTTACGAAACTACTAAGATACGCAACATCAACATCGTTGGTGGTGCTAAGTCAGGAAAGACCACTTTGTCAGAAAGCATGTTATTATTAGGTGGTGTTATTACTCGCAGGGGAACAATTGAAGATAAAAATACTGTTTCCGATTACCATGAAATAGAATTAGCAAAATTAAATTCTGTAAGTTCTACTGTTTTATATGCAGAGTATAAAGATCATAAGATTAATTTTATCGACAACCCGGGTTTTGTTGATTATATGGGCGAAATATATGCGTCTACTAAAGTTACAGACGCAGCCTTTATGCTTATCAATGCCCAAGAAGGTATAGAAGTCGGTACAGAAATGCAATGGAGGATGCTTTCTAAAACCGGTGCACCGGTAGTTTTGGTGGTTAATCAGTTAGACCATGAAAAAGCTAATTATGAAGAAGTGCTTCGTGAACTTAAAGAAGATTTTGGAAATAAAGTAGTACCATTCCAATTTCCTGTAAATGCAGGTGTTGGCTTCAATGCTATAGCAGATGTCCTTTCCAATAAATTATTAAAATATGGCAAAGACGGCGGCTTAGCTACAGTAGAAGAATTAACAGGCGATAATGCTGCCAAAGCAGAAGAATTAAAAGCTTTCCTCGTTGAAGCTGCCGCAGAAGGCGATGAAGCCCTTATGGAAAAATTCTTTGAAGAAGGTACGCTCTCTCCGGAAGATATTGCCAAAGGTCTTAAATTAAGTATTAAAAATCGTGATTTGTTCCCGTTGATATGCGTCTCTGCAAAACAAAATATGGGAGTCGATTACTTACTTGATTTTGCAATCAACAACATAATTTCTCCTGATGAAGGTAATCCTGTCGTTACATCAGCGGATGTAACATTGTCGTCAAAAGCTACAGACCCTACTTGCGCATATATTTTTAAAACTTCCATAGAATCACATCTGGGAGAAGTTTCGTATTTCAGAGTATACGGTGGCGAAATATCAGAGGGTATGGAACTGGTAAACACCAATAACGAAGGTAAGGAAAAAATTTCTCAAATTAACGTTGTCGCCGGAAAAAATAGACAAAAAGTTGCAAAAGTTGTTGCAGGAGATATAGCAGCAACTATAAAACTTAGAGATTCTAGAACAAATCAGACACTCGCAAGTCCAAAGTCAAATATAGGAACAGTCGCCCCGTTTGAAATACCGGAACCAATATATTTTACATCAATAAAAGCAGCAAATAGTAGCGATGATGAAAAATTAGGCGTAGCCTTAAACGATTTACAAAAAACAGACCCGACATTAAAAGCCGGCTTCAGCCGTGAGCTACGTCAGATGGTGGTAAGCGGTTTAGGCGAATTACACATCAACACAATGAAATGGTATCTCAACAACATCAACAAAATAGATATCGAACTTTTCCCATGCAAAATACCGTACAGAGAAACTATCACTAAGACTGCAAAAGCTAACTATCGTCACAAAAAACAATCCGGCGGTGCCGGCCAGTTTGGTGAAGTACATTTGATGGTACAACCTTATGTTGAAGGATATACATTCCCAACAGAGTTCCCTGTAAGAGGAACCGACGAATATAAATTAGATTGGGGCGGCAGATTGATGTTCCACAATTGTATTGTTGGTGGCTCTATCGATGCCCGCTTTATGCCGGCAATATTAAAAGGTATCATGGAACGTATGGAACAAGGTCCGCTAACCGGCTCCTATGCTCGTGACATCGTGGTTTATGTCTATGACGGTAAAATGCACCCTGTTGATTCAAACGAAATGGCATTTAAACTCGCAGGTCGTAATGCCTTCAGAGAAGCTTTCAAAAACGCAGGACCAAAAATTATGGAACCTGTTTATGATGTTGAAGTGTTAGTACCTGAAGATATGATGGGCGGCGTTATGACCGACTTGCAAAATCGTAGAGGTATTGTTATGGGTATGGACCCTGAAGGTCGTTTCCAGAAAATCCGCGCACAAGTTCCATTGGCTGAAATGAACAGATACGCAACAACTTTAAGCTCCTTGACATCAGGACGCGCTACATATTCACTGAAATTTAACGAATATCGTCAAGTGCCGACAGATGTTCAAGACCGCCTGCTAAAAGAATACGCCGAACAACAAGGCGAAGAAGAATAAAAATATTGTTGCTGCCAACCAAAACTTTTAACGCCTATGCGTTTAATGTTTATTGGCATGACAGAACTTATTGGCGTGGTTGTATAAACACAGCATGCTGTTGTCTCTGCAACCACGCTATTTTTGTCCCTACATGATAAAACATGTTTATGGCAAAATTGCTGTTTACCAATTACAAACATGTGACCCTTTCGGGGTCATGTCAGAGAATTTATAAACTGATAAGGCAAACCCAAAATTGTTGCAAAGCAACAATGCAGACCCGCCTTGGCTGATGTGGTTTTGACACAACGGAAGACTTTTTTGTTACTTTTCTAATCATAAAAAAGTAAAGGAAGAAATCTTTATTGTACTTTCGCAATGCTAATGAATCTACGAAATATAATTTCTTGCATTTCTTTTACTAAAATGCGCTCGTTCTCTCTTTTTTTTTATAACTTTGCAACACCTTTTTGGCATCGTTGTTGATACATACAACCTGCTAATTAGTACCAATAAAGGTGGCATTGTTATATAACAGTCACCATAAATTGAAATTATAATTAAATTTTTATAAGATGAAAAAGTCAATTGTATTTTTGTTTGTAATGTGTTTAATATCAACACTTACATTCGCTCAGGAAGCAAACGAATCAGCTAATTCTCATGCCCCTTATATGGAGTTTGATAAAGTCGTTCACGATTATGGCAAAATCATGGAAAATAGCGATGGAGAATGTGTGTTTACAGTAACTAATACAGGTAAAGAACCTTTAATTTTAACAAATGCAAAGTCTTCTTGCGGCTGCACCGTCCCATCATGGTCAAGAACCCCGATATTGCCCGGAAAATCCAGCGAAATCAAAGTTAAATATTCTACTAAAAGAATAGGTCAAATCAACAAAACTAT
>Ga0265294_10002577_pt1 | contig 23753 bp, 18 predicted proteins | sample MunlanPumphouse3_FD_192504 | JGI IMG/M metagenome (GOLD analysis project Ga0265294, IMG submission 192504) | Groundwater microbial communities from a municipal landfill in Southern Ontario, Canada - Pumphouse #3 | ecosystem: Environmental > Aquatic > Deep subsurface > Groundwater | place... | reverse complement strand
TCTTTAGTAGCGGAGGGAGGACTCGAACCTCCGACCTTTGGGTTATGAGCCCAACGAGCTACCAACTGCTCCACTCCGCGGTATAGAAATGCAAAGGTAAGGGTTTTATACGGAAACTCCAAACATTTTCATAAACTCCTTATTATCAACCGTTTGTTGTTCTCCCGCAATGATGTCTTTAACGGTTACATGGCCGTCTTTCAATTCCTGGCTGCCAATGATAGCAATATGATGCACTCCGCGACGGGTGGCATAATCAAATTGCTTTTTCAGCTTCACTTCATCCGGATACAATTCACAGGCAACATCGGCTGCACGTAATATATTAATGTAACGCAGGGCCTGAACGGATTCTTCTTTACCCATATTGAAAAAGACAATGCCGGGAGCATCCATGACCGTTTCCGGGAATTTGTCCAGAGCCAGTAAAACATCGTATATCCTGTCGGCTCCGAATGATATGCCCACACCGGACATGTTTTTCAGGCCAAATATTCCGGTCAGATCATCGTATCTGCCGCCCCCGCAGATACTGCCAATGGAATAATCTTTAGCTTTAACTTCAAAAATGGCTCCTGTATAATAATTCAGACCACGTGCCAGGCTCAAATCCAATTCCACTGACAACCCAACACCTACGCTTTCAATCATGGAAAACAGCCATTTCAGCTCTTCCACTCCCTTCAGACCAATATCCGATCCTGCATCTTCAAACAACCGGTTCAGAAAAGCAATTTTGGAAGTGTTGATCCCTTTGAAAAGCAGCAGGGGTTCCAGGTGGGACAAGCCTTGGGAAGAGATACCCTTAGCCAGAAGTTCTTCTTTTACTCCTTCCAGTCCGGTCTTTTCAAATTTATCAATGGCTACGGTTATATCAACCAGCCTGTCCGGATAACCCATGAGTTCTGCGATTCCGGCCAACACCTTCCTGTTGTTGATCTTCAGGATAACATTTATTCCAAAGCGGCTGAATACAGAATCCACCAGCTGTACCATTTCAAATTCGTTGTATTGGGAATCCGATCCGATCACATCGGCATCGCATTGGTAAAATTCCCTGTAACGTCCTTTCTGGGGTCTGTCGGCCCGCCAAACGGGTTGTATCTGGTAACGCTTGAAGGGAAAAGTCAGTTCATTTTGATGCTGTACCACAAAACGGGCAAACGGGACTGTCAAATCGTAACGCAACCCTTTCTCACAAACCTTCAGTGATAACGCATTTGAATCAATGCCGGCAGCATCTGCAGGGAATTTCCCGGCCAAGGGGGCAAAACTGTCCCCTGAGTTGAGGATCTTAAAGAGCAGCCTGTCTCCTTCCTCCCCGTATTTACCCAGCAAAGTGGATAAGTTTTCCATAGCCGGGGTTTCTATGGGGGCATAACCGAATTCCTTGAACACACGGCGTATGGTATCAAATATATAATTCCGGCGGGAAGCTTCAACCGGGTTAAAATCACGCGTCCCTTTTGGTATGGAAGGTTTTTGTGCCATATAACTTTTCGTCGATATATGCAAAAATACATCAAAACTGTGTACTATAAAAAAAATCCCCGATATTTATGGTTATGAAACAGATAGCCATACTTTTCTTAATCGGTCTTTTCATGGGAGGATGCTCCCCAAAGGCCAACGGTCAGTACGATACGGTTAAATTACAGAAAAACAACGTGGCTCAGATAATTGAAGCCATGACCTTTATGGAGAAAGTGTCCCTGGTTGTGGGAGGCGGAATGACCGGATCTTCCATAGGAGCGGCCGGCATCACCCGGTCTGTACCCCGTCTGGGGATCCCAGCCCTGGAACTGTCCGACGGTCCCGCAGGTCTCCGGTTGAAATCGTCAGAAAACACATGGTTTCCTTCGGCATCCCTGCTGGCCTCCACCTGGGACACATCACTGGTTACGGAAGTGGGAAAGGCTATGGGGGCCGAGGCTTTGGCCCACGGGGCGGATGTGATCCTGGGACCCGCTATGAACATACACCGGCATCCCCTTTGCGGCAGGAATTTCGAATACTACTCGGAAGACCCGCTGCTGAGCGGGAAAATGGCCTCGGCAATGGTTCTGGGCATCCAGGAAACCGGGGTAGGTGCCTGTCTGAAACACTTTGTGGCCAACAACCAGGAAACCAACCGGGATAACAACAACGTGATAGCCGGAGAGAGAACGTTGCGGGAAATATATTACAGGAGCTTTGAGATCGCAGTTAAGGAGTCTTCACCCAAAACCATTATGACTTCCTACAACCGGATCAATGGAATATACACATCTGAAGACAAGAACCTTCTGACAGAAATTTTACGTTATCAATGGAAATTTGACGGACTGGTCATGACAGACTGGTTTGGAGGTCAAAATGCCCCGGGTCAGATCCGGGCAGGGAACGATCTGCTGGAACCCGGAAGACGCTGGCAACGGCGTGCCATCATGAAAGCCGTAAAAAACGGTGAATTGCGGGAAGAAACTGTCAACACATCTGTCAGACGGATCCTCAATCTTGTGGTGGATTCCCCGTCTTTCACAAAACAGGTACAAAACGATATTCCAACGGTGAGAGAAAACGCAACCATAGCCCGCAAGGCCGCTTCCCGGGGTATGGTGCTCCTGGAAAACCGCAATGCCCTACCTCTAAATGACTCCATCCAAAGGATCGCCCTGTTTGGGGTTGCTGCCTATCAATTGGTAGCCGGCGGAGTGGGCTCCGGAGAAGTGTATGCCGCTCACACTGTTTCCCCGGCAGAAGGACTGGAAGAGGCCGGTTACCTGCCCGATCCGCCACTCAGGGAACGGTACCAAAGTTACATTGACAGTGTGGACCGCGCTTACAAAAGAAAATGGAAATCCATCACCCAACGGATTCTGGGAAAGGGTCTGCCTGCAGAAATGGATCCCGGAGCCGTAGCCATTGCCCGTGCCGCCACAGAAAACCAGGCTGCCCTGATCACGCTGGGACGAAAGACGGGTGAATTCTCGGACCGGAAAATAGAAGGAGATTACCTGTTGACAGCAACGGAAAAGGAATTGATAAAAAACGTTTCCAAGGCCTTCAGGGATGCGGGCAAACCAGTCATAGTTGTTTTGAACGTGGGAGGCATTGTGGAAACCGCCTCGTGGTCCGGCCAGCCCGATGCCGTTATCCTGGCCTGGATGCCGGGACAGGAAGGCGGCAGGGCCTTGGCCGATATCCTCTCCGGGAAAGTGAATCCTTCCGGCAAGTTACCTGTAACCATCCCGTTACGCCTGGAAGATTGCCTTTCCCATCAGCATTTTCCCTTGGAAGAAGTCCCGGTTAACTGGTTGTCTTTCATTGGAAAAAAACAAACAAAACCTGATACTATCAGACCCAACATAGATTTCACCCGATACGACGAAGGAATCTACGTGGGATACCGGGATTTCGATAAAAACGAAAAAGACGTTGCCTATCCTTTTGGATACGGACTTTCCTATACAGAGTTCCGGTATTCAAATGCCGTGGCTTACCCGGAAAACGAAAAAGTAGTAGTAACCTGTCAAATTATCAACAGCGGAGAAAGAGCAGGCCGGGAAGTGGTACAGGTATACGTTTCCGCCCCGGATGGTGAAGTGGAAAAGCCTGTGCAGGAACTTAGAGGATTTGTTACAACTTCGCTGCTGGAACCCGGAGAATCACAGGAAATAAAGGTGATCATCCCCCTGGAAAACCTGGCTTCTTTTGTTCCCGAAACAGGATGGGTTGTGGATTCCGGGGAATACACCTTCCGCATAGGATCTTCTTCCAGGGATATCCGTCAGGAAATCAGACTCCCAGGTATTCCAGAATGGATTGTGCCGCTTCACGCCCCGCTCCCATGGCCAGAATCACGGTTGCTGCCCCGGTAACGACATCTCCTCCGGCAAATACTCCGGGTCGGGATGTTACCCCTTTTTCATCGGCAACGATCCCGTTGTGACGGTTAATCTCCAGTCCCGGAGTAGTCCGGGCAATCAGGGGATTCGGGGATGTCCCAAGGGCAATGACGGCCACATCACACGGAATATCAAACTCGGATCCGGGTATTTCCACTGGCCGGCGACGCCCGCTTTCATCGGGTTCGCCCAGTTCCATGCGGATGCATTTGAGCCCGGTCACCCATCCCTTTTCATTTCCCAACACCGCCACCGGATTGGTCAACATTTGAAAGGCCACCCCTTCTTCCCGGGCATGATGGACTTCTTCCACGCGGGCAGGCATTTCTTTCTCGGTCCTTCTGTAAACAACCGTGACTTCCGCCCCCAGACGCAACGCCGTACGAGCGGCATCCATAGCCACATTTCCTCCTCCGACAACCGCTACGCGATGACCCACGTAAATGGGCGTATCCGAATCCGGGGAATAGGCTCCCATCAGGTTGCTGCGCGTCAGGAATTCATTTGCCGAGACGACCCCGTTCAGGTTCTCGCCCGGAATGCCCAGAAATTTGGGAAGTCCGGCTCCCGAACCCACAAAAACCGCATGAAACCCTTCGTTGTCCATCAGCTGATCGATTGTAACGGTACGTCCCACGACCACATTGCACTCAATCTTTACGCCGAGTTTGCGGACCTGCCCGATTTCGTAGTCCACCACTTCTTCCTTGGGCAGGCGGAATTCAGGGATCCCGTAAACCAATACGCCTCCGGGTTTGTGCAATGCCTCAAAAACGGTCACATCACAACCGGCTTTTGCCAGGTCGGTGGCACAGGCAAGACCAGCGGGCCCGGACCCTATTACGGCCACTTTTTTCCCGTTGGGTTTTATTTCTTCTTCCGGTGTATACTTGTTCTTTCGTGCCCAGTCGGCCACATAGCGCTCCAGTTTCCCGATGGCAATGGGTTCGTTTTTAATACCCATGATGCAAGCTCCTTCACATTGGGATTCCTGGGGGCATACCCGCCCGCATACGGCCGGCAGGGAAGAATCTTTTCCAATAATGGATGTTGCCCCGGGCATATCTCCGTCCAGAACGGCTTTTATGAATTGTGGAATCTGAATATTTACGGGACAGGCAGCCACACAACGGGGATTCTTGCACTGGATACAGCGTGAAGCTTCCAGTAACGCTTCTTTGTTATCATATCCGTAACTTACCTCGTCAAAATTTCTGCTTCTAACTATGGGGTCCTGTTCTCGTACCGGAATTCTTGTCTTTTTATCCATTCTTCAATCCGATTTTGCATTTGTGATCCGCTTCCGCTTCCTGGGGTTTATACATGGTTTGTCTTCTCATGGCTTCGTCAAAATCTACCTGGTAAGCATCAAATTCCGGCCCGTCCACACAGGCAAATTTGGTTTTTCCGTCTACCGTGACGCGGCAAGCCCCGCACATTCCCGTGCCGTCAACCATCAGGGTATTCAAACTGACTATCAATGGAAGTTTGTATTCTTTTGCCGTCAATGTCACGAATTTCATCATGATCATAGGCCCTATGGCCACTGCCTGGTCGTACGAATTACCGCTCTCCATCAATTCCTTCAGCTTAGCCGTAACCAGGCCTTTAAAACCATAAGAACCGTCATCCGTACATACATAAACTTTTGCCGCAACCTTTTTCATTTCTTCTTCCATGATCACCAGATCCCGGGTTTTGGCCCCGATGATCACTTCCACGTGCGCTCCTTTTTGATGCAAATACTTCACCTGCGGGTATACGGGAGCCGTTCCCAGGCCTCCGGCAACAAACAAATATTTTTTATTGCGCAGACTTTCGTCATTTTCATGTATAAATTCGGAGGGCAATCCCAAAGGTCCTACAAAATCGGAAAAAGATTCTCCTTCTTCCAGGGCATAAATCTTCCTGGATGAAGCACCAACGCGCTGGGTAACAATGGTCACAGAGCCCGCCAGGGGATCGTAATCACATATGGTCAATGGAACCCTTTCCCCTTTTTCACCAACACGGACTATAATGAATTGTCCCGGCTGAGCACTGGATGCCACACGGGGTGCTGACACTTCCATCAGACAGATATCGGGTGCCAGGATACGTTTTTTAAGAATTTTGTACATAAACCGGATCTTTTTTTGACGCGGCAAAGATATATAAAAAAGCCCGTTTGGCAGTGTCAGGGCAGGCGTTCAAAAACATAGCCTTTCCTCTCCAGGCGTCTTATCATACCGTCCAGGCTGTCGTACAGCTTATCGGTCCTGGAAGGTTCAGTTCCGGGATGGACCAGCAAAACAGCTCCCTGCAACCCGTTCTCTTTTTCAAAACCATAAAGTTGTTCCAAAAGATCACGGGAACTTTTGTAAGAAGGCATATCCGGCGTAGTATAATCCGCCCTGGTCATAATGCCGGGAGTCAGATGGAGCAATTCCATACCCATGGAAGCTGCCACACGAACGGTTTCCGTATTGAAATGCTCATAGGACGGCATAAACCACCTGACATCAGACAGATCCACTCCGGCACGTTCCAGTTCGGTCATATTAGTCGCAATATCATTTCTGAGACTGTCGGCCGACACCAGCGATGTTTCGGTATCTCCGTCCCACGGAGCATAAAGCAGGTGCCTGTCACCGTGGGGTCCCACGTAATGTCCCTGATGTATGATGTCACGGACCAGGTCTTCCCATTGCGGGTTCCGCAGGCAATTGCCCGTAAGAAAGAAAGACGCCTTTATCCCGTGCTTTTGCAAAGTTTCCAAAACGGTTTTCCCGCCCTCAAAACGCTCGTCCGCCGTGAAAATCAGGTAAACATTGTGAGACCCGGGATTGATCCTTATGATCCCCCCCCTTTCATCACGTTCCGGAACGTGTTTATTATTTTCCGCATGCAACAGGGCTGCTTCTTTCCGGCCCCGGATCTCTCTTTGGGACAAGTAATAACTCAAAGAAGCCGTCCCGTCCATGGTGGGCTCGTTGGTGGCATAGTCCCATATTTCATCGTGGTACAGAGCAACACCATTATTAAAGGGAGCATAGGGATCTTTCCCATCGTCCATGGAAAGGTATTCTCCGTGCGCTGTATGCCGTTCTCTCAATAACGGACCGTCTACGAGCCCTCCGGGAGTGCTTTTTCCAATAGTCACCAAGTAGGAAGAATGAGGCCGTTCCGGGTAATCCGTACCTTTGGGATATTCCACGATCATGGAAGTGCCCCATGGATTGCATCCAAAAAGCCAGTCGCGCAGGGAAGCTTCCATTTCACGGTATGTGCTGTCCCCGGTAATCTTGTAATAAAGGTCCGCCTGAGTTATAGCAGCTGCCAGCAAATTATTGGAACACCACATATAAGGGATTCCGTTCATAAAAGCACAATCCGTAGTTCTTTGCCTGATGTACTCCAGTCCCATACGCATAAATTCCGCATATTTTTCGGCCATAGGCGAATCCGAAGCTGCCAGGTAATAATGCCCCAAATTCACGAAAGGGTAAAATTGGTAATGCCGCGCCCTGCCCAGCTCCATCCATGGGGTTACCTCTTCCAGTTGTCCCCAGTAATCGGCTTTTTCCAGCCATTCCTCCCCTTCTCCCAGGTGATGGAAAACGGCCGCTGCCAATTGAATGTCATCTACGTAATTGTCTTCTTCGTAAAAATACGGTGAAACCACACAACACGTCTGGGTGTTGCCGGGTTTTTCTTCCGCAAATTCATAAGCCGGCAATGCTTTAACTTTCATTTTTGCAGCAAACCCGGGATCCAGGTCTTTAAACAATTCTGCTCCCATGGCAAAAGCCGAGGCAAATTTCCCTGCCGAGGAGGCTACGCCGGTGGTCCGGTTGATGTGCTCTGCCAAACCCTGCCGTTCCCCGGTAATGAAATAAACCGGACGTCCCCCGTCGGGGCCCCACCCGTAATCGGCCTTATCACCTACAGGGAGCCTGAATCCCACATGATCCCTGTCATCGGCTATCTGGTTGAACATCACTTTGTCTTTCGGATTCATTTTCAAAAGCCATTCCAGGCCCCAACGGATCTCGTCCAGGATATCGGGAATACCGTTAGCCCCGGGCCTGCCTCTGTCATTGTAACGATCTCCAAAGACGGTTTTGTCTTCCGCCTGGCTATATGCGAACATCATCTGGAAAGTGGCATTGGCACTTGTCGTCAGGTATTGCAGGTAATCGGTGGCATCGTGCCAGCCCCCGGTAACATCAATTTTCTCTCCCGAACGTTCGGGATGCAAAACAATATACCCGTCGTTCTGATGGCACTGAGCATCTAAAAACGGGTTGTATCCGCACCGTTGTTGCCTCATATAATTCAATAAAAAATCAGCCGACCTGTCATAAACTTCCGTACCTATGCGAAAATCCGGAGATTTCACAGTACCTTTTCCGGGAATGTCCATTTCTATCCGGTATCCGCCTTCCTGACTCAGGTCCGTAAAATACAAACGGAACGCAGATGCCATCCCCCATTTTTGTGAAGGCACTTTTTTCAGGGATCCGTCGTTCCGAACTCCGGAAAAAACACAGTCACCGGTTCTGACATCCAATACCCGGAAACCGTGCGGATCAGCTTCTTCCTTAGAGATCATGACAGCTACCTTGATATCCCCGGGCAAATAACCCAATTGATTGATGCGTATCCAGGCACCGGTTTCCTGTGCCGTTACAGTTTGCAGTGCAAGTGAGCATACCAGCACACATATGAATGAACGTAACATAAGCCTTTTTTTTGCAATTACTGCAAATATATCCAAAATAAGACTCACCTGAACAACGTCAGACGCATTCCTGCATAGACGCGTATTCCCATAAGAGGCCCCCATATAATACTCGCATTGAAACGTTCGGAAAAGGGATCATCGGCTGATATTATGGGATCGGGCTGCCGGTAATTCAACAGGTTTTCCCCGCCTGCATAGACTTCCACTTTATTGAATTTCCGGGTGATCTGGGCATAGAACATGGGGAACACAGGAGAATAGCGGTCTTCCTGTCCGGCGGCAAATGCAGGGATTCTTGCCGGACCGTTCAATTGTGCCGTAACATCAAACACCCAGGTGTTCGCCGGTGTTGTATACTGTAGATTAAGTACGCCTTTAAACCTGCTGGTCAAAGGGCGGTCTGTCAGTCCCTGACCCTTCAGGTTTACTTTGGAATCGTTGTAGCGGAAAGTAGCCAGAACAGAAAAACCTTCAAATGGTTCCGTAGTAAGATCCGCCTGCCAGGTATTGGTAAAAGACCGTCCTTCCAGGTTGTAAAAAAGGATAGACGGCACCGGGGCATTAGAAAGAAATTCCTGGTCGGCTACCAGTTGGTTGACAAAATCGGTACGAAAATATTCCAGGCTCAATGTAGAAGATCCTTCCCGGCCAAACGGAAGACCCAGGGTCAGGTTTAACCCGTATGTCCAGGCTTGTTCCATTCCGGGAGTCCCCTCAAACAGGATCCTGCGTCCTGTTGACAGTACACCTATGTTGTCGGTAATGGAGTTAGGAGAACGAAAACCCCTGCCTGCCGTGGCCCTGAATACAAGATCTTCCGTGAAATTGTACCGCAGATTGACACCCGGGGTAAACAACCAGCCATACAGCGTATTGTAATCTGCCCGGGCTCCGGCAATGAAAACCAGTTTTTCATCCAAATGCAACGTGTATTCGCCGTATGCGCCATAAATACCTTCCCGGCGACCCAGATCAAACGATTCCTCCCCGCCGGCAGGCCATCTGTCCACCAGAACCTGGTCAATACTTTCCCACAAAGCACTCACACCCGCAGTAATTTTATGATATTCACCCAGGCTGGACATAAAGACCGCATTGGCGAATACATCTTGTTGCAATGCATTGAAATCCTTCAGACCAAAATAGGCGTCCTGCCTGTGCAGGTTGTAATCCAGCACCAGTGCGATGTTCGGATCCACGTGGTTTTCCTGCATGATGTCGGTTTCATGCGTGACCTCATCCTCATAAGCATGCCCGGTATCAAGCAAACCATCCATGGCGTGTTCTTCTTCATGTGCGTGTTCCTCTTCGTGTCCATGGTTGTGATCATGCTTCACCAGAGGGATCCCCAGTTTCGCATACGCATTGATCCCTTTGTTCAGGATGCGGGATCCCCACAGAACATTTTTCCGGCTTTCCCCGGGAAGGACCCATACGTTGTCTTTCTGTCCTCCCTTCCTGTCTTCGTACACCCCGCGGAATCCAAAACGGAGCTGCATCCCGGAAGCAGGAGCATACAACCAGCGGTTGGCCAGTGAATAGCGACGGGTAAGCGGTTCGTCCAGAAAACCGTCCCCGTTATCATCGTGTTGCATCAGATCAGCCGAACCGTGCGCCAGGATTACCGTACTCCATTGATCGTTCAGCTGCAGCGAAGAAACAATGTTGGCTTCTGTCCTCAACGCGCTGTTCAGGAAAAGATTAATAAACAGCGGAATTTGTGCGGTCGGTTTCCGGTATTCCATATTAATCTGTCCGGTGATCGCCTCATAACCGTTTACTACAGAACCGGTTCCCTTGGCTATCTGGATACTTTCCAGCCACTGACCGGGAACAAAAGAAAGACCGAAAGGCACCTGGATCCCCCTCATGGCAGGACGGTTTTCTTCCAGCATCTGGGTGTAATTCCCGCTGAGCCCCAAAAGCCGGATCTGCCGCGCCCCGGTGACTGCATCGGAATATCCCACCGAAACACTTGCCGAGTTTTCAAAGCTCTCGGCAAGGTTGCAACAAGCCATTTTGCAAAGGCCTGCCGCGGTGATCACCTCGGTTTTTACGGAAGAAAGGCTGGAAATATAATTTCCCCGCCGCCGGCCGGTCACCTGCAGTTCGTTGAGTGTGCCGGCCGACTCGGCCAAAAAGAATTCCAGATCACGATCCGGCACCCCGGCCTGTAAAGTATCGGGGATGTATCCCATGTAGGAAGCGGCAAGCATTCCGGAAGAACCTTTGTATGCACGGATCCTGAAAATCCCTTCTTCGTTGGTATAGACCACGCTTTCCACAGGATCTCCCTGGGCGGACGGAATCCAGTATACAGCGGCTCCCGCAGCAGGTTCCCGGCTGCCGTTTTCCCCGGCAATTATAACTTTTCCCTGATAAGTTTGTGCATTCAGGCACAAAGGCAGCATAAAAAGATAAAGAATGTAGATATATTTCATGGTAAGTTGCGTTTATGTAAATAATGATCAGATTGTTTTACGTATTGTAAAACAGACCATTACAAACGCAACGGAACAAGTTGATCCCCGGGATATACAGAAATATCCAAAGGCGGCTTAAGTAACGAACGTGCAGCTAAGGGATCACTTGCTGCAAGCAGATCACCGGTCACGCCTTCTGTAAAGAAAAGCACCTGTTCCGGAATATCCGGGAACCCTTCGCTCAGAAGATCCTGGGCAGACACCACCGGATCATCAATCATATAAACCCGGGTACTGCAACAATTTTCATCGTGGTTTTCGCAAGAAGACGCTCCAGAAAATATTTGCAGATTGACGGATCCGTCATGCAGACAGCTATGTACGGATAATCCCGCGGATCCTGTCAGAAAAGTGCTTATCATCAGGATGCAGAAAAAAGTATGTACCGTTTTTAACATAACCGGGTGCAAATATAATCGTTACTTTTGTAAAATTAATAATCCTACAGGTATGAAAGATTTTTTTAAGACTTTTGCGGCAGTCGTGTTGGGAACGGCGCTGGTTCTTATAGGAGGGTTGTTTCTTTTTCTGGGATCCGTCACCAGTATGCTGCAGGCAGGTTTGGGCGGCACAACGCCCCGCGTTCCGGACAGGTCGGTATTGGTTATCAATTTTGAGAAAGGTGTGGCAACGCAGGACTCACAACTTCCTTCATTTGGTTTTTTACCATTTCAATGGAATGCGGTACAGGGAGGAACGGGTTTTCTGGATATCGTTCATGCCATTGAAACAGCAGCACAGGACCCGGCCATCAGGATGATCTGTCTGAAGCCTCAATACCTGGATGCACAAATGTCTCATATTGAAGAGATCAGAAACGCATTGCTTGTATTCCGTCAAAGCGGAAAGCCGGTCATCAGTTACGCGGATTTCTATTCTCAGCAGGCCTATTACCTGGCTACAGCTGCCGATAAGATCGTTTTGAACCCGGAAGGCGGAATTACCCTGCAGGGCTTTAGCGTCAATGTCAATTATTACAAAAACCTGTTTGACCGTCTGGGGCTGGAGGCACAGGTGATCAGACACGGTAATTACAAAAGCGGAGGAGAACCTTTCGTTGCTTCCCGTATGAGCGATCCCGAAAGAACGCAGCTGGAAGCATACCTGCAGTCTGTCTGGGGACACTGGGCATTGGAAATGGACCGGGCACGTCATCTGGAAGAAGGTTCGATCGATCGTCTTTGTAACCGGTCTTTTTTGACCGATGCTTCACAGGCCCTGGAAGCCGGGTTGGCAGATGAGCTCTGGGCGCAGGATGAGCTTATATCATACTTGAGTTCTGTTTACAACGGCATACCTGAAAAGAGGATCCCAAAGACCGGTCTTCAGGATTATATACAACACTTACAGCTTAATACGAAAAAAATCCCCGTGGAGAAGATCGCTCTTCTATACGCCACGGGAGATATCACCCTTGGGAAAGGATCGGGGCAGGTTTTCGCTGAAACGTATGCGGAACAACTGCGAAAATACCGCAACGATTCTACTGTCAAAGCCGTTGTGGTCCGGGTAGAAAGTCCCGGGGGAGATCCCCTGGCCTCTGCAATCATTGCACGGGAACTTCAATTGACCCGGAACGTGAAACCGGTTATCGTTTCCATAGGAGATATGGGAGCTTCCGGGGGGTACTGGATAGCCAGCGCAGCAGATGAGATCTATGTCAATCCCTCAACATTGACCGGCTCTATAGGCGTGTACAATATATCTTTCAACGGTGAAAAGACACTGAACGATTTGTTGAACATCCGTAATGAAACGGTAGATACACATCCCTTCAGCCACTTTGATTCCTATTATCACAGTAAAAGCCAACGGGAGTTGGATATCATAGGTGAACAGGTAGAAGCCACTTATAACCGTTTTCTGGATGTCGTGTCCCTAAACAGAACTATGGACAGGCAGACTGTGGAAGGATTGGCTGACGGGAGGATCTGGTCCGGAACGGATGCCATAACCAATGGCCTGGCCGATCAAAAAGGAGGCCTTGCCGATGCCATCAGAAATGCAGCTTTGAAAGCAGGTGTTACGGAATACCGGTTGGTCGTTTACCCTAAACCCTTCAGGATCATGGACCTGATTAACCTATCCGGACGAAATGTAATGGCAGACCCGCAAACGATCATTCGCAATCAAATACAGAACCTGTTGGGAAACGGAGGGATTCAGGCCCGTCTGCCTTTTGATGAAAAAGCATTATCGTGGTAGTCCCGGTGGTGATTCTGTAACGGTTATCTATCCGGTAGCCAATCACCCATACAACATCATCCCCGGAACATAGCAGGTGGACATCCTTTTTCTGGTATAGAGGAATTTTCAGGTCGGTCAAAAAATCACAGACTTTTTTAAATCCGTTCATTCCCAGGGGCATAAACTTATCCCCGGGTTTCCATTTTCTTATTTTCAGGGGATAACCCAGTGTATCACCATCGAGTGCTGCAGTTTTGGGATCCTCGGGTATAACAAAGCCGGGCGTGCGATCCGTTTGTTGTACGGTTACACCTACAGACATCCCGGGATCGACCAGGTCCCGGAGCACCAATTCACCCCGGTCTATCCAGAGTGTGTGTGATCCTGAAAAAAAACGCTTTCCACTCTGCCCTTCCATAGCCGCAGATATGGCTTCTGTCTGAGAGGGATTGAACCCGTACGGAGCAAGAAATTCATGAAGCAAAAAAGACCCATGTTCCTGATTCATAAGAGCCGGGATTGAAAAGCCCCTTTCAGAGCTGCAATCCTTATATTTTTCTTTTACATAGGAATCCAGAACCTGCTGTGCTTGCAGAAAAAGTCCGGAATTTTTGGCAAAGCGTACAGCTACATTGGGACTTATTTCTTCCAGAACAGGCATCACCAGGTGCCTGATTTTATTTCGTGCAAAATCCGTTTCCAGGTTAGTGGAATCCGTCCGGAAAGGGACGTCGTGTACTCTTGCATAGCCTTCTATCAGGGAACGGGGCAAATCCAGGAGCGGCCTGATGATGTTCCCGGTCTTTTCTCTCATACTGCACAATCCTCTGACGCCAGTTCCCCTTACAAGGTTAAGCAGCAGGGTTTCAGCCTTGTCATTAGCGTTATGTGCTATGGCTGTGTATGAAAATCTTTCTTTTTGGGATATAGCTTCAAACCATTCATAACGAAGCTCCCTGGCGGCCATTTCCAGGGAAATTCCTTTTTTAGCGGCATAATCCTGTGTGAGTACTGTTTTCCGGTAAAATGGAATATGATTTTCTTTTGCCCAGTTTTCCACAAAATCACAATCCCGGTCACTTTCTTCTCCCCTGAGCAAAAAATTCATATGAGCGATCGCTAGCCGGGGACAGATCCGGCTTCCTTCCGGAGTTTTAATCCAGCGTATAAAAAGATGCGCCATAACCATGGAATCCACACCCCCGCTTACAGCCAACAGCACCCCCCCAACAGGATCCGTCAGTAATCTTTTAACCGCTGCATAAAATGCACGTTCAACCATATTGTATTTCCTATTTATTGGATATGGTATAGGAAAGCCCTATGGAAAGCACTTCCCTGAATTGTACCCTGGGTGCTTTGTTTCCGAATTTATCGGCAATTTTTATATTGTCATCATAGATCAGGTTGGTGCGGATGTTGGCATTCATGAATTTGTTTACCTGCATGGATACCGAAAGATCCCAGTTAACCTGAATATTCTGGGGTTTGTTCAGATAATCGGAGAACAATGTCAATTCAGAGTCTACCTTGACATTTTTAAAGACTTCCTTATCTACCTTCACTTTCAACTGGGCCCCGAATTCTTTACGAACACTTTCATCGGGCTTGTTTCCGTAATTTTCGCGTAATTGGGGCACACGGACTACAACAATACCTCCTGTCAAAGGGGCAAATGTCATTGATAACCATGGAAAAGGCTGGTAATCCATACCCAGGGCCAAAGTCGTATACAGGGGAGCTGCAAACTGGGATACCAATGTGGTGTCACTTGAAGTGTATTTGTAGCCCTTCGCCATTTGTGTCTTTACTCCTAACGCAGCCGAAAAATAAAGTTTTTCCGTTGCTTTGTAACCGAATTTAGAATCCAGCGTTACCCGGTCGTCTGTTTTTTTAAGAATATCCCCGAACATTTTTACAAATCCGTAACCTATCTGGAACCGGTTCTGAAACTTAATGTTATTCTTGTCGTAATTGGCTTTTGCATCAACATACCCACCCAGGGCAATGGAGCTGTTACCCCCTGCCGCCCAGTTAGTCAGTGAAGTCTGGGAAAAGTTCAGTTGGGACAACACTGAGTTTGTCCAGAAAGTCGGCTTTTTGGGGGCAGGCATATTGGCCAGGGCTTCCTTACGGCTTTGCTCAATAAATTGTGCAATAAGTATTGAATCTTCAACTGCCCGCTGTCTGGCGGAATCCACTTTAGCAGCCAGCCTGATATACATCCTGGTTAATTCCTCATAGGTGGGTATTTTTGTACTGTCTTTACTCAGAGAATCTACCCGGATTGTTTCCTGTGCAAAGGAAACCGTCAATGTCATACACAATGACACGGCGATCAATAAAATTCGCTTCATAAAATTACAATTATTCCTGATCCGCTTTTACATCGTCTGCACAAAACGCAAAGCCCAGGCGTTTGCCTGTTTGCATTTTTGAGCTGTCAATTTTTGCATTCATTTGTTCTACAGTGGCAACTGCAACATTCTCATAGGGAGGGGCCAGCAGGTCGAATGAAAGACTATATAATACAGCTGTTTCTACCACATTTACTATGGCGTTCTTATCTATCGTCCGTTTTCCAAAAGCAGCCAGATTGCGTGTTTGCTGACGCTTCCCTTCCGTAAAAAAGCTCTTGTCTTTGTTTATAAAGATCCTGGCCACCAGGTAGCCCAGGTCTTCTTTCCGGTTGTATTTAAATGAATCGGTTAAAAAATTGTATACGGAAATGACCCCGCAATAAGTGGAAAAAGGTTCCTTTTTTGCGTATTCGTTCTTCCATATGGGATGATCCCTGTCAAATTGAAAAACATCGGTATGCATACTGAACAGCAGAATGTCATCTGCAAATTTCAGTTCGGCTTCAAATTTGCCGCGGTCCCTGTACTCAAAACGCACCCGACGGTTTTCCCCGTCTTCCAAAAGTTCGTTTATGTCGTTGCTCATTTCGTGCAACACTTCCTTGGCCAGGTTAAATACCTCAAGCGTTTGAAGATAAACTTTGTTCTTCAACTGGGATTTTTCATTCAATCCTTTAATGATCTGCTGTCTTTCAGGACGCGTTTCTGAATTTGTCATGATTAATTATTTAATAGGCCCTGGCAAAGACAACTCTCTGTGCCGAGGGTTTTCCACTGTACATACATTTCCCCGGTTTGGGATCTTCCCTTTCGGGTATCAGTCGTATGGTAGCTTTTGTTTCTTCTTTGATCTTCGCTTCCGTTTCCGCCGTTCCGTCCCAGTGGCACAGGAAAAATCCACCGTCTTCTATGCGTTCCCGGAACTCATCATAATTGTTTATCTCAAAGGTGTTCCTGTTACGGAAATCAAGGGCTTTCCGGTAAATATTGTCCTGGATTTCCTTTAGTAATGCAACAACGGTGTGTTCTATAGCTTCCAATGACAGGACCTGTTTTTCCATAGTGTCTCTGCGGGCCACTTCTACGGTCCCGTTTTGCATATCCCGGGGACCTACAGCAATTCTGACGGGAACCCCTTTTAACTCCCACTCGGAAAATTTATAACCTGAGCGGACATTGTCCCTGTTGTCCAGTTTAACGCTCAGGCCCCTCTCCTGCAGACGAACTTTCAGGGCTTCCAGGTGTGAACAAATAGCCTCCATTTCCTCTTCGCCCTTGTATATGGGGACAAGAACGACCTCTATGGGGGCCAGTTTCGGAGGCAATACCAACCCGTTATTGTCTGAATGAGCCATTATCAGGGCACCCATCAATCGTGTGAAACACCCCAGGAAGTAGCCCATACGTAATCCAGTCTCCCTTCCCTGTTAGCAAATTGAACATCAAAAGCTTTTGCAAAATTTTGTCCCAGGAAATGAGAAGTACCTGTCTGTAATGCTTTTCCGTCCTGCATCAGCGCTTCTATACAAAGTGTGTCAACAGCACCGGCAAAACGTTCAGATTCCGTTTTAGGTCCGATCCATACGGGCAGGGACATGACCTCTTTTGCAAAAGATGCGTAAACTTCCACCATGCGGCGGGTTTCTTCCATGGCTTCCTGTGCGGTAGCATGAGCTGTATGTCCTTCCTGCCACAAAAATTCCGTGGTACGGAGGAATAGCCGGGTCCTCATTTCCCACCTTACTACATTGGCCCATTGATTACAAAGTATAGGAAGATCGCGGTACGATTTGATCCAGTTGCGGTATGTATTCCATATGATCGTTTCGCTGGTGGGACGAACAATCAGTTCTTCTTCCAGTTTGGCATCCGGATCCACAATCAGGCCTTGTCCTCCGGGGTCGGCCATCAGCCGGTGATGGGTAACTACCGCACATTCTTTGGCAAAACCTTCCACATGCTCGGCTTCCCTGCTTAAAAAAGATTTGGGAATGAATAAAGGAAAATAGGCGTTAACATGGCCTGTTTCCTTAAAACGCCGGTCCAATTCTGCCTGCATTTTCTCCCATATGGCATACCCGTATGGTTTGATTACCATACAGCCTCTGACAGCCGAATTTTCGGCAAGATCTGCTTTAATAACCAGATTGTTATACCATTCTGAATAATTTTCCTCCCTGTTCCTTATTTCTTTTGCCATATGTTTTTTTTTACTGGTACAATATTTGTAACTTTTATTATTGAAAAACAATACGAAAAATTTGCTTTTTCCCTTTGTTTTTAATATATTTGGTGCAAAAGTACATAATTTGCTTTAAATAAAAACAGGAGGTGCAAAATGAAAAGGTTTTTTATACTATTATTACCGGTCGCCGGACTACTGGCTGTTTCGTGCGGCACAGGTCATCAAGTAGCGTCCTCCAGGTATGATGATGCCACCTACTTCAGACCGGACGTTACCGCACGGGTACACATGCTTGCAACGGCAGCAGAAGCCGAAGAACTCATAAACGAAACCATTGAGCAGGCCGGAAAGGAAGGAACACGAGTGGAAACTGTTTACACAAATCCGGACGGTGTCGTTAACATTGAAGTTGAACCGGGGACGACATATCTTATCGCAAACCAGAACAACGATACATACGCCCGTAAACTGAAAATGTTCGATGACGAGGATCAGGATTTCTCCCTGACCATTAACATGAATTTCGGGTACGATTACATGTGGTCGGACTCCTACTACATGTCATCCTGGTACAGTCCCTGGCACAGGCCATGGTACTGGTACAGGCCTTATGCTTATCATTCCAGCTGGTATTGGTATCCACATTCCTGGTACAACGATTTCTGGTACTATGACTGGTGGTACAATGACTGGTATTATCCTGCCTGGACTTATTCATCTATGTGGTACGGGCCCGGTATGAACAATTTTTACGGATATCCCTACTTTCATCATGGCGGCCAGGGATACGATAACCGTTACGACAACAATTCTCCTTACAGGGATAACCGCAGGGACAATCTCCGGCGGGTAGAACCCCACAATATGGTAGCCTCTAATTCCACACGATCAGGAGGTTCTTACAGAAGGGCAAATCCCCAGATTGATCAGATCTCCGGGGACCGTACAACCAGGACACCCGTAACGGACGATGTAAAGAACCCTGTTACCGAACGTGGAACGACAAATTACAGAAGAGTTACCGGTACAACCAATTCGGAAGCTGTTTACAGAGATCCTTCAACCAACACAAGGTCCCGTACTGAACAGACTACCGGAAACACCTTTTACCGCAGATCTTCCAACCTGTCAAAAACCACCAACAGGGAGAACGACCGTTCCTCAACAACTTCCTCTACTATAAACCCGGGGAATAGTCGCAGTTTTTACAGGGGTGATCAATCGGGTTCTACCAGAATAAATAACAATTCGGGAAGTTCACGTGTAACACGTTCTTACGGAAACAGTTCGGGCAGCCGTTCCGACGTAAATACACAGACACGTTCCTCTAGCAGGAGCAGTTCTTCCTATTCCGGAAGCAGAAGCACAGGGAGTTCGGTTAGCTCGGGTTCCATGCGTTCTTCCGGCGGGAGTTCAGGAGGCGGTGGAAGTGTTTCCCGTTCAGGATCAAGCGGCGGTTCATACCGCAGATGATTCGCATTTGTAAATTACATATTTGATCCCTTGAAAAAATGAAAAAGTATCTGATCTTGATCGCTTTAGTGTTTCCTATTGCCCTTTCCGGACAAAATGCCTGGGATGCTCTACGGTATTCACAACTGAATTACCAGGGCACGGCCCGTTCCATGGCTTTGGGTAACGCCGTAACTGCTTTGGGAGGAGATTTCGGCTCCATTATGCTCAATCCGGCCGCATCTGCCGTTTATCCTTATTCTGAAATCACCTTTACTCCTTCCCTTTCCACGCAGTTTTCCCGGGTCAGTTATTTTGGTCAGGAGACCGATGACCGTTATACCCGCGGAGGTATCTCCAATATGGGATATGTGGGCATCCTGGACCTTTCCAACAGCAGGGGACTTATTTCACTTTCCTTCGCAGCAGGTTACAACAAAGTACAGGATTTTACAATGCGCACCTCTGTCCGTATGAACGATGCAGTAACCAGCTGGCTGTCACCTGTAGCTACCATGACCGACGGAATCCCATACAACGATCTTGAATCAGGTGACAATTACAATCCTTACTACGATTCCAATGCAGCCTGGCGGTCCATTCTTTCCTGGGATACCTATTTGCTGGATCCGCTGCCGGGTACCACCGATCAATACATAGGTGCCACGGAAAACCTGGATGGAGAAATGATTGTTGTCGGAGGCCCTCTTGATCAGCGTTTCATTAAAGAATCCAAGGGGAGTATGGGTGAATACCTCCTGAACATGGGAGCTAATATCGGGAACCGTTTCTTTGCCGCATACAGTCTCAATTTCCGGAATATCTATTACCGGACTTATGAGAAATTCACAGAAACATCACAGAACCCCGAACATTTTGAAACCGGTTTTTCATCATTCTCTCATTCATACGATCAAATCACCACAGGTATAGGGTTTAATATGAAATTCGGGATCATTGCCATTCCATTTAATAATATGCGCCTGGGAGCCAGTGTTACCTCTCCCACCTGGACATCCCTGACCGACGAATGGCAGGAATTCATGACTGCCGAGTTTTTGACGGGAAATCAATCGTCAAGCAGTCCTGTCGGAGTTTTTTCGTACAAAGTGCGTACACCCTGGCGTTTTAACGCAGGTCTTGCCTATACTTTCGGAAAATTCGGATTGATCAGCATAGATTACGAAGGCGTGGATTACCGGACCATGAAACTGGCTACACGCAACGACCGTTGGGCTTTTGAAGATGAAAATGAGCTCATCCGTTACGGATCTGAAAACACACGTTTCCTTTTTGCTAATAATATACGTGCCGGACTGGAAATCCGTATAGCTCAAATGGCCATCAGGGGCGGATACAGTTATTACGGTTCTCCCGAACGCAGTTTTGAGCCTACTCACATAGCATCGGGCGGATTTGGATTCCGGGCAAACCAGTTCTTTGCAGACATGGGAGCCTCTTACCGTTTAGGAGAAACAGAAGGTTTTTCACTATATGACACGGGAGATGATCAGATACACGGACAAAACACTTTATCCCGCCTCAGACTAATGTTTACTGTCGGGCTCCGTTTCTAAGACTTTCCAGGATTCGGGACCTTCGTTCATCAAAAGATCCAGTATGCTTTGCCCGGGTACAAAATGGTGTTTCCGGGCAAAAACCTGGTAATACGGTATCAATTCGTATACAGGTCCCTTTTTTCGAAAATCACATGTTTCATAACCGGACAGGTAAGAATCAGTAAAAGTGATCTTAACGTTACAATCCAGCGTTTCAAGGCACCATTTCAAGATTTGCGTGTTGTAATCAAAAAGTGACAAGGGTTCTTCCACCCGGTAAAAAGGCCGGATCTCTTCCCGGAAAAATTCATAATAGGGTGAAGATCCGTAAGCAGATTCTATTGCCAGCCAGTGTGTCCGTTGCCAGTCTTTTGAAAGATCCAGCATTACTTCACGAACAGGCGTTTTCATTCCGTGTTTGCGAATGACGGGAATGATCAGCCACTGGGGACCGTTGGCTCCACATATGGAACAACGGTTCCGGATCGTTTGTTTCTGATAGTGTTCGTGTTGTTCCAGGACCCATTCTCCACTCCCTTTAAAAATTGAAAAACAGGCGATCGGTGGCCAGTATGCGGTTGTAAAGAAGGCTTTCACGTTATTCCTCTTCCATATACTTCGTCTTGCTGGGAATGATCCCCCGGTTTGAAGCCCTAATAAAAGAGAGAATGGAATCCCGTTCTTCCGAAGGGTCCAGCACCTCTTCCACTTTGCGGCAGGCATCACTGATATTCAACCCGATCTGGTATATGATGCGGTATACGTCGTGGATCCTTTCTATCTGCTCGGAAGTAAATCCCCTCCGGCGCAAACCTATAACGTTTATACCTCCGTAACAAAGTGGACGTCTTCCGGCAAGTACATAAGGCGGCACATCTTTTCCGATCATCGATCCTCCCGATATCATGGTATGCATTCCAATACGTGAAAATTGATGAGCGGCAGATGCCCCCCCGATAATGGCGTATTCGTCCACATGTGTTTCTCCCGCCAGACCTACATAAGAGGTCAGAATCACATTTCGCTTCACCTGACAATCATGGGCTATATGTACATAGCTCATTATTAAACAATTATCCTCAACTCTTGTGGTCCCGACATGACTGGCTGCCGTTCCGCGGTTAATGGTGGCATATTCTCTTATGGTGACGTTGTTGCCAATTTCTACATAAGATATTTCACCGGCATATTTCAGATCCTGAGGAATGGCACCTATGACTGCCCCGGGAAATATCCTGCAATTGTCACCTATGGTAACGTAATCCATTATGGTAACATTTGGTCCTATGTGGGTCCCCTGGCCAATCCGGACATGCTCCCCTATTGTGGTAAAGGGACCTACTTCTACGTTATTTCCTAAGACGGCTTTAGGATGTATTAAATTCATTTTTTGTGACATAGTATTTTATTTCATTTGTTTTCTTATCAAACCGGCAACGGCCGCATTGGCCGCATGACCCGGTTTATAAGCGCGGACAACTGCCCGTATGCGTTTTCCTGCCAACATCAAATCTCCTAAAAGATCCATGGTTTTATGTCGCGCACATTCATCGGGAAAGCGTAATCCGGATTCGTTCAAATAACCTTCATTAATATCCAGCTTTGGTTTGTTGTATAATTGCCTTAATGATTCCAGTTCTTCAGGACTAATTTCCTTTTCAGAAATAACCAGCGCATTCTCAAGATCTCCGCCCTTAACCAACCCTTTTTGGAAAAGGGCCAATACTTCGTGTAAAAAAACAAAAGTTCTGCTGGCAGCTATCTCTTGAAAAAAATCCGTGTCTTCTGTATATATAAATTCCTGTTTACCAAGCACCCGGGAGTTAAAATCAATAATAACATGTACCTTAAGTTGCTCTGATGGAGTGATCTCGATGACAGTACCTGAATTATTATCAGTGAATGTAATGGGTTCCGAAATCGTTATGTATTCTCTGTCAGCGTGCTGCATGGCAAGACCCGTTTCTTTTATCATGTGGGCAAAAGGCAATGCACTTCCGTCCAAGACAGGGATCTCTCCACCCCATATTTGTACCAGGGCATTGTCTATCCCCATACCGAAAAAAGCAGACAACAGATGTTCGGTTGTCCCAACCGTTACATTATCCTTAGACAACACCGTGCTTCTGTTGGTATTAACCACATAATCTGCCAGTGCTTCCAGGACCGGTTGCCGGGGTATATCCATACGCTGAAATCGGATTCCGGACCATTCCGGAGCCGGACATATCCTGATAGCTGTCTTTTCTCCTGTGTGTAATCCCACACCGTTTAATTCAATATTATTGAGAACCGTATGTTGTTTCATTTAGTTTTTTATTCCTGATCTTTTGAAGCGGGCATACGCCCTCATAAAGATTTTGTGATCGATAGCAGGCATTCCTAATAAAATACTTCCCTCCTCTTTTACAGGACCAATAACCCCGGTTTGTGCCCCCAATTGGGTACGGGCCGGTATTTGCAAATGTCCAACGATCCCTGCCTGACCGCCTATCATACAATTGGGCCCAAGGTGTGTAGAACCGGCAATTCCGCTTTGGGCAGCCATGACGGTGTTCTCGCCTACCTCCACATTATGCGCTATCTGGATCAAATTGTCCAGTTTGACCCCTTTGCGAATAATGGTGGACCCCATGGTAGCTCTGTCTACTACCGTATTTGCGCCTATCTCAACATTGTCTTCAATAATGACATTCCCCGTTTGTGGAATTTTTCGATAGGTTCCATCAGAAGAAGGAGCAAAACCGAACCCGTCAGATCCGATAACGGCATTGGCGTGTAGAATGCAATTCTCACCTATTATGCAATCGTCATAGACTTTTACTCCGGGATAAAGCACGGTCCCTGCTCCAATACGAACATTATCGCCTATAAATACCTGGGGATATATCTGCGCTCCGTTCCCTATTCGTGC
>Ga0265294_10002576_pt1 | contig 23756 bp, 20 predicted proteins | sample MunlanPumphouse3_FD_192504 | JGI IMG/M metagenome (GOLD analysis project Ga0265294, IMG submission 192504) | Groundwater microbial communities from a municipal landfill in Southern Ontario, Canada - Pumphouse #3 | ecosystem: Environmental > Aquatic > Deep subsurface > Groundwater | place... | reverse complement strand
GTTTAAAATTACAATCACCAAAAAAATTTACCAATAGTTTTATTAAAAACCTTTCCAAATAATCTAGCAGTTTAGTGGTTCAGTAATATCAGGGATTGACATTTTTTATATTTTGTTTAAATATAATAAGAAAGGGAAATAATATCTAATTTGATATTTTATAAATAAAACTATATGAAACATTAGATGAGTTAAATCAAAAAGTATATTTTAGATTTATTAAAGTAATTTTTGTTTTAATCTTTTTATCAGCAATATCTTTCTTGATTTTTGATACTTATAAAAACAGCAGACCTAGAATTATTATAGATAATTCTAGTACTTATATTTTTTGTGAAAATGGTAAGAAATTGAATGCTGAAAGTAAAGATGTTATATTTCAGAGTGAAAAATTTCCAGAGAGTATAAACAAAAGAATTCAAACTCTTTGTTTGTATGATACCGAGTGGATAAATCTTAACTCTGATTACAAGATAAATTTTGCCTACAAACATGTTGGAGGATGGGATATGGTTATGTTTTTTATAATTATTAAGATAATCGGACTCGCAATTATTTTTGAAATAATAAAAAGATTGTTTTACTATATTATTTTGGGAAGCTTTGACCCTTCAGGTTTTTTTAAAAAAGATAAAATAGTGTTAGAAAAAAAACGTGATAATTCTACGGTTGATAGTATTAAAAAAGAGAAAAATAACGATAAAGATAATAATGAATGGAGTAATACCAACCCTGCAACAACTAAATCCTTTATACTAACATTTGTATCATCAGCTCTATTTTTATTTACCCCTCCGATATTTGGAATAATAGTGATGGTTATTTCCTCAAGATTATTAGTAAAGGCTAAAAAACAAAATGAGGATAAAAAATTAAGAAAAATTGCAAATATTGTTATATTTGTTCCTGTTTTGATATGGATAGCAAATTCAATTATATGGGCATTGGCAACGCTAGAAAAATTACAGTAAAGAGTAAATATTTGGAAATAACAGAAGAGATAAACGCTTTAGATTTTTTAGAAAAAGCATACTTTTTTATTTCACAAAATGAGATAAAGGCAATAGATTGGAAATGGATTTCAATTGCACTTCATGGAGCTTTGTATGGATTTGCTATTTGCATGTTAAAAGGAACAAATTACGATAGAGTTATTTTTAAAAACAAAAATAACATAGACAAATTAATTAGTCTTGATGAAGCTATTCGGCGATGTCAATCACCGGAATACACAAAAATGACTATAGCTAGCAAGGAACTTGTTCTAAGTAATAAGCAAAAAGAATCAATAAGAATTTTAAAAGACATTTTAAGAAATAATTTTATACACTATATACCTTCTAATTGGAGTATAGAAATTCATGGCTGTCCTGGCATGGCAATAGATATATTAAATATTATAAAATTTTTAGCCCTGGAATCTGGTAATTACATAAGTTTATCTGATAATCAGAAGAAAAAAGTAAAATTTTATATTGAGAGTGGAGCATTAATTTTAAAAAATAATAAATTATACAAAGAATCAATATAGGTTTAGCATCTATTAAAATATCAATAATTTTGCCCATTGATTTTGTCTTCATTTTCTGCTATAATACTCTCATAGACTTATGAAATAATAATAAAATAATCTATGGCGGGGAGACAAACCTAGCTAAGGCTAGTCAGATTACGGACATATATATAAAAATTGCAGTCTTCAAATAAAATAATCATGAGCAAAGTCTAAATCTTTGCCAACTCAACTTAAAACACGAGCAATATATCCGGATATATCGCTTGTGTTTTTTGTTTGGCCGAGTGGTCTATTCTCATAAGACCAAGAATGACCCCCTTTTGTTCCTTTGAGGGGTAAAACATATTTTGACCGGTCGCCCCCCAGTTTTTTTCTTTTTTTGGCGGTATCCCCTTGGGGGAGCCGAAAAAAGAAAATGGGGGCGGCAGGTAAATGAGATTTAAGACGAAGAAGTGTGCCCTGTAGCCCTATTAACTTGACTATAGGCACACTTAACGCCGTAAGCATATGGATTTACCAATCCGAGCTTATCGGCACAAGCTAATCAGATCTGGCGATATAATAGAAATCTACTATTATGAGCAAGCGATTAGAGTTGGGCATAAGAGAAAAAAGAGAAAACAAAAAAGACCAATGCCCAAAGAGGAAGAGATTAAAAGTGAGGAAGAAAAAGACCAAGAAGAGTTTAATCAAGCGGTAAAAAGTGATTTTTCACTAAGACGGACAAAAGCTAATATTGTTCGTTTAGTAAATTCAAACCCAGAGCTAAAAGTATTTATTACTTTAACCTTTGATAATAGCAAATCAAAGACTGGCTCATTTACCGATATTAAAGAATGTAATTTGATATTTTCTAACTTTATTAAAAGACTAAAAAGATTTTATCCCGATTTACTATATTTAGCAGTCCCAGAGTTTCAAGGAGATTATTACTTTAAGACAAAGATAAAGAAAGAAAACGGCGGAAACGTTCATTATCATTTACTCTCTAATTTACCATATACAGCTAGCAGTAGGCTGGAAGAAATATGGAGCTATGGTTTTATTAAAATCAACAACATCCGCCACGTCTCTCGTGTTGGTTTGTATGTCGCTAAATACATTGCTAAAGAATTGTTTGACGGAAGACTCTCTGGAAAAAAGAAAATCTTTTATTCTCGCAAGCTCAAAAGACCGGAAATTGTCGTCAGTGCTATAAAAGTACGGCAGTTTATAGATGCTCTAGAATCGCCATCTGAATTATTGGTCGATAAGTGGTATAAGTCCGACTTTGTCGGCAGAGTTAGTTATCAGCTCTATAAAAATGGATAACAATTATCTTCTTTAATTTCCTTTGATGTAAACATATCCCCCAAAGATATGGTCAGTTTAGAAGTTATCAGAAAGAATCTTGGCGTTTACGCTAACGATTATTCTGAAGACGAGATTATCGCTATTAGGCGAGACATCTATCAGTTGGTTAGTTTGGCTTGTAAGTACCATTATCAAGATAAAACAAACAAATAATTTAATATTGAATAAATCATAATATATGCTAATATCTCTAATGGACACAACTTATAAAGCAAGAAGTCACTATATTTTACATCCAAGCGACTAATGTCGTTTTGATATAAAGAAAGCGGTGGCTGTTTCAACAAGGCTTTTTGCTAAGTTGTGTCCGACAGTTTCACCGCTTTCTTTTTATTTATTAACCTTAATTCTATGTCAAAAGGAATTATATATTACAGAGTATCTACCGAAGACCAAGCTCAAAATGGGGTCAGTCTTGAGCAACAGAAAAAAGCCTGTTTAGAATATGCTCTTAATCATGATATTGAAATCACAAAACTATTTCATGATGATGGCGTATCTGCTAAAACTACTAACCGCAAAGGACTGCAGGAATTATTAAGCTACTGTCAGAAAAATTATAGAAATATTGATTCGGTTATTGTTTATAAAATAGATAGACTCTCTCGTAATGTAAAAGACTATGCCACTATTTTAATGGCTCTTGAAGAATTACAAATTAAATTTATTTCTGCTACTGAAACGGTGGACAAAACACCAAGCGGAAAACTAATCGGTACTATCATGGCCTCATTTGCTCAATTTGATAATGATGTGAGAAGTGAAAGAGTCTCGTCTTGTATGCTTGAGAAAATTAAGCAAGGCATTTGGTGTTATAAAGCTCCTCTTGGATACTTAAACAGCCGAGACGGTCAAAATAGAGCCGTTATAACGATAGATAAACCAAGAGCCGAGATTATTCAAATGGCGTTTAATAAATTCTCTAGCGGTGCTTATAGAATGGAGGAAATTAGACAGCTAATGATTAAAGCCGGATTCAAATCATGGAAGAATAAAGAGCTAACTAGCCAAACGCTATTTAAAATATTAACCGAGAAATTCTATTTAGGAGTTATGACTGTTAAGGGCGAAGAATATCAAGGAACTCATAAACCATTAATAGACGAATCAACTTTCTATAAATGCCAAAGACTTATTAAAACCGGAAACAAAGGCGATAATATTTCAGCTAGTACGCCAAACGAAACTTTTCCGCTCCGTCATTTTATATTATGTCCGCATTGTAATCGTCCGATAACTGCTTGTATGTCTAAGAGTAAAAGCGGAAAGCTCTATCCGTTTTATAAATGCTATAACAAAGACTGTAAGGGTTTAAAATCAATCTCTAAAGATAAATTAGAGGGCGAGTTTTTTGATTATCTAAAGAAAATAACGCCAAGCGAAAAGACTCTGATGGTTTATAAGAAAGTTTTGCAAAGCGTTATAAAAGATATAAGTAGTTTTTCAGTTGAGAAAATAAAATTAGCTAAAGAAAAATTAATAGAACTACAAAACGAAAAAGCCAAGTTAATTGAAATGAAGAAAAAAGATTTATTAGATGATGAAGACTTTAAAGACGAGATGGAAAAAATCAAAAACACTATTTCAAATCAACAGGCTATCGTTTACGATCAGCCTAACTTGAATTTTAATATTACTAAGGAGGTAGATAAGGTCTTTAAATTGTTAAGTAATCTTCCGACTCTGTATAAAAAAGCCGATTATCAAGATAAACTTAAATTACAGAGTTTGATTTTTACAGAAAAACCCACTTTTGATTTTACAGGAAATCGAACACCTAAAATTTCATTAATTTTACAAACAAAAAGAGAGTTAGCACGTGCTAACTCCCCGATAGTAGTCCCTAGGGGAATCGAACCCCTATTGCCAGGATGAGAACCTGGTGTCCTAACCATTAGACGAAGGGACCTGCTCTATTTGGCTTTTAGCTCTAGGATGTCACTATTGCCTTTTAAAAATTCGGAGGCGGATAAAGCGTTCCGATTTTCACGCTGTAATTTTAGTATATGCAAATCATTTTGTCCACACTTGAGAAAAAGCTCTTTATTCTCTAAGTGAAAAGAACCGATATGTAGATTGTCTTGCTCTCCTTCTGTTTTTTTATTTTCCCTAATTCTTAGCTTAGCAGCCAATATTTTTAACTTTTCTCCATTACTGAGCTCTAGGTAAGTTCCTGGCCAAGGGTAATAGGCTCTGACTTTTCTTTCCAGTGTTTCTGCATCTAACTTAGGGTCTAACTTGGCATCTTCTTTCTTAATTAAGCTTACATAAGTCGCTTGACTATCATCTTGAGCAATGGGCTGAAGTTTTTTATTTAGATAATCAGCGATCGTTTCTAAGAGCAGGTCGGCCCCCATCTGGGATAATGTGTCATGTAGGTCATCAGCAGTCTCAGTACCCGCTAATTTAAGCTCTCTCTGCCTTAAAATAGGGCCAGTGTCCATTTTAGCGTCTAGTTTCATGATAGTTACTCCAGTCTTTTCGTCACCGTTTAAAATAGCTGCTTGCAAGCAAGATGATCCGCGATATTTTGGTAAGAGGGAAGCATGAATGTTTAAGGCACCATACTTAGGAATATCTAAAATACTTTGCGGGATGATTTTACCATAAGCAATGACAATAATAAGATCAGGCTCTAATTCTTTAATATTTTCTAACTCTAAGCTTAATTTATCTGGTTGATATACTGGAATTTGCTGCTCTAAAGCAATTATTTTAGTGGGTGCTTGCTGAATCTTTTTACCCCGGTTAGCGGCTTTATCTGGTTGACAAAAAACAGCTTGAATTTCAATATTTTCTGATTCAATCAACTTCTTCAAAGTTGGGACAGCAAAATCAGGGGTGCCCATGAAAATAGTCTTAATTTTTTTCTTCATATTATTATTTCTACTTATTTACCTCATTTATTGTTTTTTTAAGAAATTATAGTATACTTGAGCTATAATATATCTTTGTATATGATTATTTCTTTAGTTAATACCTTGCTTGCCTTCGCTCAAGAGATTGGTTATTGGGGGGTCGTCTTTTTGATGACCCTTGAGAGTTCTTTTATTCCTTTCCCTTCTGAATTAGTTATCCCTCCAGCAGCTTATTTAGCGGCTCAAGGGAAATTAAATATCTATTTAGTTATTGGAGCTGGTGTTCTTGGTAGCTTGCTTGGCGCGCTGTTAAATTATTTTCTTGCATATTATTTAGGCCGTCCGCTAATTTATCGTTTAACAGAAAAAAAATGGGCCCGTTTTTTCTTAATTAAAAAAAAGCAGATACTTAAAGCGGAGAGCTTTTTTAGTCGCTATCAAAGCGGGTCTACTTTTTTTGGTCGTTTAATTCCTGTGATTAGACAACTTATTTCTTTGCCAGCAGGATTTATTAAGATGCCTTTGTTTCGTTTTATTCTCCTTACCTTTCTTGGCTCTTTAATCTGGACATTTATTTTAGCTGCTTTAGGCTATTTTTTCGGGGCTAATGAAGAATTATGGCAATTGTATTATCAAGAAATTTCTTATGTAATAATAACTCTATCAATCATATTTGTGGTTTTTTTAATCTATCGCTCACGTAAGAAAAAATAGTTTTTAATTAGCTAGACGGTCGATGAATAGAATGCCATCAAGGTGATCTATCTCATGTTGGATTACTCGTGCGAGGTATTCATCTGCCTGAATTTTCTTTTTCTTCCCTTTAGGATCAAAATATTGAGAAGTTATCTTTACATGTCTTTCAACGGGGCCAAATATAATATCGCCTTTTTTATCAACTACTGACAGGCATCCTTCCTCAGCAATTTTTGTTTTATAGGATCGGCGAGTAATGACTGGATTTATCATCACTATATTTTTTTTATTTGTTTGGGCAATAACTATTATTCTCTCACTGTGGTCTACTTGTGGTGCGGCTAAGCCAGCGCCATCCTTCTCTTTCATAGTTAACTCTAAATCAATAATGAGTTGTTTAAATTTTGGGTTATTTAACTTGCTTAAAGGCACTTCTTTAGCTTTAAGACGTAAACTTGGGTGGGGATTGTAGATTATAGTCAGGATTTTAGGGGTCATATATAGATTATTTTTTTTCATTTTTATTAATTTTTGTTTCATTATCCGGATAGGTAGCGCAAATCTTAAAAAAATATTTCCAAGCACTGTCATTATGACACAATTCTTTGGTGTCATTTAAGGCTCTTTCAATTAAGTGTGGTGGTAAATCTTTACAGAGTTTAAAAACAGAGTTGCGTTTAAAGTTAGGAATATGTAATTCTTTAATTATTCTTAAAGCTAAATCTTGCCAGGGATAGGCTGGGACTTTTTGTTTTTGTTTGGCTTTAATTATTTCTGCTAAGTTTTCCATATTATATTTGGGCCACTTGGAGATCAAAAAACATGCTTAAATAGCCAATGCCAAAATCATCTTGATAGGCTAGAATTTTAGTTTGATAGGTATTTCCAATTATCCCAAGCTGTAGAGAAATTTGTTTTAAACTCCTATCCTGTAGTTCAATTTCTTGGCTTTCTTCAATTTTCAAAACTTTTTTATAAGCATCATCGGCTTTAGTTAAATATTCTATCAATTTATTGTCAAAGCGGCTAGCTTTTGGTAAATAGCCATTAAGGGAATTCTTTTTAAGGCGGCTAGATAGAGAGCCAGAGGCAATGATTGAAATTTTCTCTGGCCGGTCTTGTAATGCTTCTCTTATTTTCTGGCCAGCTTCATAATGGGCAGCTTTATTTAAAATATTACTTGTATAGATGACTAATATTTTTAATTTTTTCATTTCTTCCCCTAACATATATAAAGGAATTCCGCTACCAGCATCTAAATTCTCAGCGCTAATTAATCTAACAGCCCTTTCTGCTCCAATTGCTTGATAGATGCTATCAGCTACACCTAAGGCTGGATTATAGGAGCGTTTTTCGGCGATATGTCCAAAGTCACTGAAATCAAGACTAAGGGTTGAGGCTACATTAAGGGCAATCCTTTTTGATGAATATGGATTTTGTTTAGAAATAATAATTAGTGTTTCAATTTCAGCACTCCTCAATAATTCTGCTAACTCTTGATAGGCTAGAGTGGTCTTATTCAATATTTTACTATTTTCTTTACCAATATCTGGCAATAATAGGGGGCAGGGTGGTAAAAAAGCGCTATTTATTATAGGCATAAGCTTATTTTATTTATCAGATTCAATTATTACTAAATATTGACATATTATCAAATTAATTGCAAATTAAAAAGCTCCAGTTATTAAACTGGAGCCCTGTTTTAAATATTAATCAAGTGCTATTTTAATGGGGTCTCCTTGAGGATAGAGGTATAGTAGTTGAGGGGATACAGTAATAATGTTATTCCATTTATAGCCAAGTGACTCAAAGTCATCACCTCTTAGAAAGGCTTGTTTTTTTCCGTCAACGATTAAATAAACCGTACTAGCAGCACTAGACTTGAGTAGTTCTCCATTGTCAAACAGGATTGGACTAATTTTTTCGTATTTATCAATTTCTTCGTCACTAGCTTTAATTATCTTTTTATTCTTGAACATGGTATCTAGGAAAATACGGTCAATTATTGGTGCTTTTTTGCCATCTTTTACAAAGAAGACGCCTCCATTACGTGGATCTTGGAGTAGCGCTCCAGTGGGGTAAATAGAGTCATTGCTTAGAAGAGCCCCATCTTTATAATAGCTTAAATCTTGAGAACTACTATTGATTATCTCTGCTGGATTAAAGCCAAACTGCTTGATAAGACTTGGCTGGCTGAATTTCCTTTTTTCGTCATTAACTATTAGATAGATATCTCCATTAGGATCTTGAACTAGAGTATAATTTGCTAAGCTAATGGGATTACCTTTTGCGTAGGCGTCCAATTCAATTGGATCAACGACAATAATCTTATTAATGTCATAACGGGACACAAGAGCTGATTTACTTAAGAAAGGTCTCTTCTCGCCATTTTGAATTAACCATACACCCGCTTCACCTCTTCCTTGTAATAGTGACCCATTAGGGTAATGTGAGTTTCTAGTCGGAAAATATCTTTGATAGAGTTTATAGACGTTATAATTACCGTTAAAAACATGTGGTGTGTAGTTATATAAGGCGGCTGTCGCTTGATTAGCAATAGTTACTGTCATTCTTTCTTGGGAGATAGTGCCATAAGGATTAGTGAAAGAATAGGTTCCGCCAGCTTTGAAATTATATTTTTGTGGTGACTGCATATAGGCTAAAAATTGTAGGGAAGCACTGTTAATCTGTTTGCCAAAACCTTGATAATATGGATTGCAGGCCCAGTTATCTGGACATCCATAACCAGTAGCCCAATCTAGTTGTCGGGTAGTAGGGTTTGCTTCACTGATTAAACTCTGCTCTTTCTGTAGGAGTATTAACAGAAACTTAGGGTTTACTGTAGTTATTTTACGACATTTAATTTGCTTTTCTGCCTCAGTGGGGTTATCGCTTAAGATTATTTTTTCGCAGTCATAATTATTGTTAGCAGCGTCATAGATAATCTCGGCAGCTGTCTTAATGGTGCCGTGAGCATTAATTGTTTGATAATTAGCTAAAAAACTATTATGTCTCTCTAGAAATAATTGGATTTGGCTTAAACTGAGGCTGTTGTAGTGCATTAATTCAGCATCACTAATAATTAGACTAGGATTGAAATCGGCTTCAATTTCAAAAGCCTGAGTTTTAATCGGGACAATAATAGCTAGAAAAAATAATATAGCTAAAATAATTAAACGTGATTTCATAAAAAATAATTATAGTTAAGCCTTAGTAGTATAATATATTTTTGACTTAGTGCCAAATCATTATAAGCCTATCAAAAAACAATATAAAAACTGGCCCTGAATTGGGTCAGTTTTTATAACTTCATAAATTATTTTTTGACAGTAGGGCTGTTAACCTTAATAGTGATATTATCTTTATTACTTATTTGGGCTGAAACTTTATCACCTTCTTTAATTTTATTCTCAATAATTTGTAAAGCTAGTTCGTCGAGAATGAGGTTTTGAATTACGCGTTTAAGTGGTCGAGCACCATAGCTAATATCAAAGCCTTTTTCAGCTAATAATTTTTTAACATTTTTATTCAAATGTAATTTGATATTTTTAGTTTTTAATCGTTGACTAACTTTTTCGAGTTCTAAATCAACAATCTTATTAAGATCAGCTTCATTTAGATGTTTAAACAGAATAATCTCATCAATTCTATTTAAGAATTCTAATTTAAAGTGATCACGCAGAATTTTATTAATTTTTTCAGTCATTTCAGCTGATCGTTCAGCTATTTTTTTATTTTTTTCCTCTTCACCACCAAAGCCAATTGAATATTGTTTAATTATTTCATTACCTAAGTTTGAAGTCATTATAATAACAGTATTCTTAAAATTCACTATTCGTCCTTTGGAGTCAGTTAATTGTCCATCATCAAGTATTTGAAGCAGCATATTAAACATATCTGGATGGGCTTTTTCAATTTCATCAAAGAGTAGTACGCTATAGGGTTTTCGTCTAACTTTCTCTGTCAGTTGTCCACCCTCATCATGACCAATATAACCTGGTGGTGAGCCAATCAATTTTGCGACTGAGTGTTTTTCCATATATTCACTCATATCTAAGCGGATTAATGAGTTTTCATTATCAAAAAGAAAATTAGCTAAAGCCTTACCGAGCTCTGTTTTACCTACGCCACTAGGACCAATAAATAGAAAGGATCCAATTGGCTTTTTCTCTTCATTAATACCAGCTCGCGAGCGCCTAATAGCTTTAACTACTGAATCAATAGCTTCATCTTGCCCAACAACTCTTTCTTTTAAAATAGCTTCAGCATCAGCTAAACGTTTTAAGTCATCAGATAGCATTTTATTAACTGGTATGCCGGTCCAGCGCGCTACTACTTTAGCAATATCTTCTTCGTCAACTTCTTCTTTTAGAATGCGTTGGCCTTTTTTTTGTATTTTGATTAGATCTGCCTGCAGTTTATTTATTTTATCTTCTAATTCAGGGATTAAAGCATATTTTATTTTAGCGACTTCAGTTAAGTCGCTCCCTTGTCTTTGACCAATTTCAGCTTTTATTTTTAATTCATCAATCTCTTTCTTATGGGACCTAATATCAGCGATAATATTTTTTTCATTATTCCAATGAAGCTCTATTTGCGTCGTTCTTTCCTTTAACTGGCTTAAATCTTTATTAATACTTTTTAATTTACTTGGTTTGTCATTACTGGCTAATAGGGCTGCTTTATTAATTTCTAATTGTTTAATTTGTCTTTTTAGTTGGTCTAATTCATCAGGCATAGAATCAATTTCCATTCTTAGTGAAGAAGTCGCCTCATCAATTAAATCTACTGCTTTGTCAGGCAGGAAACGATCACTAATATAACGGTTAGACAACTTAGCAGCGGCAATTAGAGCATCATCAGTTATTCGGACACCATGATGAACTTCATATTTTTCTTTAATTCCACGTAACATATTAACGGTATCTTCAATATTAGGTTCATTAACCATAATTGGTTGGAAACGTCTTTCAAGGGCAGCGTCTTTCTCAATATACCTTTGATATTCTTTAGTGGTTGTAGCCCCGATAGTCCTAAGTTCACCACGAGCTAAAGCTGGTTTTAACATGTTAGCAGCATCAACTGCCCCCTCTGACCCCCCAGCCCCAATTAGAGTATGAAGTTCATCGATAAATAGAATAATTTTACCAGATTGTTTTTTTATTTCTTTAAGTACGGCTTTAAGACGATCTTCAAATTCTCCTCTAAACTTAGCACCTGCGACTAAGGCTCCTAAATCTAAGCTAACAATGTCTTTATCTTTTAAGTTCTCTGGTACATCGCCAGCTATTATTCTTTGGGCTAGTCCTTCGACTATTGCTGTTTTTCCAGTCCCTGCTTCACCGATAAGGACTGGATTATTTTTTGTTCTTCTTAGTAAGACTTGCATTAGTCGTCTAACTTCAGTATCCCTGCCAATTACTGGGTCTAGCTTTTCTTGACGAGCAAGCTCAGTGAGATTACTTGTATATTTTTCTAAAACTTTAAATTTATTTTCAGGACTAGGATCGGTGATTTTTTCATCTCCTCGTATCTCTTTCAAAATAGCTGAAACTTTTTGATATTCAACTTTAAAATTTAAGAGCACCATTTGAGCAGGGGAGCTAACACCAATTAAGGCTAGTAGAATATGTTCGGTTGAGATGAATTCATCATCCATACCGTCAGCTTCTTTGCGGGCTCTTTCTAAAATAGTGGCTGTTTCATTAGTGCCAGAAACAGCTTGAATTGGGCCAGTGCTTAAATTGACTTTTGTTTTAGGAAGTTTATTAAGTTCATTAATAGCGTATGTCTCTAGAATATCTGGATCAACTTTTAATTTCTCGAGCACTGGTTTCACCAAGCTATCTGTTTGTTGCAGTAGAGCCAAAAGGATGTGTAGGGACTCAATATTAGATTGACCAAAATCAGTAGCAATTGCTTGAGCAGTTATAATAACTTCTTGTGATTTTTCAGTAAATTTATTGAACATATAATAAGTTTATTTTAATTTTAATTTAGCACTCTCACTTTGTGACTGCTAAAATATATAATAATATATCATGCGAATAATGTCAATTATGTTATGTAGCTCGGAACATTAGTCAGATTTATTTTTAGATCTATTCTTTTATTGCCTTTTGGGTCATTGTTTGGTGTTTATCCTTATTTGTCATTAATTCTTTTTTAATGCTATAATTAAAATAATTATATGCTTAAATCAAATTTTTTTACTTTATTTTTACAAATAATTATCCGTTTTTTTAATGGTATTATTTTTTTTCCTTTTTGGTGGTACAGTAAGGGTTTTATCCATTTTGTTAAGAAAGTTTTTCTTTTTTTACAAGAGGAACAAAAAATACTTGGTGTTAGTGTTTGGTTACAGAATATTTTTGTGCCAATGTATGGTCAATATGATTTAGCTGGTCGGGCGATTAGTTTTTTTGTTCGCTTGTTTCAGATTATTGTCCGTAGTATAGTTTTATTTATCTGGGCATTAATTTCTTTAGCTTCTGTTATAGTTTGGCTAGCACTGCCATTCTTATTACTATTTACTATTGTATATCAATTATCTTAAAGTACTTATGCAGATAAGTGAATTAAAAATAGAGAAGAATGAAAAATACGGAGTCGGCCTTTGGTGGAAGGGGCACTTTTTTTATTGGCGTCAGACAACTAATCGTTCAGCCATTTTTTTAAATCGTTTAAAAAAAAGGGCTGATCAAATTCTTAATTTTACAGCTACTTTTATTGTTGTCTTAGGATTTATTTCTTTATTCTACTGGTTTTATATTAATCTGGATGCTATTTTGGATGAGCCGTTGAAAATACTTCAATTTTGGGCTCATAAAAGTATTTATATTTTATTTTTCTTAGTCTCAGTTTGTTTCCTTTTATTTTTAATTTATCGTAAAACTGAAGCCAAGTTACTTGAGAATAGGATTAGTCGTCGCCACTTTAAAGAAGACTCTAAAAGCCAAGATGTCTATCATAATGCGTCTATTTTACTAAATGATAAATTGGATTATATTATTGATGAAGCTTTTCTTATCGCCCATAAATTCAATCAGGGAGAAGTTTCTATTTTACATTTTTTTAGAGCTTCCTTGTCAGAGCAACAAGTGCAAAATGTTTTTATTAGATTAGGTGTTGACGCAGAGGCTTTCATTACTAAATTAGATCGTAATATATTGACAGCTGAACAAGAGGGGCAAATAAATTTGTCGCCAAATTTGCAAAAAACTTTATTAATGGCCACTTTAGATGCGGTAGAAAGAAGGCAAGAAGAGGTAGAGCCAATAAATGTTTTGCTGTATTGTTACAAAAATGATGAGTTGCTAGCAGAAATTTTATATGATTTAAATATTGATGAAGATAAGCTAAAGAACGCTTGTGAATGGATGCATATTAACGAGTGGATTTCACGCCGCTATCGTTTATATCGTAAGGCGGCTGCTTTTAAACCTGGTAGTAATATGGACAGAGCTTATACTGCTATTGCCACCCCAACGCTTGATCATTTTGGCCATGATCTTACTCTTAATGCAAAGTATGGCCGTTTAGAATTATGTGTCGGTAGGGAAGCTGAAATTAATAATATTTTTGAATTAATGGAAGGTGGTAATACTGGCGTCCTATTAATTGGTGCGAGTGGAGCTGGTAAGTCAATTATTATTAATGGACTAGCTCAGTTAATGGTGGAGGAAAAGGTTCCAATTTTTTTACAAGATAAACGTTTAGTAGAGGTTGATGTAGCTCGTTTAGTTTCTGGAGCCTCTCCTGAAGACGCTAAAGCTCGACTTCTAGCTTGTATTAATGAAACAGCGAAAGCGCGTAATATTGTTTTACATATTGCTAATATTGAGAACTTAGTTGCTGGTGGATTTTCTGGTGGTGATAGTTTAGACTTATCCGAAGTATTGGCTGAGGCTTTAGATCGTAAATTAATTTTTTGCATCGCTACAGTAAATAGTGAAAATTATTCTAATTTTTTAGAAAACTCGGCCTTAGGAGAAGTTATGAGCAATGTATTAATTAAAGAGCCAGATGTTAATCAGGCTATTTTAATGCTAGAGAGCAAGGTGGCCGCTTTAGAATCTAGGTATCAGGTCTTTATCAATTATAACGCTATCGAACAGGCGGTTAAAATGTCAAGTCGCTATATTCATGATCAATTTTTGCCTAAAAAAGCAGTTAATTTATTACAATTAGCGGTGATAGACGCTCGCAAGAAGTCAAGAGGAAAGAAGATAGCGGTCTGCAATGATGAAAATATTGCAACAGCAATTAGTGAACTAACAGGAGTTCCTTTAACTCAATTAACAGCGGATGAGAGCCAGAAGCTTTTAAGTCTAGAAAAGAAGATTCATGAGCGTATGATTGGCCAGGAAGAGGCAGTAATAGCTGTCTCAGCTAGTTTACGCCGATCTAGAGCGGCCTTACGAGATTCTTCAAGGCCAATATCTAGTTTTTTGTTTCTTGGCCCAACTGGTGTAGGGAAGACCGAATTAGCGAAAACAGTATCAGATGTATATTTTGGAGATGAAGATTATATGGTGCGCCTTGATATGAGTGAGTATCAGCATGCTGATAGTGTGAAAAAAATGATTGGCGATGTCGATGGTACTCAGGGCTATTTAACTGAAGCAGTAAGAAAAAAACCGTTTTCTTTAATTCTGTTAGATGAAATAGAAAAGGCTCATCCAGATATTTTAAATTTATTTCTTCAACTTTTAGATGATGGTCGGTTGACAGATGGAAAGGGTAGGACTATTAAGTTTAGCGAATCAATTATTATTGCAACCTCTAATATAGGTGCTTTATATATTCAAAAAGAAATAAAAGCGGGTGCCGGTATTGAACATATTAAAAAAGAGTTAGTTGATAATTATTTAAATAAACACATGAGACCGGAGTTGATTAACCGTTTTGATGGTATTGTGGTGTTTAAGCCTTTAAGTGAGGATCACATCTATTCTATTGCGACTATTATGTTGAAAAAGATAAAGAAACGTTTGGAGATTAAGGGCATCGGACTACAAGCTGACAAAGCTGGTGTTTTAAAGTTAGCTCAAGAAGGATATGATCCTCAGTTCGGGGCTCGACCACTTCGCCGTTTATTGCAAGAGAAGGTTGAGGATGAAATAGCTAATTTAATTTTAGCTTCTAAATTAAAAAGACGGGATACAGTTATTATTAATCGTGATGCTAGTATTAATGTTTTACGAGCTAAAAAGTTATAATGTTTATGCTTTTTTGGCAATATTTACTAATTTTTATAATATTTACTTTAATCTCTTGGGGTTTAAGTTTTTTAGTAATCAAACTAGCGACTTATTACCAAATATTTGATTATCCAGATAATAAACGTAAATTTCATCAAAAAGCCATGCCACTTGGTGGAGGAATGGCAATTTATTTAAGTTTTTTTTTAGCAATTTTTTTACTTCTACCTTATTTACTAGCTGGAGGTTTAAAGCTTTCTCATTGGCTTTTTTTTGCTTTTGGAGGTTTAGTTTTGATGATCGGGGGATTTCTGGATGATAGATTTAATTTGCCAGCACGACTACAGATATTTTTCCCTATTATTGCTTCCATCCTACCGATTATTGGTGGCGTTAAGATTGAATACATGTCTAGCCCTGGTGGAAGTATTTTAACAATTCCATCCTTACTTAGCATGGCCTTAATAATTATTTGGCTATTAGCGATGATGTATGCTACTAAACTTTTAGACGGGGTTGATGGCTTGGTCTCAGGCTTAGGTTTAATAGGAGCTTTGGTAATATTTATATTTACTTCAAGTAATCAATATTTTCAGCCAGATATAGCTCTAGCTGCTTTTATTTTATCAGCTTCTATCTTAGGGTTTCTAATTTTAAACTTTCATCCAGCTAAATTATTCTTAGGTGAGGGAGGATCATTATTAATTGGTTATGCCTTAGGTGTCCTAGCAATTATTTCTGGAGCTAAAATAGCTATTGCTTTGTTAATTATGGCTCTCCCGATGATGGATTTAGTTTGGACAATTATTCGACGCTTATGTCGAGGTCAGAATCCTTTTAGTTTTTCTGATCGTGATCATTTGCATCATCGTTTGTTAAAAATCGGTTTCTCAGTGAGACAGACAGTATTTATCTTTTACTTTTTTGCCTTAGTTTTTGGTCTAGCTGCGTTATTCTTACAGAGTCAAGGCAAATTCATAGCGTTAGTTCTTTTAATAATTATTATGTTAAGTTTGATAATCTTTTTCAATTTCTGGGAAAAGAATAATAGGCCAAAATTACTTTTACATATCTGTTGTGCTCCTTGTGCAGCTTATATTACTAAGCACTCTTTAATGCCTCGTTTTAAAGTTGTTTGGTATTTTTACAACCCTAACCTTTCATCATTAGCAGAGTACGACCGTCGCTTAGAAGCTGCTAAAAGAGCTGCTAAGATTATTGGTGTAGAGTTAATCGCTGCGCCCTATCATCATGATGATTGGCGCGACATGGTTGAAGGCAGAGAATCAGACCCAGAAGGATCTAAGCGTTGTTATCTTTGTTATCGTGAACGTTTAGAATCAGTTTTTCGTCTAGCAGTTAAAAGAAAGTCTACTTATTTTAGTACCAGTTTATTATCTAGTCCTTATAAAAACAAAGAGGCTATTTTTAGCATCTGCCAAGATTTAGAGCAGAAAGGCCAGGTACGTTTTTTAGCGGAAGATTTTCAAGTTGATAGGGCTTTCTATAAATCGTTAGCCTGGTCTAAAGAGAATGGTATCTATCTCCAAAAATATTGTGGTTGTGAATTTAGTTTGCGTAAGTAATTTTCTTATTTATCATTAATTTTATAGTTTCTCATCTAGTTAAGTATATCTACAATCTTTTTTGATTGTTAAAAGCTCTATTTTGTATTATGATATAGATATTGAGTTTTTAAATTTTTTTGATATTATGAACAGAAAAAATATAATTTTAGGCAGTATTTTAGTCTTAAGTCTTGTCCTTGGAGCTTGTAGCTTACCTTGGCAATCTAAGGAGGTGGCAGAGGATTTGCGGACTGAGCTAGATGACAATCAGCCAGATTTAGTTAATGAAACAGATGCCCCTGTTTTAAGTAGCGCAAATTTTAAGAAGTTTAAAAATTATGAAGAATTTCAAGATTTTTTAAAAGAGATTAATTCAGACCTTAATCCAGAAGACTTAAATACTGATAGTAGTCAAAATAAATCGACAAGTAGTTTGCCAGTTTTATCGGAAAACATAGCTTTAACGGGGCCAGATATTATTAGGAGTGATGGTAAATATATCTATGCCTTAGTCTATAATGACGTTTTTCTAATTAATACAAGTGCGATAGAACAGACACAGGCTTTAATTAAACTTAATTTTCCTGATCGCCCTAAAGCTATTTATGTTAGTAATAATAAATTGCTTGTTATTGGGACAGATAAGCAGATAGTATCATCTAGTATTTATCGTCAATTTAAAAGAAAATCGCCTTATACTTTTGTAAAAATATTTGATATTAGTAATCCCGATGAGCCTAGTCAAATTCGTGATTTAAGTTTTGAAGGGGACTATTTTGATTCTCGTCTCATAAATGGTCATCTGTCTTTATTTATTAACAACTACAGTGAACATTCTATTTTAGAGCTTCCTATCCCTCGCTTAATTGATAATGGTAAAATATTAAGTAATTCTTGCGAGGATAATAAGAAATGTTTTGCTCCAGATATTTATTACTTTGATGGACCTTATAATTCTTATCGGTTATTTTCTGTTAATACTATAAACTTGTCCATTGATGATGGAGCCGTTGCTAGCCAGTCTTATCTATTAAATAATGCTCAAAATATATATTTAGCGGCAAATAATTTTTACATAAGTTATGCCCAAAGTCTAAATGAGTTAGAAATAAAAGTTGCTGTTTTAAGAGATATATTTTTTGATCGTTTAAGTAGCTTAGAAAAAAAGACTATTTTGAGTTTAGATAATTTAGCTGAAGCTTTGCTTAATAAATCAGAGAAAAGAGAAAAAATATTTAAGCTGTTTAATAATTTCATCGATAAGCACAATAGTACTGAGAAAGATTTATTGAATAAAGAGTTGGTGCAGGCATTGGCTGATAAGTATCGGGCTGAGGTTAATAATATAGAAAAAACTACTTTATATCGTTTCGATTTTAATAAAGGTGAGCCTATTTTTCGAGCTCAAGGATCAATTAAGGGTTTAGCTTTAGATAACTTCTCTTTACATGAAGGATCAAATAATAATTTACAAGTAATAGCGGAAATCAGTGCTAGCCCGGAAATATTAACTCAGCAAAAACCATCATCCTATAATTTATATAATTTAGATAGTAATCTGAAGACATTGGGAGTCCTGGAAAATCTATTTCCTAATGAGAAGATTGATTTAGTTCGTTTTTTTGGTGCAAAAGCCTATTTGTTTGGCCAGGATAGAACTGAGATTTCAGTTTATGATATACAAAATTCACCAATACCTAAGTATTTAGGAAGGTTTAAAACGCCTAATACTTATGCTTTTCTTCATCCTTATAATGATGACACCTTAATTGCTTTAGACTTAGCCACTGAGTTAGACCATTATAATAATTTATATAATAATGGTTTAAAATTATCCTTGTTAGATTTTAAGAATATGGCGAGCCCTCGTGAAATAGACAATTATATTTTTGGTGCAAATAATACTAAATCTCTACTTTTCAATAGCGATGAGCCATTTTCCTTTGATCGTAAGAGTAATATTATTAGTGTTCCAGCTGCTATTACTAGTGCAGTAAATGACCTTTATCCTTATTTTTCTGGAGTGATTTTACTTAAAGTTGATGGTATGAAATTTAATCTATTGGGATGGATTGACCATTCAGATGGTGGTAAGTATCGAGTGACGGATCCTTGGTGTGGCAAAGATTGTTATGATAATTCAGTCAGGAGATCATTTTATCTTAACGAAAAAATTTATACTTTTTCTAATAAATATTTGAAGATTAATAATTTGAAAGATTTAAGCCAAGTCCAATCTATTAAGCTGATTCCTGATACTGAAGTGGATTTAAGTTTTAGTCCAATAGTTGAAGAAGAAAATTTGCTTGAAATAGATTTTAGTCCTGATGATCAATTGCCAATCGGACCTATATATTTAGAGGATCAGATGATCGATTCTATCTCTGAGCAAGATGCTAATAGTGATAATGGTGATGAAGCGGAAATGGATCATCATGAAGATGAGATGAAAAATTCGGAGATGCCAATTATTGACCTTCCTTTTAATGATGAAATTGACATCAAAATAGATGACCTTCAATTGCAAGAATAGTTAATTGTTTTGTTAATAATTATGATGAAAAAATACCTACAATTTTTAACCTCTACTCTATTTTGGATTTTCCCTTTATTGGTTTGGTTGTTTTGGCAGTTAGTTATGCATGAACCTCATGATTTTTTTATTTATTTAATTATTAGTATTGCGATTATTCCTTTAGTTGCTTATGAAGCTGTTAATCATAACTTAAAGCAGTCTTTAGTCTTGGTGTCGGTAGATTTATTAATATTTTTAAGTGCAATTTATTTTTTTTCATCTTTAATTAAGATGGGTCAGGGCTTAAACTTAATCTGGATTTATTTTGTTTGGCATTTATATCGTTATCTATTATCTGCTCGTAATTACTATTCAGGTAAGAAAAAAGATTTTGTCGATTTTATTTTTTATCATTCTTTAGTTAATTTATTCCTATTAAGCTCATTAATTTTTGGACTTCAAGTTTCTTTAAGCCTATCTATTTGGCCACTGTTAGCGATTGGAGCCCCTTTAATCTTGATCTCAATTGTTTCTTTGGCAATTAGACAGCAATGGCTTAAGCTCGCGTCATGGCAGTTCTGGTTATTTTTAACTATATTAGAACTAGAAATATTAATAGCATTAAGCTTTTTGCCTTTAAGTTATTTGGTATTGGGGATTTTATCTACTTTATTCTATTATTCTGTCTTAAATTTTTCGCGCCTTTATTTTGAAGATCGTTTGACCCGTAAGAAAATAAAAAATTACACTTTATTCACAATTATTTCTTTAATTATAATTTTTTTGACTGCCAGATGGCTTTAAATTTATGAAAAATAACTTATTTGTTTTAATTATTATTGGTTTATTAATTTCTATCTCAACTGGCGCTCTGGTCTCTTTTTTGATGAGCAGGCAATCGCTGACACCATATAATTATTTAGGTTTTGGTCAAGAATTAAATTTAAATGATTTAGATTATTTATCATCTTCCTTAGTTATTCAAGACCCTAAAAAAGTTATAGTTAATCAAGATCTAAAGATAGATGAGACTATTAGTTCGCTTCGTTCTAGTATTCTAGGAGTTTTTCCTAAAAATTTAGCTAGCAGTTCTCCATACTATTTGCCTGATCCTTTTGCTCAGGCCTTAGTTGCGACGACAGATGGGTGGGTAATGGCCACCTGGCCTAAAGAAGTAAAAGATTTGAAAGTAGATAAGCTAATTAAAGATTATGTACTAATTGATTCTAATAAAAAATTGTATAATATCGAACAGGCATTAATTGCTCCTCCTGATGTTGGTTGGTTTATATTCTTTAAATTAAAAGACGCTAACTCGCTAAATATTAGAAATTTGGTTAATGATCGGGAGATAAAAGCAGGGCAGTCAGTTCTGTTTGTTAGCGCCTATGATTCTGCTAATTTAAAAATAATTAGTGATAAAAAAATATCTAGCAAATTTAGTTCTAGTGATAATTATCCTTTTGATTTAAAGTTTAATAGTGATAGGCTTAATGGGCCAGAATTTGTTTTTAATTTATCTGGTGATCTTATTGGCATTTTTGATGCTGAGAATAAGTGGTTATCATCAGTAGCTGTTGATTCATATTGGCGATCTCTTTTCAAGTATAAAAAAATTGAGAGAGCTTATTTAGGTGTCAATTATCTTGATCTTTCAAAGGTTTTAGCTAGTTCTGGTTTAGAAAAAGGAGCCCTATTAGAGTCAGCCTCATCTTCACTGGCAGTCATGCCTGAAAGTCCAGCGGCTATTGCGGGTCTTGAGCCTGGAGATATTATTATTAAGATAAATGGCCAAGAAATTAATGATGAAAATAATTTGTCTTTAATTATTAGCAGTTATAATGTTTCTGATCGTTTAGTTGTTGATTATATTCGTCAAGGCGAAGAAAAAAAAGTCACTATTATTTTAGATGCTTTATAAAATAATATGAAATTAAAAAGAATAAAAAATAAAAGAAAATGGCAGGGCTTAAAAGTTATTTTACGGGTTGATTTTAATATTCCTAGAATAGGAAAAAAACTAGGAGAAGATTATCGCCTCCTTGCCTCTTTACCTAGTATTAATTATCTATTAGATAAAGGAGCGTCAATTATAATTATAAGTCACTGGGGCAATCCTGATGGGACTGATATGAATTTTTCAACTAAAGTTTTGGCAAAACGTTTAGCTAAATTGTCTGGCCATAAAATAAGATTTGTTCCTGACCTTATTGGCCCTAAAGCAAAAAAAGCAGCTAGTGCTTTAAAACCGGGAGAAATAATTTTTTTAGAAAATTTACGTTTTAATCCCGGTGAGAAAAAGAATGATAGCAATTTTGCTGAAGGCTTGGCTGATCTAGCTGATATTTATGTAAATGATGCTTTTTCTGTTTGTCATCGTGAACAAGCATCTGTTAGCGCCTTAAGTAATCTTTTGCCAGCTTTTGCTGGCTTACAGTTAGAGCAAGAGTTAAAGCATTTGGATAAGGCCTCTAAACCGGTAAAACCACTAGTTTTAGTAATGGGTGGTGCTAAAATAAGTACTAAGGCACCCATGATAGAAAATTTAGCTGGGTCTGCGAATAAGATAATTATTGGAGGTGCTCTTGCTAATAATTTTTTGAAATATTATAAATATGAAGTTGGTAATTCTTTCTATGACGAGAAGTCGAATTCAGTCATTGCTTCACTCCTGAAGAATAAAAAGATTGCTAATAAAATTGTTTTGCCAATTGACGTGATTGTCAAGAATTATAAAGGAAGTCCTTGTCGGCGATTAATTTCTGATCTGAAAAAAACGGATACAATCTTAGATATTGGGCCAGATACGATTATTATTTTTAGTGCATTGATTAGGAAAGCGCAGACAATAATTTGGAATGGACCAATGGGAAAGTTTGAAGAGATTCATTATAAGCATGGTAGTCTGGCTTTAGCTTCAGTCATTGCCGCTAGGTCAACTGGACGAGCTTACGGCTTAGTAGGGGGTGGAGAAACTGTTTCTGCCTTGAAGTTAACTAGAATGGAGAGTCATGTTGATTGGGTGTCTACTGCTGGCGGGGCGATGTTAGCCTATTTAGGTAAAGAGCCTATGCCAGGATTAAAAAATTTATTTGTTAAATAAGATATAAATTATGACTAAAAAGACTACTAATCAAATAAAGTTTTTAACTGCTCGAGAGATTTTAGACTCTCGCGGGTACCCAACGCTTGAGGTTTGTCTTATTTTAAACTCGGGACAAAAAGTTAAAGCTAGTGTACCAGTCGGGGTTTATGATCATGCGAAAGTACAAGATCTGCGTGACGGTGACCACCGACGCTATAATGGCCATGGAGTCTTGTTAGCTGCAAACCATATTAATGAATTAATAGCGCCACGAGTTATTGGGATGTCAGTTTTAGACCAAGAACAGATTGATCGCCTGTTAATTGAATTAGATGATACTTCTGATAAGAGACAATTGGGGGCTAATACGATGATGGTGGTTTCTATCGCTGTTGCGAGAGCAGCTGCTTTAAGTGAAGGGAGGGAATTATTTTCTTATTTAATTGACAACTTTAATTTATCTGGCACCTCTCTATTACCTGTTCCATTATTTAATTTATTCAATGGCGGGCCTCATGCTGATACAAATTTAGATTTTAAAGAATTTCTATTAATACCTAATATAAAATCTAAGCGGTTTAATGCGAGCAGTAAAGAGGGATCGATGCAAAGAATCGTGAGGGCAGGGGCAGAAATATATCACGCTTTAGGAAAAATATTAATAAATTCTGGCTATGATTCAGACACTGGCCTAGAAGGAGGTTATGCTCCTGATATGGATTCATCAATACAAGCTTTAGAATTTATGATGGCGGCAATAATAAAAGCTGGCTATAAAGCAACTGAGGATTTTTCTCTAGGTTTAGATATTGGTTCAGCTCAATTATATGATGAGTCATCTAAACAGTATGTTTTTGCTCTTGATAATTTATATTTTAATTCTTCTAATTTAGTTAGCTTATATGAAGAGTGGTTACAAAAGTTTCCAATCACATATTTAGAAGATGGGCTATCTTCTGAAG
>Ga0265294_10002575_pt1 | contig 23760 bp, 25 predicted proteins | sample MunlanPumphouse3_FD_192504 | JGI IMG/M metagenome (GOLD analysis project Ga0265294, IMG submission 192504) | Groundwater microbial communities from a municipal landfill in Southern Ontario, Canada - Pumphouse #3 | ecosystem: Environmental > Aquatic > Deep subsurface > Groundwater | place... | reverse complement strand
GCCTGTTCCATCTAAAGGTCTTTTGCCAGTTGAACCTCTTCTTGAACTTCTGTTGCCTGTGCCATCTTTAGGGCCATGTCCCTTGTTTCCATTGCGTCTTCCTTGGCGTAATCCATCTACATTGCCTTTTCCATTGCGGTTACCTACGCCAGATCCGTCTCTAAGACCTTGTCTGTTGCCCGATCCGTCCATGAGACCTTTTCCGTTCCCAATTGTGCAGGTTCCTTTTTCAAAATTGTCGCATAGTCCGTTTCCATCTTTATCTATGAAGCAGGCGCGTTTTGTTTCATCTGCTTTAGACTCTTTGATAGTAACTGTTTTTTGAGTTGTTTTAGCATTTTGATTAGCGTTTTGTGCAAAACTTGTAGTTGCGAAGGCTGCCAATGCTAGGCCTATTAGTAGTACTTTTGTTTTCATAATAATTGTTATTTTGTTGTTTCTACTAATAAGACATTTGGTTTTTGTTTTTCCTACGGGTATATTTTTTTTGTAAGAGTTATTATTTTTAATTGCTTGTTCTGCCTCTTCGATTACCGTGGCCGGTTCCGGCTCCATGCATAGTTGGATTATCTTTAAAGAGTGGCTCGAATATTTTTTCAAGCTTTGTGGCTTGGTCTGGAGTGCAGTTTTGGCGAAGTTTAAGATAGAAGTCTGTTGTAATTTCTTTTAAGTTTGCATGAGCGATACCTATACTGTCTGAGTAGAGTTTTGTTATTCCTCGATTTGGGCTCACTTTATGTATTTCTTGAGATAGCTTTGATTTATATAAATTTAGACTATTAATTGCTTCATTGGCATTATGCCTGAATTCACGGCTTTCGTTTCTATAAAATTCTAATTGTGATTGGTCGAAATTTAATTCAGATTTAACATATCTTCCGCTAAGTGGAGAACTTTCCGGATCTATAATAATGCTATCTTCTTCTTCGGATGCAGAATTTCTGCTATTTATAAATATAGTTGCAATTGTGCTTATATTCAATAATGCCAGAAAAATTACAGCCCAATATAGGATTTTGTATTTTATTTCTGTTTTCATTTTAGTTTATTTTAGCCTTTATTGCTTATTCTTTATTCATCTAAACTATAAAGATAGAGATTTTCAAGTTGAGTATCGTTTATATTTAATGCTAGTGAATTATTGCTTTGATTATTGTATTTGTCAAAGTAAGTGTAGTTACTTCCAAGAAATACCCCTAAAGCAAGTATTGCAGCAGCACTCAATGTCATAGTAAGTTTAAAAACAAGCGTGTGTGTTGTTTCTAAATTTTTTGATTTACCTAAGTAGTCACTACTTTGAGTAGCAATTTTTTCCATAACTTTTGCTGCTAGAAAAGGATTGGGCTTTATTTCCAATTCTTTATCTATAAAGTTATCTAAGATGTTTTTATTGGGTTTTATATTTTGAGTCATGCTGTTTCCCCCTTTGTTTTAGATTATATCTCTTCTATTTGGTTTGACATTAGATATCTGCTTTTCCTATGGGTTATCTTAATCATAGTAATTTTTTTATAAGCGGAGCTGTTTTTTTAAATTAGATTTTCCTCTTTGCAGAAGTTGTTCTACTGCCCCTTCTGTTATCTCCATTATTTCTGATATTTCTTTTTGGGACAGTTCTTTAAATCTTTGAAGAATAAAGGCTGTTTTCTGTTTTGATGGCAGTTTGTCAATTGCCTTTCTTACTTTGAGATTGGTCTCTTCTGTTATTAGTTGTTGTTCTGGATTTTTCTGATTTACATTATCAAAAATTTGGTCTTGTAAATCATCAATATTGCTAAAAAGCCATCTTCTTTTGCGTTTATTAAGTTCGTTAAGGCAGGTGTTTACTGTTATTCTGTAGAGCCATGTAGAAAGTTTGGATTCTCCTTTAAATGTGTTGAGTGAATTATAGGCTTTAATTAGAACTTCTTGCGCAATATCTTCGGCTTCTTCTTTTGAGTGCATATAACCAAGAGCTACTCTAAATAATTGAGTAGCATATGTTTCTGCTATGACACCGAAGCGTTCGGTATTGCCATTTAGAATATCGTTTATTATTTCTAGTTCGTTATTATTCTCCATTCTAATTGATCATGCATTTACTAGCAGGCACTAAATTACAAATAATAGACAGCATAATAAATTTTTTCCTACGCATAAAAAAACCACTATCGGTAAGATAGTGGTTTTTATAGGCGATAATTCGCCGGGATCATATCAAATCCAAAATTGTGGTATTATTAGATTATGCTTTTGCTTTACCTAGAAGCACATTTTCTATTGCTTCTTTAAAAGATGCTTTAGGAAGTGCTCCCATTGCCATTTGTGGCTGGCCTTCCATTGGAACAAAAAGTATTGATGGTATGCTTCTTATACCGAAAGCACCGGCTAGTTCTTGTTCTTGTTCGGTGTTTACTTTGTAAATGTATATTTGATCTGTATATTCTTTAGCTAGATCTTCAAGTATAGGAGCTACTGTTTTACATGGGCCACACCAATCGGCATAGAAATCTATAATTGCAGGTTTGTCTCCTAGGTATTTCCATTCTGTTGGATCTGCTTCGTAATTTGCTACTTTGCTCAAAAAATCTTCTTTTGTTAGATGAATTGTTTTCATAAGTAAATATTTATAATTTATTGTTTTTAATTTATTGTAATTTCTGTTTTTTCTCTTTCTTTTTGAATAGGCTCAACATAAGGGCTCCAAGAATTATGCCGTATAGAGTGCTGTTTATTGGAGATGAAGTGATTGGGCAAGTTCCACTACTACAGCCAATAAAGAACCAATAGAGATATCCGGCTACTGCCCCTAATGCTGCACCTATAAGCATTAGACGTTCCTTTTTAATTAATTTTAATAATTTCTCTTTCATTAAATGATTTTTTATTCTTGTTATTGGTGCTAAATTTCGTTAAGAAATAATTTCCTCAGGAAATAATACTGCAAAGATAAATATGTTTTCTTTAAAAACAAATTTCCACAAGAAAATACTTTTTAATGTTAACCCTTTTTAATGTTACCGCGTGTAAAACAGATTCGGGGTTACGAACATTATGGCGGTATGGGTGTTTAAAAGATGTTAAATTGGTATTATATGTCTTATAACTTACTTAAAGGAAAGAGAGGCCTTATATTTGGGGCTCTGAACGATAACTCTATTGCGTGGAAAACTGCCCAAAGAGTTTATGATGAGGGAGGGAGATTTGTGCTTACAAATACTCCAGCTTCTATGAAAATGGGATCGGTAGATGAGCTTGCTAGCAAGTGTGAAACTATTGTGATTCCTGCCGATGCTACTAATGTAGAGGATTTAGAAAATTTGATTATTAAGGGCATGGAGCATCTTGGAGGTAAATTCGATTTTGTTCTTCATTCAATTGGGATGTCTCCTAATGTTAGGAAAGGACGTACTTATGACAATCTTAATTATCCATATTTGCATCAGACTTTAGATATTTCGGCAATCTCGTTACATAAGATTTTGCAAACTTGTCGTAAGTTAGATGCTATAAATGATTGGGGCTCTGTTGTGGCACTTACTTATGTGGCTGCTCAAAGAACGCTTTATGGCTATAATGATATGGCCGATGCTAAGGCGTTGCTGGAGTCTATTGCTCGCAGTTTTGGTTATATTTATGGCCGTGAGCGGAATATAAGGATTAATACAGTATCGCAGTCTCCAACTGTGACCACTGCTGGTGGTGGAATTATGGGCTTTGACAAGCTTTTGGACTTTGCCGAGAGAATGTCGCCGCTAGGAAATGCAACAGCAGATGAATGTGCCGATTATGTTATTACTCTCTTTTCGGATTTAACCAAAAAGGTAACGATGCAAAATCTATATCACGATGGAGGTTATTCAAGTATGGGTATGAGCCTTGCTGCTATGAGTGTATATCGCGAAGGACTAGACTATACCGACGTTAGCGAAGATCTATCTAGCAACACTGGCAAATCGGCTAGGTACAACGGGAATAAAACTTAGGGTATTAAAGCGGGCGGGCAATTATAATCCCTTTGTTGCTTTTAGACCGAAGTGTATATTGCTCCAATGTGAGTTTCTCAATAACAACTTTTTTCTCACTCGAAGATGCGTGTATAAATGTAAGATGCTCTTTGGGTGATTGCTCTTTATAAAAAAAAGCTACGTGTGAAATATCTACACCTTTGTTTGTTGTGACAAACGCTATGATGTCTCCATTTTTGAAACTAGCAATATTTGCCTCTATCTGCTCCTTTGGAATATAGAAGTTTTTGAGTGCCGAGGCTACTTTTTCGGTCTCTTTTATTTTTTTTATGAGTGCTTCGTTGTTTTTTAGTTGTTTGTATCTATCGGGATTCGAAGAGATAATATTAAGTGTGAAATTGATCTCTTTTCCTCCGTTCTCTTTTGTAATATTTTTAACAATACCTTTCGCTTGGTTTTGAGCTATCCATTCGCTGGTATAGTGGATCCGGCTAGAGTAATCTTCTATTTTACCATAACGGTATCGAATCATTTGTAGTTGAGACATAAATTTTTCGAAGGTGGGCTCCCCAGCTCTAATGGTTCTAGAAAGTGCTAATACGGTCTCTACGAAAGTAGTACAATCTAGTTCAGACAAGTTTACAGTTAATGCTTCGGGTTCTATTTCCAGTGTGTGTGCTACATAGGGCGTTTCTAAAAAAAACAGAGCAGTTTCTGTAATTAATTGGCTAAAATCGTAATTTTTCTTATCTTGAAACTCTGTTTTATATTTTTCAAAAATGGTTTTATCCTTTTCGCTATAGTGTTGTGAATATTGGGTGTAATTTTGTGAAAAAGAAGCATTTGCCACTAGTAGCAAGATTGACGAAATTATATATTTTATCATGTTATTATTTTTTTTGAAAGTAAGACAAATTTAGAAATAATAAGGAACTATTTTTGCATCTAATTATAGATTCGTTATAACAATGTTATTTACATATATAAGAAATTGACAGACAGTATGAAAAAAAATATGGAATCATTGGGCTTTTTTGAAAATTCAAAAAAGAACTCAAAAGAGTATATTCATCAGTATATTCAATTAAGATTAGAGGCTTTGGGGCTTATAGATAATGATTGCGGCGAAGATGAAGCGGATGGATTTCTTGCTTTGGCTAAGTCTTTGATTATAAATTATAGAGAACGTGAACGGCAGTTTAAAAATTATCTTTGCCCTGCCGACCAAAGAATCCAAACGTTTATTAATAATTATTTTAAAGGATTAGATGTCCCAGATATTAAGATCCCGGCTTTTACTTTTACTCTAGATTTTTATGGTATTGCCAGAGAGTTGTCTCTTCCAGAAAAACGAGATGAATTTATTTCTGAATATATTAGTTCATATAGAGTTAAACAAGGTGTTTTACATAATCCAAAAAATGACCGTAGAACTACGAAAGGGGTATTCCATATAGCAGAGGGTGGGTTACCTATTCCAGATGATAAAAAAGCAGTGCCACCTATAACTGCTGCGCGGTTGCTATATAAAGCAACCCAAATTGAAGGAGATATTTTTAATTTGCCATTTACCGAAGATTCTTCTCAAAAAGCGAGCGTATTTGTTTCACTATTGTTGAGACCTTTGGTAAGTCCCGAAGTTCCGGGGACTAGTGCCGAGCGTTCTATGGAGGTGAGGTTTTTTGCACCGGGTTCTTTGGTTTGCAATCTAGATTTTGTAGAATCTATTTTTGGTAACGGAGGTTCTCCCTATCATATTCAAAACGATGCTGGGTTGGACTATGAGTCTTGGAGTGGCCATACAGGTTGTGTAATTCTTGCTCCGCAGTTGTGTAAAGTCACTAAGAAAGAGGTTGGGTTGCCACATATTTCTAATGCAACCGAACGTCAAAAAAGAGATAATATGTGCTGGGAGAATGAAAATGAACTTTATAACGATGGATTGCCTTTTAAACTTGCTATACGTACAGAAGAGGGAGTAATAGTTTCTGTAATTGCCGACAATTATTTTGGTTATTCAAAGAAAGAGATAAAGACCTTTATTTCGTATGCTGCAAATTTACTTGGAAATGCCGAGGAAGAGCATGCAGGTGGGGCTCTTATTTTTCCTTCTTATAATCAGGGTGAGGGCAAAATTACAAAGGCCGATAATTTTGCTGTTAGTTTGGATAGTATTGCAAAACTTTTCCCAGATGTTATAGATATGAAGCCACAGGGATATGGAATAGATCGTAATTACAAAAATATTATATATGTACCCGAACTATCTCGTTTCGATATAAAAAATCAAACTATTACCTGGATATATAAAAAACAAGATTTTAGTATAAAGCTATTACCTATTAATACTTATATTCAACCTAATGGTAATAAATTCCGTATGGAAAAGGCAGTAGGTACTTTCAATTATCGTTTGGTAGAGACTAATGCCGAGGGTGTTATGATTCATAAACCTTGTACAGTTTCGGGTGGCGGCAAATCGGAAATTTCAAAATCTATTTCGGATTCTATTATTTCTGGCTCTTTCTTTATTAAAGATTTTGAATCTGATTTTAATAAAGTTGCCCATATTATTGGTGTTAATTATATCAATAGGTTTAAAATAGCTGAAAAAAATAAAAAAGATAGTCGTTCTTTTCTTAGTAGTAAGAGGTCTATGGGTTCTTCAATTAAGTTGCTCACTCCTTCGTCTGAGTTTACCGACGAATATAATGCTTGGCTAGAATCGATTCCTCAATATATTAAAGGAATTGCATTTATTGTGAAACGTTTTTACAGGGAAGAGTGGGGTAGCAATTGGAAGGAGCAGTTTTCTGTCGATATTTTAAATGGACAACCTGGGAATGAGCTTAAATATCAAAATAGAAAATTAGTTGCTAGATATTTAAGAGTAGGCTACGATAGTAAAGGAGCATGGCGCACTTTTAAACTCCGTCAAGACTATGTCCATTCCGATAAACTTCAGATGGAAGACGATATTACTGTCTCTACTGTAGTTCCAACCTGCTCGCTCTCTCATTTGAATCCTATAGTAGATAACAAGAGTGTGAAGCTTGTGGCAAATTGTGAATATCGTTTTTTCCAAAGGCCAGATGAGGCAATTAATAGGGGGTTAGATTGTAAGGCCGAGCAAGATTTAGCTACTCCAAATACTTTTATCTCTAATTTTGAACCGCTGGATAGGGAAGATGCTAAAGAGATGGTAGAAGATGTTATAAATTTTGATCTTTTTACTGAACCTATGAGGGATTTAATTGAAGATGTGGCTCAAAACAGTTCGGCTAAATATTTTGTTTCCTCTTCAAATCCTAGAATTGTAGATGGAAAATTATCTAAGAATGTGCGTTATTTGCAAACTCGGGAAGATATAATTGATCCGCGAAATAGATATATTGCAGAAATAGGTATGCATATAGCAAGATCTCTGCCTTTAAATAAACCGTTATATATTCCTGTAAATAGTGTCCTTCCTGGTCGTAAAAATAATCCTGCCGAAAAGGGAATACGTCCGCTAGCTGTTTATAATCCAGTCCATTATCAGGAGCTTCCTGAATTATTTATGGATTTTATTTGTTCTTTGACTGGTAAATCGCCTTCTACAACGGGTGCAGGTTCCGAGGGTGCTCTTACTAAGGCTCCTTTTAATGCTTTGCTTCCTATTATTGATATGAATAATGCTTTGGTCTCTTTTATAATTACTGGCTATCATGGCTTTACAACTCCGGCGGGGTATATAGGTAAAAAATATAGGATAGATCATGATTTAAGTTTGTTGATTCCGGAACTTTGGGCTAGGCTGCATAATTCTGAAAGAGATCCTGTTATTATGTTAAAAGAGGGATATCTAGAAAAGGTAGAAGATTTTGAGCACAATGGTAAAAAAATTCCTGCTTCTATTTTGGGATACAGAATTACAGAGAAGTTTGTGAATAGCTTTTTTGGTCGTGTTTTTGAAAATCCTAATGTGATATTTCCAGAAGATATGCTTCGTCCCGAACTTCAAAGCATAGATGAGTTTGCCGATGGAATTCTAAATATTGTGGAGTCGCAGAAGAAGGTTGCCGAGGCTTATTTTAGAGATGGTAGTATAGATAGTGCAATACCTCCTCTTAAGGCTTTGCTTAATATTATGGTATATGGTAATTATGAGGGTAAAGGACTTAATTCGCCTGAGGTTAGAAAGTTGTTTACTTATAAGAAAACTATTGAGTCTGATTGGTATAAAGCTCGTTTAATGGCTAAACAACAATCTGATATTTCTTTGTATGGTAGCCATATAAGATATATAGAGAAGATTATTCGTGAAGATCAAAATCTCTCTCCCGAGATGTATCAAAGTTTTATTGACCGTTTGCATAAGCTAAAAGAAAAATATGAATATGTATGTTCATATGAATATGCCAAACATCTAGCTGGGACAATAGGGCGTGATAGAATAAAGAACTAGCCTTATGTCTTAATGTTATTTTTAGCACTAGCTGTGCTTATGGTCATTAATAGTGTAGAAATAACTATAATCTGCAGTATTAAGTTCCTGTCTATAAAATAGATGCGCTCTTCGGGTATAATGGACATAAAGAGAAGAATGGTTATAAGGCCTCTTGGCACTATGAAAAGAAGAGGCATTATTTTTTGGCTGGTAATTTTGAGTTGAATAGCTCTTATCGCAAGTGTGATGCCAATAATGATAAGTGCCCATTTAAGTGATTGTATATCTAATATATCTTTGGTCTCTATCATAAATCCGAAAACCATAAAAAATAGTGAGCGAATTAAGAAGGTAAGTTCCGATGTTATCTGTTTAAATCTTACCACCTCTTTCTCTAAAGAGTCGGTCATTATTGAATAGATAAATGGGAGTGCTATTATTTTGTCTAGGTTGCCAATTGCTATTCCGAATAGAAGAATGAAAATTAAAGCGGGTAGATGGAAAAGCTCGGCAAGTGAATAAATTAGCATCACTAGCAGAATAATTGGTATGAATTTAATTTGGTGTTTCATTCTGCTTAGAAGGAAGGAGAGTAGGGCAGTGGCAATTATTGAGATTATTACCATCTCTATCATTTGTAGCCCAAAAGTTAAGAATGAACCTACGTTATAGACTAGATTAATAGAGATAAAGGTGAAAAATATAACTCCTACTACATCTGAAAAGCTGGTGTCATAAACTACAAACTCTTTGTTTAGTTTGCACATGTGTTTTGTGCTTGGTATGGCTATGGCACTGCTTATAATACTTATTGGTATTGCATTTATAAGGGCTTGGCGGAAATCGGTACCACTAAATATTGCGAAAATCCAAGCTAGAATAAAAGAAACTACCAATACGGAAAATGTGGCTCCTAATAATGAACGTGTTATTGGCCAAAATTTACTTTTGTCTAGTTCAAGATCTAATGATCCGTCCAGCACAATAAGAATCAACCCTGCTGTGCCAAGCAGTGGCAGTGAGAATTCAATATCTGGCATAGGTATTTTAAAGAGGACCACTGCTTCTTTTAGAATCCAACCAAGAGCTAGGAGTAGTATTACCGAGGGTATTTTTGTTTTTGCCGATGTAATATCAAATAGATATGCAATAAGCAATAATACGCAGAATGTGATTATGATTGTAGCTGTCATACTTTATTATTGAATTTTCAAATTATTGTATTATCAAGCTTTTGTTTTTTGGATACTTTACTGTGTATGTAAGTGTTAATTCTTTGGTTTCTAGAGGTTTTAGAGTGAGTTTCCATTTTACTTCTCCGGTTTGCGCATTGTGTTTGCCTCCAGAGATTTCTTTTACAGAGACTTCTATATCTTCTATTGTACTCAGTGGGGCTTGATCTACCAAGAGTATATTTACTTGTACGTTTTTATTATTTTTTACTGTTATATGCCAGCTAATCTCCTCTTCTTGGTTACTTCCAATAAATTGTTTGGTTGTGTATTCTTTGATTTGTTCGCGTTTAATTGTAATGCTTTTATCTCTGCCCAGCGAGAGTTCTAAAGTGTCTTTGGCACTATTCATATCTAAGAATGTTTTGCCTACAAATGTTCCTTCAAAGAAGATATTTGCCTCTCCTTCTAATAGATTGTATTTTTCCCACTCTGTAACTCGGGCAATTAAAAATGCATCTGTATCTAATTTTGGTGCACTATAGTATTTGTAAATAGCTGGGAGCTCTATGGTGCTCATATTTACTGTGTAGTTCTTTCCATCTGAATTAATTGTATAAGGAGTTTTTATCTCAAATTCAACTGAAGTTTGATTTACTTTTAAAACAGGAGGTGCCATTGCAAAATTTTCTTTTTCTGTAACTGCCATTTCTTGTAAATCGTTGTCATTCAATGTTTGGCTTTTAAAACTTCTGGCTGAACTTCTAATATTTATTGGTTGTGGGTATTTTAAATAGTATGGATAGAGGGTGGGAGCAGTGCCGGAAAGGTTTGGGTTTGCACTGGAAAAGCGGAGTTTTATATTTTTCCAGTTTTCTCGTGTGTTTTGAATTACGTTTGCTTTGTATGCTATTTTTAGTGGTTCGTTAATGCTTTGTGAGCGGATATCGTAAGATGGAGTCCAGGAGGCTCTCCTTACAACATAGGTGAGTTCTAAGTTATATGTGGTTGCCAAAGGTGAGTGAGTTTTAACAACGATTTCTCCGAATGGGATATTTTTATCTTGAAGCCATTCTTGAATCTGCCTTTTTAAAGTGTCTCTTTGAGATGTTAGTTTATTGATAGTTTTAGTTCTGTTGATTTCTTTGATTTTAAGCTTTGTAATAGTTTTACTATAAAACTCCGATGTTTGTTGTAGTGCTGCTACGGTAATAGTTGTATTTTGCCCTCCAATATTTTTGTTTGCTTGAAGGAATGAAATATCTTCCCTCACTACGCTTAGGTGGGCATTCTCAAGCGTTAATTCTTCTTGGATGAGTTCTAGTTTGTTCTTTAAGTTCTCTATCTCTGGGTTGTTTTCGTTCTTAGCAAGATAGTTATATTCATAATTTACTGAAAGAATTGTTAGACCATTATTTGCACGAACTTGAATGCTATTTTGTTCTATATAAGGTGAAAGATTTTCGAACTTGAGTAAACTCTCTCCTGCAGGAATTTGCACATTCATTTCGCGTGTTACTTGTGCTCCATTCAAAAATATAGTTACTTCAGAAGCATTTGATTGAATTGTTTTAACTGCATTGCTCTGCGCAAACAGGCTCCCTTGTAATGAAAACGCAACAGTTAAGGTAATAATTATAATAATAAGTTTTGGTTTCATCTTATATAAGGAGTTAATGATTTTTTCTATTTGTTTCAACTTCAAATATAAGCAAAAACAATTTCATTTTTTATTTTTCAGATGTATTCATTTATGGCTCAATTCTGGACCATCATTCAGTTGTTCTGTGATTCGGGAATAGACATTTTCGCATAATATATAGACCATTAATTAGTCCACTATTAAAATAGTTTAATTTTTATCCTATTAACATAGTTATGTAATCGATTATATGTGAGCTGTGTTAAAATGTCTCCAATGAGTTTTCTGCCTTGTATGGACCAAAACAAACTTGCTTAGCAGTAAAAAAGCCGTAGGCTCCTTTAGGTATCTGCTTTGCAGTATTTCCCATAGTTTACATTAAATCAGCTTATTTTGTCTCTTTTTTTCTTTTCTCTTCCTTCTCTTCCTTCTCTTCCTTTTCCTCTTCGTCTTCTTCGTCCTCTTCGTCTTCTTCGTCTTCTGTTTTTTTCTTAAAGTTTTTAAACTTGTCTTGCATCTTATCTACTGCATCATCAAACTCATCTCTAATATCATTAGAGGTTTTTTTAGCCTTATCCTTAACTATTTGACGTGTTTCTTCGCCTTTGCGGGGCGCTAATAATAGCCCTGTGACTATACCGGCTGTTGCACCTACTACAAAACCGATTAATCCGTTTATAAATTTGCTCATAATATATTGTTTTTAATTAAAATAAATACTTTTTATCCTTTGGAGAGAATTGTTCTTATCTGTAAAACGAAAATTACTTTTAATTGTTCATTTATCGAATCTTAGATTCAATAAAACGCAATTGTTTTTTAATTCGATAGTTACGCTTGGTTGTGTTATGGCATAAAATTTGTAACTAAAAAGTTAGTTAAAGAACTAATAAACTAGTTTAATCGGGTAAGGTAATTTAAATATTGAGCAATGGAAAAAGGTAAAATTAAAGAATTGACAAAGGCAGAGTTGCAGATTATGCAATTGTTGTGGGATAAAGAGAAGGCATATGTTAATGATCTTTTAGAAATGATGCCTTCGCCTAAACCGGCATATAATACAGTCTCTACAATAGTACGGATTCTGGAGAAGAAGGGTTTTGTGTCGCACTACACATTTGGAAATACTCACCAATATTTTCCTGTGGTAGATAAGGATTCGTATTTGAATTCATTGATGCATGGTATTATGAATTCATTCTTCGCGGGATCTGTCACAAATCTGGTCTCATTTCTTTCGAAAAAAGAAAAGCTCACTATTAGTGAGGCAGACCATCTTATTAAAATTATTGAAAAGGGAAGTAATAATAACAGTAAAACGTCATGAATGCTTTATTAAATTATATAACTGAGCTTATGCTCTATATGTCTGGTTATCTTATTTTTATTGCCGAGTCTCTTTTTTGTGGGGCATTAACTTATCTGCTTTACAGACTCTTTTTATCGAGAGTGCAAAACTACTCTTTTCAAAGAGTGATTCTACTTATCTCTTTATTGATAACTGTACTTTTCCCTGTTATAGATATACCTGTTTCAAATCCAGTAATAGCTGAGTTTTTTATTGCCCCTGCCCACGTAACCGCTATAACAAACTCGGCCTCACAGAATATAATGAATAAGGATTTGATTACTAACTCTCTATGGATTTTATATTTATCTATTTCCGTTATATTTTTATTTAGATTGCTTTTTCAGTTATTCAAAATCTACAGTTTCAAACAAAATTGTATGCTGGCGGAATCTGGGATAGGTTATAAAATTTATTCCAGTGAATCTATTGATTTGCCATTTTCTTTTGGTAAAGCAGTTTTTATGCCTTTATCATATATTGGGGAAGAGAGGAAAATGGCCATAAGACATGAACTTTCTCACATTGATAGAAACCATACTCTTGATGTTCTTTTTGTGAATTTACTTATATCGCTAGTGTGGTTTAATCCATTTCTATATCTGTTTAAAAAGAAGCTTGTAGAGGTTCATGAATTTGAGGCCGATATGGATGTGATTAATAATGGCGCAAATATCAATGAATATAAGGAACTTCTGTTCATAGCCCAATTTGGTGTAACTCCCGATATTTCAAATAGTCTCCATAAGTCATTAACATTTAAAAGATTTTTTCAAATGGAAAATTTAAAACAAAAAAAAGCAGGGATGAAGGTTATAACCCTCTTTTCTGCAGCTATTCTGTTACTATTCTATGTTACTTCGTTTAGTAAAACGGCTATTTTGCCAGATTCAAACAACAAGTTATTCCAAACACAAGACACTACATCTAAGACAATACCATTTGTAATGGTAGAAGTAAAACCTACGTTCCAAGGAGGAGATGAGAATGTTTTTACCAAATGGGTTGCATCTAAACTGGTCTACCCAGAGCAGGCCAAGAAGGATAGTATCCAAGGCCGAGTTATTCTTCAGTTTATTGTTGCTGAAAATGGTAAAGTGGAAAATGTAAAGGTTGTTAGAGGTGTACATCCAGTGCTAGATAAAGAGGCTGTTAGAGTAGTTTCTCTATCTCCAGCTTGGGAGCCAGGCACGGCTAAAGGTAAGAAGGTTAAAGTTAGTTATACTTTTCCTGTAATTTTTCAGCTTAGTCATAAGAAGAAGTGATATGTAATTATCAAAAACCACGGCGATGAATTAATAAAAAAGCGCTTGATTTAAAATCAAGCGCTTTTTGCGGTATGGACGGGACTCGAACCCGCGACCCCCTGCGTGACAGGCAGGTATTCTAACCAGCTGAACTACCACACCGTTAATGTTTGTTCCTTTCTGGGAGTGCAAATATACGTTGGTTTTTTATATTTGCAAAATTTATTGTCTTTTTAAAGTAATTTTATTTTATACTCTGTCTGTGTTTATGGCTGTAGAGTTTTAACTGCTTGGTTAATTGGTTATTTGATTGTTCAACTGAGTTGATTCTTGGGGATTAAAAAAAGAGAAATGGACGTTTCCATATTTCTTTTCTTTAAAGAAATAAGGGTGCTCTTTAAAGTTAAATGATGCGGGGTGTTCGAAGATTAGTATTCCATTAGTATTTAGGAGCCCTTGCGATAATATTTTGTCTGGAATCCCGGCAAGGCCCTCTATCTCATAAGGAGGGTCGGCAAAGATTAAATCGAATTTGAGACGGCATACTGGAAGAAAATCAAACACGTTATGTCGTACACAATTTACCCCTTCTAGTTTCAGTTTAGCTATTGTGGTTTTTATAAAATTTGAGTGAATATGATTCATCTCAATTGCTGTGATATTTTTGCAACCGCGAGATGCAAATTCATAGGTAATACCTCCAGTGCCTGAAAAGAGATCTAGTACAGTAATGGTTTCGAAATCGTAGAGATTGGCAAGAGTGTTAAACAAGCCCTCTTTAGCAAAATCTGTAGTTGGTCTTGCGTTAAAAGTTTTAGGTGGCAATATGTGCCTACCTTTGTGTTCCCCTCCAATTATTCTCATACTATTTCTATATTTTGAACATTAGAGTAGAAAATTTTAATTCGTTTACTGCATGTGACAGTGGAACCTCAGGGTTTCTAAAGTATTTTACTTTGGAAAAGTACTTTGCTATATCGTATACTTCAAGGTCTTTAATATTACCACTAATATAAACTGTAGTTTGTTCTGGATTAAATTGGATTTCCTTTAAAACTAGAAGAAGAAAATAAAGACCTGAATTGAAATGTTGTGTAGGGTAGGAGTTGCAGTGAATTATTCTTTCTCCTTCTGCAGCAATAATTGTGGTTGTCCCTTTTTGAAACTGAAAAAAAAGTTTATTATACTCTTCAAAAAGAGGAATGTAATTTAGATAAATAAATACAGATGGAAAGAGATTAAATTTTGGTTGATATTTTTTTACTACATTTAAGAAGGTACTGTTTACCGCAAAAATAAGAACCATTTGTTCTTGAGGTATGTTTTTTACATTAATTTCGTCTAAATAGTCAAGTGTAAACAGCCTTTCCATAATTTGGAGTTCCTGTTCATGTTTGTGTAATTTTTGGGGAATAACAGTGAATTTTTCTGTTCCGTATATAATGTCTACTCTGTTATATTCACTTGTGAGTAGAGGCATAGATTTAAAAAGTTTATCACTCTTTTTTGAAAACAATTCCATATCATCTTTTTCCATCATAAATTCTGATTGGTAAAGAAAGAGGAGTTTGTTTTGCTGTTCGTCTGTAACAGAAAAAGAAAATCCATTCAAATCAGCTTGAATGGATAATCTGTAATCAGTTGTCTTTCCCAGCTGAGGCTGATTATTGACAATTATAGGCATAATTTTTATTCCCAGTTTCCCGCGTTGTTGTTTGGTGCGTCTATGCTACCTACTCTAAGTCCAGGATAGCGCCCAACCAATTCACGATCGGCTTTTAAATTTATGATAAGTTGTTTTTCAAGCCCTTGTAAAAGAATACTATAAGGTGCTGAAGCTTCGAAAAGAGGAACATCTACACCTGAAACTTTTGCTATTATAGCAGTCATATTCATTTCTTTACCTCCACTAAATGGAATAAATTTAAGAGAATCTGCTATAAACCCATTTCTCTTTAGAAGAGTATCTTTTACAGAAATAGAAACACTGTCACGGTAAACTCTTTTTTCTGCAACAGCAGCAGAGTCATCCATTGAACCGATTTGTTTTATAATGGTTATTTGGCCGTTGTTGTAGAAGTCTATAAGAGAATCCATATCTCCAGAAAACTTGTTGTGTCTCGATTTGTAGGCAACTTGTAAAGTACGTATATCTTTTAATCTCTCAATACATACTGTTTCTCTAATTTTTCTCTGCTTTTCAAAAACTACAGGTTCTTGAATACTTTTGTAAATAAGATAGCCTAAAACTGCTACTATTACTGGCAGGACAACAAAAACTAAGATCTTTTTCATTGGTTATTATAATAATTTACATTAATCTCTTCTTTAAAATCGGGTTTCTACCCAACAAGTTCTACAAAAGTAGAATAAATATTTAGACCCCGCAATATATTTTCTTATTTTTGCCTTAATTATTATGATATGAGAAGATATATTAAGAAGAGAGAGGCAGAAAGATTTAATGAGCTTATATATAAGGCACAAAATGTTCTTATAATTAGCCATACAAGTCCAGATGGAGATGCAGTGGGTTCGGTCACAGCTATGCAGAATTATTTGAATTGTTTGAAAATTAATAGTTCTGTAGTGCTTCCAAATCGTTATCCAGATTATTTAGAGTTTTTAGATACTAAAACATCTATCAAATTTTTTTCTACAGATCATAAAAGAACTTTGGAATCAATTGATAACTCTGATCTTATTATTGTATTGGATTTTAATCAATTAAGTAGAATTGATGAGCTGGGATCTTATATTGCAAACACCAGTGTGCCTAAAATTTTGATTGATCACCATCCTTCTCCAGAGAAAGATGTTTTTGATCTTGTTATATCAAATACAGAGGTTTCTTCTACATGTGAGTTATTGTATTGGCTAATTTCTTTATTGGAAGAGCAAAAGTCAGAGATATTAACTATAGAAGGGGTTGTTTTGGAAAGTATAAATTCTTGTGATCTTACATTGGATGTGGCAGAGTCTCTTTACGTTGGGATGATGTCTGATACAAATAATTTTGCTAATTCAGTAAGTAGTGCTACTCTGTTGATGGCTTCTCGTTTGATTGATAATGGAGTAGATAAAGAGAAGCTTCAGAATTTGGTGTTTGGTGGTTTTGGTGAGAACAGAATGAGACTTATGGGGCATATGCTCTTAAATAAAATGGTAATATTGAAAAAGTATAATGCCGGTTTTATAATGCTTTCAAAAGAAGATCAAGAACGATTTAATTATAGCGATGGCGATTCTGATGGCTTTGTGAATATGCCTTTGAATATTAAAGGTGTTTTTGTAAGTGCTTTATTTACAGAAAAAAAAGATGAAATTAGAGTTTCGCTGCGTTCTTCAAACAACTTTTCTGTTAATAATTTTTCTAAACTTCATTTTAATGGTGGTGGGCATGAAAGAGCTGCTGGCGGCAAATTGAACATTAAGTTTGATATGGTTGCAGATTATTTTCTAGCTGCATTGGAAAAGAGCTATAATGAGTGCTTTAATAATAATTAGAATACTATTCAATGATAAAACATAAAAACAGATATAAATTTGGGTCTGGGCATATATCTTTTCTGATATTTACTCTATTTTCTATTCTTATTGTTGCTTGTACTCAGCAAGATATTGATATTACTACAACCGACCAAGAAAGTCAAATTGAGACATATGTTAGTAATCTTGGAGCAGAAGAGGTGGTAGTTAACGATGGTGTTTGGAGAGTTGTGATGGATATGGGTGTTGAGGGGGCAGATATGCAGGTGAGTAAAGGAGATTCATTAGTTTATGAATATGCTGCTTATCTTTTTTCTTCTGGAAAGGGGTATTTATTTGATACTAATGTTTTGAGCTTGGCCGAGGCTTCGGGAACAGGTTATGATTATAGTTATTATGTACCTAGTAAAGGGGTTGTAGGAAAAGGGAAGTTGCTATCGGGCCTAGATATAGGACTTATAGGTGCCAAAGAGGGCGAAAGATGCTATGTGATTTTTAGCGCAAGGCACGGTTTTGGTAATGTCCAGATAGGAATGATTCCAAAAATGTCTCCATTATTAATAGAGGTTTGGATTAGAGAGGTTAAAAAGAATTAATTTTTTATAACTTCGCATGTTCAATTTTAAAGAAACAGTATAAAGGAATGAATTTTAGACTTAGTGTAAAGACAGTACTTATATTTGCAACTACCGCAATGGTTGTTGCATCATGTGCAAAAGATGTTACAGTAGATGCCGATGCGGCAGAAAGAAGGGTTCTTGCAGCATATATAACAACAGTTTATAAAGATACTATTAAACCTTTGTCAAGCGGTGCTTATTTAATTACCAATAAAAAAGGTACCGGAAAAGAGGTTACAGATACAAGCAAAATATTTGTTAGATACTCTACTCTAGATCTTAAAAACACATATGAACAAACTAATGTAGAGGAAATTGCAAAAAATGTTGGGGGTTTTTCATATGCTTCGTATTACGGCCCTACATTGTTTGAGATGGGAAATTATTCTATGATGGCTGGAATGGAAGATGCTTTTATTAATTTAAAAGAGGGAAGTGATGTGAGAATTATTATCCCTTCATGGGCGTCTAAATTAAACTACGAAGGGGCAGAAAACAGTTTGTCTACTTCTAAAGTTTATGATGTAGAGATAATTAAGGTTATTAATGATTATTCACAATATGAGATGGATACTCTTCAAAATTATAGTAATCGTTATTATGATGGGCTAGATTCATTAAGTGCGGGATTCTATTTTAAATCTATAATAGAGGGAGTAGGTGATTCTATTGTAGTGGGAAGCAATATCTCGTATAATTATGTAGGACGGCTATTGAATGGGTTTGTATTCGATACTAATATTGAAGATACAGCTAGAAAATATAAAATATATTCTTCAGACAAAACTTATTCTCCTGTAAATTTTGATGTTACTGAAGTTGGTGCCTCAGGTGACTATGAAACAGCTACGGTGGTAGATGGTTTTGCAACGGCGTTGCTTAAGATGAAATATGGAGGTAAAGCAGTTACATTTTTTGGGTCAGAATGGGGCTATGGTACAACTTCTCAATCTTTTGGAAAGAGACAACAGTTGTGTTTCTATATAGAAGTTTTAGAAGATGAATAGTAACATATTTTGTAATAGATTATAATATAAAAAGACCCCGAGGATTTCCTCGGGGTCTTTTTATTAATAATAGAATTAATATTAGCGACCAATGAAGTGATAGTGTGGGCCGAATCTTTCGAATGCAGCTTTTTCTAAGGTTTCGCGATGGTCTGGATGGGCTATACTTGTTAGAAGACGTGCTCTCTCTTGAAGAGATTTTCCATACAAGTTTACAGCTCCATATTCAGTGACAAACCAGTGGATATGATTTCTTGTAGTTACTACTCCTGCTCCAATTGTGAGAACAGGTGATATTTTGCTAATACCTTTTTTAGTTACAGATGGCATTGCTATTATTGCTTTTCCACCTTGTGAAAGAGATGCTCCGTAGATAAAGTCTACTTGACCACCAACTCCTGAGTAGTGTTTTGCTCCTATAGAATCGGCACATACTTGGCCAGTTAAATCTATTTGAAGAGCAGAGTTAATTGCGGTTACTTTTGGGTTTTTTGCAATAATAAAAGGGTCGTTGGTATAACCTACATCCTGCATAAGAACCATTGGATTATCGTCTATAAAGTCATATACATTTTTAGATCCCATAAGGAAGGTTGCTACCATTTTCCCTTTATCAATGGTTTTGTTTGCTCCGTTAATTACTCCCGATTCTACAAGAGGTAAAACGCCATCGGCAAACATTTCGGTGTGAATACCAAGGTTCTTGTGATTGCCTAGCTGAGCTAAAACTGCGTTTGGAATTGCTCCAATACCCATTTGGAGAGTGGCTCCATCTTCTACTAATGCAGCACAGTTTTTTCCAATGGCACACTCTATATCATTGGGATCGGCAAAGTGAGCTGGTTCCAGTGGGGTGTTGTCTTCTACAAATATATCTATCATGCTTAATGGAATCATAGCGTCTCCCCAAGCTCTTGGTACATTCTTATTAACTACTGCTATAACATAATCGGCAGTTTCAATTGCTGCAAGAGTAGCATCTACAGATGTGCCCAAAGAAACAAATCCATGGCGGTCTGGCGTAGATACTTGCATCATTGCTACGTTGCAAGGTAGAGTCCCGCTTCTATATAATTTTTGAGTTTCACTCAGAAAGATTGGAATATAATCGGCATAGCCTGCCTGAACGTTTTTTCGAACATTACTTCCAACGAAGAAGGCTTGATGAAAAAATATCCCTTCAAATTTTGGATCGCTGTAAGGTGCTTGTCCTTCGGTGTGCAAGTGATGGATTTTTACATCTTTCAATTCTCCATTTTCACCCCTGCGGATGAGCGCATCAATAAGAATTTGTGGGGCACTTGCTACACTACTCAGGTGAATGTGATCACCCGATTTTACTACCTTAACTGCTTCGTTGGCACTAACGAACTTTGGAATTTTGTGCATGATAATTATTTGATAATTAGTTATATTAATGAATTTTAATTCTAAAATAATGGCTGCAAATTTATTAAAAATTTTTATCTTTGCATAATTAGAATTTTTTAGATGAGCAATTATACAATAACAAGCTTCCAAATTTATGATTGCCCTACTGTACAAATTTTGTTCCGAGTTTCAATATTTTGCAGAAAACATTTATTTTAATGTTATAACTTATAGACTATATAAATTGGATAATATGAACAGAGATAAAGCACTTAAAAGTTTTGAAAAATTGTTGGATGTGATGGATCGGTTACGTAAAGAGTGCCCGTGGGATCGTGAGCAGACTAATGAATCTTTGCGTTCCTTAACTATTGAAGAGACATATGAGTTGAGTGAGGCAATTTTAAATGATGATAATTTTAATATAAGTAAAGAGTTGGGAGACTTGCTTTTGCATATAGTTTTTTATGCTAAAATAGGGGAAGAAAAAGGAGAGTTCGATATTTCTGTAGTGATGGATAGGCTTTGTGATAAGCTTATTTATAGACATCCGCATGTTTTTTCTACAATAGAAGTTGCCGGTACAAGCGATGTTATCAAAAATTGGGAGCTGCTTAAAGGGAAAGAGAAGAATGGAAATAAATCGTTACTTTCTGGGGTGCCTGCGTCTATGCCTTCTTTAGTAAAGGCCTATCGTATTCAAGATAAGGCAAGAGCAGTTGGTTTTGATTGGGAGAAAAGAGAGCAGGTTTGGGATAAAGTAAAAGAGGAGCTTGCCGAGTTTGAACAGGAGCTGAGTAATGTTGCAGCCTCTAAAAGTAATGTTGCAGTCTCTAAAAGTGATGCTACTAATGCTGTAGAACAGGAGTTTGGCGATGTGCTTTTCTCTATGGTTAATGTTGCTAGATTGTACGATATAGACCCCGATAGTGCTCTTGAGATGACTAATAAAAAATTTATTAAACGATTTAATTATTTAGAAAAGAGAGTAAAAGAGAGCGGGAGGTTGCTTAAAGAACTTTCTTTAGAGCAGATGGATAGTTTGTGGAATGAAGCCAAAAGAGAATTGAACTAAATTAATGGAAATGGAGCAAGAGTACAATGTGCCTGAATGGCAGAGTAGAAGTGAGCTATTGCTTGGGAGTAAGGTTCTTAAATATTTAGAAGGTGCAACAGTGGCTGTGATTGGATTGGGGGGTGTTGGGGCCTATGCTGCCGAGATGATTGCCCGTGCTGGTGTAGGACATATTGTGATTTTGGACTCCGATATTGTAAATATTACCAATAAAAACCGCCAATTACTTGCTTTGGACAGTAATATGAATAAATCGAAATCTCTTTTAATGGAGATTCGGCTTAAAGATATTAATAAAAACATAACTGTTTCAAGAATAGAAGCTTACCTTAATGAAGATAATGTGGCTTCGCTTCTTGAAGGATTGAAATTAGACTTTCTTGTAGATGCAATAGACACTCTTTCTCCTAAGATTGCCTTGATACAGTATGTTGTTGCCAATAATATTCCTCTGGTTAGCTCTATGGGTGCAGGAGCTAAAATGGATGCAACAAAGATAAGGGTGAAGGACCTTTCTAAATCTTTTAATTGCCCGTTGGCTCATGTATTAAGAAAAAGGCTGCGTAAACTTGGTATTTCGAAAGGGTTTAAGGTGGTTTTTTCGGAAGAGCTTCCTAATAATGATGCAATTATAGCAGTAGAAGAGAAGAATAAAAAATCACAGGTAGGTACTATTTCATATATGCCTGCTGTTTTTGGATGTATAGCTGCTCAAACAGCTCTGGAATACCTGATAGACAAAGCGGGCAATGAGTAAGAGTTCAATTTCATTTTTTTACTATATTTGCGAACTAAATCTAAGCTTAACAGTGATTACATATGGGATTTAAAATAAAGGAAATTAGTACCTCGGCAAATATAAAAAAGTTTATAAAATTCCCTCATAGACTATATCGTTCAAATAAACAGTATGTTCCTGTATTGGATGCCGATGAGTATAAAATGCTCACAGCTAGCCCTTCTTTGGAGTATTGCAAAATTAAGATGTGGTTGGCTTTTTCGGATGGAGATGAGATAGTGGGTAGGATAGCTGGGATATATAACCCTCGTTCTAATGAAGTCCATAATGAGAAAAGAATCCGTTTTGGATGGTTCGATTTCATTGAAGATAAAGAGGTAGCTTCTGCTTTGTTACAACAGGTAATTGAATGGGGTAGAGAGTTGGATATGAAAGAGATGCATGGCCCTTTGAGCTATAATACATGGGGCCGTCAAGGGATGCTCATAGAGGGGTTCGAGAATATTCCCCCTGTTAATTGTCTCTATAATTACTCTTATTATCCTCGAATAATGGAGGAGTTAGGAATTGGCAAGCAGGTAGATTGGGTGCAGGTTAAACTTAAAGCAAATGTGGGTGTGCCCGAAAAACTTAGGCGAATTAACCAAATGTTGTTGAAAAAATATAAGCTAAGAATTATTGACATTAAGGAGATGAAAGGTAATGACAAGCTTTTAGAAAGTTTTTTTGAGAGCTATAATGAGAGTTTTAAAAAAATAGATAATTTTATACCACTTACTAAAAGTGAAGCAGACCAAATTGTAAAGGAGTATTTTCCCAAATTGAGAGACGAACTTACCTGTATTATTGTAGATCATAACGACAATATTGCTGCTTTTGGAGTCTGTTTTCCAAGTTTATCAAAATCTTTTCAAAAGGCTAAAGGCAAGCTTTTACCATTTGGAATGTTCCATATTATGAAAGAGTTTAAGAGTTATGATACAATAGATCTTATGATTCTTGGTGCAGCTCCTAAGTGGCAGCATAAAGGAATTTCTTCTATTTATCACACTCATATTGCTACTAATTTGGAGAGAGGTCGCATTAGATATGCTATATCTAACCCCCAGGCCGAGAATAATTCGGCCTATAAAGTTTGGGGAAGATATGGATATGAGCCCTATATGAGAAGAAGATGTTATATTAAAAATATTGAATAATTATGTTGATGAGTGATATTTGTTCTCTAGTAGAAGGAACTGTTATTTGCGGTGAGAAAAGGCTTAGCCAAGATGTAGAATATGCATTTTCTTCTGATTTAATGAGTGATGTGCTCACCATAAAAAAAGATCACTTTTTACTTATTACTGGATTGTCTAATTCCCAGTCAATAAGAACTGCCGAGATGTCTGATGCTCCTTTTATTCTTCTTTGTCGCGGGAAAACTGTATCTCACGAAATTGTGGAATTGGCAAACGAGAATGATATTTTAATTATATCTTCTCTTTTTTCTATGTTTAAATGCTCTGGACTTCTCTATCAAGCAGGGCTAAAACCAGTTTATTGATATGCAATTCGAATATAAAGTAGAAGGTGGCGATTTTACCATAGCAGGAGTTGCTTCGTCTGAGGTTAAAAAAACTCTGAAAAAACTTGGGGTAGACCCTTCTATTATTAAACGTGTTGTAGTTGCTT
>Ga0265294_10002574_pt1 | contig 23767 bp, 15 predicted proteins | sample MunlanPumphouse3_FD_192504 | JGI IMG/M metagenome (GOLD analysis project Ga0265294, IMG submission 192504) | Groundwater microbial communities from a municipal landfill in Southern Ontario, Canada - Pumphouse #3 | ecosystem: Environmental > Aquatic > Deep subsurface > Groundwater | place... | reverse complement strand
AGCAAGATGGCGGATCTGACAATTAGGCAAAAGCGCGTTGAGCTATTAACCCAGTTAGAGATTCTTTATTATAATGTTTTGGAGAGTCAGAAGAATTTAAAAATAGCTGAAAGCAGTTTAGAAAGAGCCAACAAAGCTTTTGAGAATGGCAAGGTTAGATTCAGGCAATCCACGATTTCCAAAGATCAGCTGTTAAGATTAGAAGTAGATGTAACCAACAAATCGCTTACTCTTCTCTCAGGAAAAGCTTCTCTTTCTGATGCTTATCGTTCTTTGCAGACTTATCTCAACACTGATTTAGATTACGAATTAGTCGAAGTAGATTTCTTGCAAAACAGCTCTCTTTTAGAACAACAAAGATTAGTAGGAGGCAATTTCGCCTTAGATAAGCTTGGTTCTAAAATAGAAGGCAATTTATTATATAAAAAGTTATTAGAGAAGTTAACTGCTTATTTAACAGATAACAATGCTCAATTAGCGATGAGCCAGGCGAGTGTGAATTTAGCTTCTTATTCTTTAAAACAACAACAAGCTTCTTTTTTACCAACTTTAAATCTCTCTTTAGATAAGAGTTGGTCAGCTTCTGAGAAGTACTCGGACTTTAATGACCAAACTACGCTTATGCTAAATGCTTCTATGGCAATTTTCCCAGTTGTTAATAAATTCTATAATGTAAAGGCTCAAGAGATGAATCAGAGAGCTTCCAATTACGATAATGAGTCTCTTGTGCAAACGATAAAATCTACATTGGAAACAAGTTTAAACAACTATTTAACAGCCTTGCAAAGAACTCAATTAGCAGAACAAACCCTCAATCTAAACACCGAGATATTCCAACAAAGAACAACTAAATATCAAGCCAACCTAATTTCGGTTGATGAATATCTTGATGCCCAAGTGGAGTTAGATCAAGCTAGAGAGCAATTCAACAGCTCATTGTATGGATTTTTAAAGAGCGAATCAAATCTCCGTCGTACAATGGGGATGGAAGATAATACAACATTAATCAAAATAATTACAGAAGTTTTAGGGGAGAAATAATGAAGAATAAATATTCACAAATAATATTAATATTCAGTCTGGTTATGTTTTTGGGAACTTTTATATTCAGTGGTTGTCAGAAATCAGGTAAAGATAAAGAAACAGTCAAGAACGGCAACGGAATCACGCGTGTGCTTGTAGAAGCTGTCAAAAATGAACCAATCACAAGAACCATTAAGCTTTCCGGCAAGGCAGAAGGTCTGGTTGATATCGATGTAATGGCAGATATTAGTGGAAGAATAGTCTCTTTGAGTAAACAACTTGGTGATTATGTAAAAGCCGGGCAGGAGATAGGCAGAATAGAATCGGCTCAATATGAATTCTCTTTTAAGCAGTCCGAAGCTCAATTAATCGCAGCCGAAGCCTCCCACCGTTCCAAGGAGATGCAATTAGCCACAGATTCCCTTCTCTTCAAACAGGAATCTATTTCGGAGCATGGACTTCTCAATTCTTTCAATCAGTATCAGCTCTCTTTGGCTTCATGGAAGGGAGCTCAAGCCCAACTGGAGCAATCACGCAGGATGCTGGAGCGAGCTGTGTTAAAGTCGCCCGCAACCGGATATATAGCGTATTTACCGATTCAGGTGGGTGAGAATATTCAGGCAAACAGCGTAGTTTATACCATTGTTGATGATTCTCAAATTATCGTGAGAACAGGTATCGGACAGAACTATATCAATATGGTGGAGCCGAACGACCTTGTTCAAATCACCTGTAATGCCAATAATTTGCAGGTAAAGGGAATCGTCAAGCGGGTAGGAAGGTCTGCCAAAATAGGCAATTCTTTATATCCCATCGAAATAGAATTTAAGAATCCCGGACAGATGAAGTCGGGTATGATTATAAACCTCGAACTTGAAAAAGCCACTCTTGAATCGCTGATAGCTGTTAAATTCTCGGTTATTGAACAGCGTTATGACAAGCGTTTTGTCTATTTGGTCGAGGATAATAAAGCTACCTTACGCGAGGTAAAGCTTGGTGATATGGTGGGTGATTTCGTGATTATAACAGAGGGATTGGAGCCAAATGATTTGGTAATCGTTGATAGTGCGGGCAAGTTATCCGAGGGTCAACCGGTAACTTATGCACCGGCAGAGAAGGAGTAGCCCATGTCTCTACCTAAGTTTTCTGTAGATAACCCCATCTTAGCCAACATGTTATTGATTATTGTTTTTATTTGGGGATTCATCACTTTATATGAAATTCCTAAAGAAGAGATGCCCGGCATTGAGTTTGGAGCATTCAATATTTTGGTAACCTATCAAGGTGTTTCGCCTGAAGAGATCGAGCTTAATGTGGTGAACAAGATTGAAAAGCAAATTCAGCGTATGAATGGAATCGACTATATTTCGTCAACTTCTCAAGAAGGTATGGCAACTATTTATGTGAGAATGGAGTCTGATGCAGATTTGGATCGGGCGTGGAGTGATATTAATGCCGAACTGGATAAGGTGCGCGATTTGCCGGAGAAGGCGAGCCGCCCTTATGTAACCGAGCTTAAAATGCGTGATTTCAACTCCATTTGTTCGGTCGTGATCAGTGGTGATAAAGATGATAATACCTTGCGTGAGATTTCTGAAGATTTCGAAGATGCTCTGCTGAAGATTCCTTTTGTTTCTAAAGTTGAGACTTCCGGTACGCGTAAAAGACAGTTCTGGATAGAGATAGATAATGACCGTCTTAATCATTTGGGAATCGGCTATAATGATGTTGCTTCTATTATCGGACAAACCAATGCGAATGTGCCTGCGGGTGAGCTTGATGTCGGCAGTAGTCAATATCTTGTGCGAACTATGGCAGAATATACAAGCATGGATGATATTTCCAACCAAATAGTGAGAATGAATGCCGATGGTTCGGCTATCAGAATCAAAGATTTTGCCCAAGTGCTAGATACTCTTGAAGATCAGGAGACTATCGGAAAATACAATGGTGTTCAGGGGATAAATGTTTCGGTATTTATGAAAGGTGAAGGCAACATTATCACTGTTATTGATGACATTAAAGAATTATCAGCCCGCTTTCAGAATGATATTAACGGAATTCGCTTAGATGTGCGTAATGATGGCTCAATTCGGGTTAAGAATAGTCTTTCGACCCTTAGTTCCAATGCTATTTTGGGAATCATTCTTGTCTTTGTTGTTCTGTTTGTCTTTCTGGGTTTTAAGAATGCTGTTTATGCTGCGTTTGGAATCCCTTTTAGTTTCCTGCTTACCGTCATTTTCATGCATTATTTCGGCATAACACTCAATAATCTTAGTCTGTTTGGCTTGATTTTAGTTCTGGGAATGATAGTTGACGATGCGATTATCGTTTTGGAAAATATTCATCGTTACAGCGAAATGGGCTTTTCCAAATATGATGCTGCCCTCAAGGGTACTTACGAGATTATGTGGCCTGTTATTTCTGCAGTGGCGACCACGATTGCCGCGTTCCTACCTATGCTTTGGATGGACGGTATAATGAGTCAATTTCTGGGAAACTTCACCATTGTTGTAACCCTTGCCCTCACTGCTTCTCTCTTGGAATGTCTGCTTTTGTTGCCTTCTCATGTTGAACAGTTTGGCACTGCAAGTTTTGTGGAAGGGAAAGATAACAAGCTCAATAAAGCTCTTACCGGCTGGTATAGAAAGGCAATTACGTGGGTTCTAAAGCATAGAGCCATATCACTCTGGACTTCTATTCTCGCCCTTGTGGGTTCGGCTGCCTTGCTGATGGTCGGAGCGGTCGGCTTTGAATTCTTCCCTAAATCTACTCCCAAAACACTCAAAATTATTTTGGAGACAGAAGTAGGAAGCAGCTTGGCTAAAACAAATGAAATTGTCGATATTATTGAACGCAAACTCATGTCTATCAAAGAGAAAGAAGATGTGGAAGGAATCGTTTCCACCATTGGTTCGTATCGTGATAATCGTGTTACTGAAAAGTCAACCAACTTTGCCAGTATCTTTGTCGATTTGGTTGACGCTGATCAATTAAATAATGATTTTAAGGATATCCGGAAGAGTATTTTAAATAGTTTAGAAACAACGCAAGGAGTGAAGCTTTATAAGCTGAAAGAGGCTCAAGGCGGTGGTCCACGTTCGGAATACGATATTGAGCTAAGACTATATGGCGATGATATTAAGGAGCTTGATAAGCTCGGCGCCTATTTAAGTCAAGTTTTGGATGACATCCCCGGAGTGCAGGAGATTGAGCTGGGACAGGCGGATGGTAAATCTGAAATTAGAATTATCCCCAATAAGGAAGCTCTTTATATTCACGGATTAAGTGAAGGAACGCTTTCAAGTACCATCGCTACTGCTCTTTATGGCAGAAAGATTTCGACTTTTAGAGGAAGCGGAATAGAAGAATATGATATTATTCTCAAATCAAGCGAGAAGCAACTGCATAGTTTTTCAGACTTGGAAAATCTCAAGTTCAGAAACAAAACCAATCAGCTTATTCCTCTTCAAGATTTGGCGACCTTCGGGATTAGTCAAGGCTTCTCCAAAGTGGAACATTATGATCTGGAAAGAATGTACACAATCACAGCTCAATGTGGCTTCTATGAAGAGAATGGAATGAATAAGAAAAGAGTTCCCGGTGAAGTTACTGCTGCTCTCATGGGTTCCAAACTGAAAGGAATCGATGGCGTTTTGGCAAACTTTACCCGAGAATATCCTGGCTATCGTGTCGAAATGGCGGGTATTCAGAAACAACAAAGTGAGACTTATAATAGTCTGGGTAAATCCCTATTAGTCTCCATTTTGTTGATATTTACGATTCTGGCAACCCAATTTAAATCATACTTCAAACCGCTTATCGTAATGAGTGCCTTGCCTTTCGCCTTCATCGGTGTTGTGTTCGGACTCTTCGTAACCGGTCAATCGTTCTCCATGATGACAATGATTGCTGTGCTTGCCCTTGCCGGAATTGTAGTTAATGACTCGCTTGTTCTGGTTGATTTCATCATCCGTGAAAGAGAAGAAGGTAGAGACCGCTGGAACTCCCTCGTTAATGCCGGAGCTGTCAGGTTACGCCCTATTATCATGACCACTGTAACCACTATTGCAGGGTTCTTGCCAATGATCGTCTCCAACTCTGTTGCTACTGCCGACTGGAAACCAATGGCGACTGCTATCGGGTTTGGACTCTCCTTTGCTACCATTCTTACCCTGTTCTTGGTGCCGGTGATCTACTCTTATGTGGATTCAATCTCGGCGTGGGCTACAGGAAGTGTTGAGAAAACTAAGGCGAAAGAAGTGCTGAATTAATTAAGAAATCTGTCCGCAGATTACGCGAATTACATGAATTAAGATAATTAAAAGAAATGGGGTACTCACAGAAGAGTACCCCTACATTTTTGCTTCTTACCTACCTACCAAACTTACTCATAATCTTCACAACTCTCTCTTCCAAATCCTCACATTCCATCAAATACCGAACCAAGCAAACATTCTTAGCCCCGGCATTAATCACAGCATCCACATTACTCTCATCAATCCCGCCCAAATGAACAACCGGTAGGGAAGAGCTAGCAACAACTTGCTTGATATTCTCTAATCCCACAGTTGGATCAGGGTTTACTTTAGTAGGAGTGGGGAAGATAGGACCATACCCGATATAATCAGGCTTTTCTGCAAGAGCTTTTTGTGCTTGTTGCAGAGAATGAGTTGATAAACCATAGATTTTATTCTCACCAAAGATAGATTTCGCATCGGCTAAAGAAATATCATCTTGTCCGAGATGAAGTCCGTCAGCATCAACTATTTTAGCAATATCAGCTCTATCGTTAATGATGAATTTAGTCTTGGTATTATTAGTAATCTTCATAATCTCTTTACTAACTGCAATTAGTTCTCTATCAGATAGATGTTTCTCTCTTAACTGAAGATATCTAAGATTATGCTTCACGGCAATTCTCGCAATCTCCTGATAAGTAAGGGTAGGGTTGGTGATGATTAGGTATAAACCGAAATTTGTTAACATTGTTCTAATTTGGCAATGATTAATTGAGCAACTTTCTGACCGGATTTAAGCATTCCGCCAAAGATAGGACCCATTCTAAAAGAACCACTTACGCCGTTGGCTGCCATGCCGGAAACAAAGAGTCCGGGATAGACTTCTTTAGTATTCTCTACGGTTGCTTCTTCGCCCTCTTCCACAGAAAGTGAACGCTCTCCTTCGACTCTTCCGGAAGGGGTATTCAGCTTGATATTGTTTTTATTGGCTACTATTTGGGTTACATCGCAAGGATGACCTGTGCCATCAAGCACACATTTTGCCATGAATACTAAAGGATCTACATGCAATCCTTCGCGGATTATAGTTGCCCAGTTGACCACAACTCCAGCTACTTCTTCTTTTTGGAAAACAACATCTTCTACGATGAAACCATTATTGATGATTGCTCCTGCTTTTGTGGCTGCATAGATTAGTGCGGAAGTGGCATGCACAGAGTCGCAAGTAATACAGGTATCTTCATATTTCTCATACTTAATATTGAATTCATCTAAGATAGGAATCGCACTATTTTGCACAACAATTTGGTTGAAGAGCATAGCTCCGCCCCACATTCCACCACCTGGTGCTAACTTTGATTCAAATACTGCTACTTTCTTACCTGCTTTAGCCAGATAATAAGCTGCCACTAAACCGGAAGGACCTGCGCCCACGATTGCTACATCCAATTCTAAGTTATTTTTCAACTTGTTAAAATAGGTATCAATGATACCACGGGAAACTGTAAGTTCCATTACTCCTCCAATAGGTTTTTGTTCTTTATTTTGTTGGAGGATAATGCCTTAGGGAAGGTCTTAATTGTAAGGTTTGCTAATTTTCGCAACTCACTTCCTTCGCCGGCATTACCCGGATCAGGTTCGAAGGGTATAATCTCAGCCTTTCGGCACCCCTGAAACTGCACATTTATTACTAAATGCTATTTAACTATGCAATATGTTCTGGATATCATGTCAAGGAAAACATATATATGCTTAAATTATAGCGAGCTGAGACTTCTTGGGAGGGTTAATAATGATTAACCCCTACTAACTCTGTGTTAGGGATTTTTCTTCTTTTTCTTATCAGTCAAGGTATTTTACTTTCCCTTGGGACACTCACTGGTAGCAGGATTTGTTAACGAAAATCAAATGAGATAGACCTTGAAGACACAAGAGAGAGAAGAGTTTATTTCCATATCTGTATAGAGTTAAGTATTTATGGAGACTTAAGAGTTCGTGAAATCAGCATGGGAGGGCGTAATGTATTGTATGAAGACCCCTGGATAGAATTCTTTTCATTAATTATTATATAGACAATTTTCAGCCACAATATTATCTGTATTGAATAAAGAATTGGTGGAGTGAAAAGATGAGAATTACCGGATTTCAAAGATTTTCCATGATAGATTATAATGATAAATTATGTGCTGTAATATTTACACAAGGGTGTAATTTAAGATGTCCTTATTGCCATAATCCCAAGTTAGTGCCTATGATAAGTTCAGATGTGCTGATTTCTGAAGCTGAGATCTTAGAGTTCCTGGATGGTCGTGTGGGGAAGTTAGATGCAGTGGTGATTACAGGCGGAGAACCTTTATTGCAACAGGGTTTACTTCCTTTCTTAGCTGAAATTAAAAGCTTGGGTTACTTAATTAAGCTGGACACCAATGGATTATTAACCCAAACCTTGAAAACAGTAATTGAAAGTGGTTTAATAGATTATATTGCTATGGATATCAAGACAGAATTAAATGATTATGAGGCAGTTGCGAAAGTGAAAGTACCGGAAGCTAATCTTCTTGAAAGTATTAAGCTAATTAAGGATTCCGGGATTGAGCATGAATTCAGGACAACTGTTGTTGAGGGCTTAATTTCAGAGGAAAATATAATAAATATTGGTAAGAATTTAGTGGGGAAGAGTCCTTATTTTATTCAGAATTTTGTAAAGTCGCAGCATTTAGATAAAGCTTTTGGAGATAGGGTAGGCTTTAGTGATGTTAAATTAGCAAGAGTGGAAAAAGAGTTGCAGAGCTTAGGCATAAATATTGAATTGAGGTAGAATAAATGAGTTATCTTTCAGAGTTAATTATTGAGATTATTAAGAATATTCCTGAAGGTAAAGTGTTGACTTATGGTGAAGTGGCTGCTAGGGCGGGAAGTCCTATGTCGGCTCGGTTAGTGAGTAATTTGTTGCATAGCTGTTCTGATAAATATGGTCTTCCCTGGCACAGAGTAATCAACTCCAAAGGCAAGATTTCTTTAACCGGGATTATTGGAGAAGAGCAGAGAATTCTTCTCATAATGGAAGGTGTTGAGTTTAAAAATGGCACTGTTGATTTAGTAAAATATCTGCAGGCATGATAATCTAATTGACAAAATATTTAAATGAATATAAATGTGGGATCTAAACTTTAATAGAGGAGTAAGACTATGAATTTTCTTTTATCCTTGATATTTTTGCCTTTAAATTTACTCATGGGTGCTACATTAGTGTGGATCATCAGGTGGCTTTTGTTCAATAAAAAGCCAAGATATCTCTTTAAAAAGAGAAATATCTTCACTCCCGGGGTAATACCCAGACTTAAAAACCTGTTATTACGAAAAATAAGAGGTGCAGTCAAAGATTACTTCGAGCAAGTTGATGATTTTGCTTCTCATCAGGGGTATATTTACAGATGGGAAAAGAAGGTCTATGCGGAAGTATTTGATAAAACAGAGTTCATTGATAGACTTCGTTTTATGCCGACCAGTGTGGCTGATTGGATTAGACATGCTCTGGCGTTTATTGCAAAAGACCTTTCTGCCCGCTTTCTCAGAACTTTTATTCCCTATTTATATGAATACTACAAAGTTGATAATAAGATTGAGATTATAGATGAAAAGATTAATTTGCAAGTGATAGAGAGTTTTTATAATCAGTATCTACATAATTTCTTTATGGGATTTAGTCTGGTTAGTTTCTTTATCATAGGGTTTGTGAATCAACTTATTTTCTTAATACTTGCTTAAAGGAGAATGATTATGGCTGATGTAATTGATTACAGAATCTTGGGAGATGATTTCCAAGCTGTTGAAATAGAGTTAGACCCCAATGAAGGTGTGCGAGCTGAAGTTGGAGCAATGCTTTTTATGGAAGATGATATTAGAATGGATACAAGCACCGGTGGCGGAGTGTTTAGTGGTTTTAAAAGAATGATTGCCGGCGAAAACTTCTTCATCACTACATTTCTGAACGAAGGGAGATTTAAACGAAAAGTTCTCTTTTCGGCACCTTACCCCGGGAGAATTATGCCGATTAACTTAGCTGACTTTGGGGGAGAATTCTTTTGTCAGAAGGATGCCTATCTTTGTTCTGCCAACGGTATTGATATCACGGTAGCATTTACTAAAAAGTTTGGAGCCGGTCTATTCGGTGGAGAAGGCTTTATTCTCCAGAAATTAGTTGGCGATGGCTTAGCTTTTATTCATGCCGGTGGAACAATTATCAAAAGAGAATTAGCCCCGCGTGAACGCCTAAGGGTAGATACAGGTTGCTTAGTCGGCTTTGAAAAAGGTGTTGATTATGATATCCAATTTGTAGGCGGATTTAAAAATGCTCTCTTTGGCGGAGAAGGTCTCTTCTTAACTACTTTGACAGGTCCGGGAACAGTTTATCTGCAATCTTTACCCTTCTCCAGAATAGCTGACAGAATTATCAGTGCAGCTAAAATGAATCAGGGAGAAACCAAAAGAGGCGGACTTCTCTCAACTATACTCGGAGGGGATTAAACTATGAAAGTAATGGACCCGACAACGCTTAAATATGATGAAAAACTATTGCAGGAAAATAGAGATTTGATGATGGGTGTTTACCGAAATATCTTCTATTCACGCAAGAAAGTAACTGTGTTTAAGAAGTTAATCAGATCGTTTCAGGATTTGGAGCAGATAACTAAACTGAGAAATGCTCAGTATGAAGCGATGGATAAAAAAGAAGCAGCCTTATATTGTAAGAATTTAGGTAGAGCTTACGATTATATTTTAGATAAGATAGTTCATGATGAACAGTTTAGAGGTCACCCTGATGTCATAACTTTACACGGTTTTGTAGATCCCGCAAGTATCAAGAAAAACCCAAGCGGGTATCGAACTAAAGATGTTCAGTTTGGCAGCTTTACCCCACCTGAACCGGGTGTGATTTACTCTCTGATGGATAATGTTCTCTTTAATATGAAGAAAATAGAGTTCCCACAAATTCAAGGCATCTACTTTCATCATGAATTTGTCAGGATTCACCCCTTTATTGATGGCAATGGAAGAACTGCCCGCATGGTGAAGAACTGGATTTTAATGTATGAACTTTATCCCCCTGTGTTTATTGATACACCGGAAGATAAGTTAAATTACATTGATGTTTTAGAGAGAAGTTTTACAGGTTTCTATGATAATCCTTATGATGCCAATGAAGCTACAGAAGAATTTGCTAACCAAGAACTTATGAGAATTAACCAAAGCATTAAGTTCATTCTAAATGAAGGTTAAATAAACTAATAAATTATGAATATACTTTTTTACAATGGGCAAGTTTTCACCATGAATTCAACAGGCCAAATTGCTGAAGCTGCCCTGATTCAAGCTAATAAAATAGTCAAAGTAGGCTCTGAAGTAGAGCTTAATGAATATATTAACGTTAATAATATCAACAAGATTACTAAGATAAATCTAGCAGGAAAAGCACTTTTACCCGGTTTAATAGATACCCATACCCACTTCTTTGAAGTAGCTAAGACTAAAATTGCAATTGACCTCTCTCCGGCAACTTCATTAGAAGAAGTAAGAGAGATTCTCTGTAAATTCAGAGACGAAATGTCTAAAGATTTAGCCTGGGTAGGGGGAAGTGGATGGAATAAGAATATTTACCCCTCTTTAGAAGGCTTCAACAAACACTTCTTAGATGAGATCTTTCCACATATCCCTGTTTCTTTAGAAAGTAAAGATTTCCACTCCAAATGGTGCAATTCACTAGCTCTGGAGCGAGCCGGGATTGATAAGAATACACCAAATCCGGAAGGTGGTAAAATTGGCAGATTTGCTGATGGCGAACCTAATGGCTTCACTCATGAAAAAGCATGGGAGCTAATAGACAAAGTAGTCCCTCCGTATCCTCTTGAATTAGCCTTAAAAGCTATTAACGAGACAATCTCTGATTGCTATAAGTTAGGACTTACCGGGGTGCATGTGATGGAAGGAGCAGATAAATTTGCTTATTATCAACAAATAATAGAAGCCGGGACTAAGTTTCGCTTTTGTTGGCACTTCCCTAGTGATCTGTTAGAAGAGATGATTGCCAAAACGATTACTTCTTACTCAGGCAACGAATCTCTTAAAATAGGCGGACAGAAGATTTTTATGGATGGTGCGCTTGGTTCTCAAACTGCTTTAATGTATGAACCTTACACAGGTACAAACAATTACGGGACAGCTATCTATAGCGAAGAGGAACTTCTTAAAATGGTGAAAAGAGGAGCGGAAAATAACATCTCTTCTTCAATTCATGCCATAGGTGATAAATGTTGCCATCAGGTAATCTCAACCATAGCAAAGTGTAGTCAAACAGAGACAAACTTGCTTCATAGAATTGAACATTTGCAATGCGTGCGTCCTGAAGATTATCCAGCCTTAAAAGAGCATAATATCTTTGTGGCAATGCAACCTATTCACATGCGATATGATATAGAATCTATCGGTAAATATATTAAAAGTTCAGAACAATATTGTTATAGTTTTAAAGATTTAATAGACTTGGGAATCCCTTGTGGCTTTGGTTCAGATGCTCCTGTGGAGATTATTAATCCTTTCCAAGGTATTTATGCAGCGATTGAAAGAAAGTCCATGAATGACCCCTCTCAACCAAGCTGGCGACCTGACCAGACAATAACCACGATGCAGGCACTTAAAGCTTATACTTCTGTGGCTGCTCAAGGTTCTAAGTCAGAGCATATTCGCGGACAGATTAAAGAGGGATATTTAGCTGATTTAATTATTATAGATGACTTTACCAATGCTCCTTCAGAATTCTGGCTAACTGCAAAATCACGACTTACCATGGTTGATGGAAAAATAGTGTATCAAGATGAAGAATTTACTAACTAAGCTGACTAATTTCTCCACAACCTGTCATCCTGAAGTGATAAACTATGAGGAATTCAAACACTCATCTATCTTCTTGCCTCTGATTGATGTTGCAGGCGAAGCTTCGATTCTCTTTGAGAAAAGAACTCATAACATTACCCAAGGTGGCGAAATCTGTTTCCCCGGAGGAAGGGTAGAACCTAACGAAATCCATAATCCAATCCTGACAGCAATCAGAGAAACATCTGAAGAGTTGGGCGTTACAGCTGATAAGATTAATATTTTGAACAGATTACCACGGTTGATTACTCCCGACGGCAAACTAATTGATGCTTTTATCGGACGTTTAATCAATGTTGAATTTGCAAACTTAGCCATAAACCCTGCTGAAGTAGCCAAAATCTTTACCATTCCCTTAAGCTCTTTAAGAACACTGGAGTTTGCCCAGTATATGATTAATTCAGCCAACTACTCCGGAGATTCTTCAACTGATCCGCAACTTCTGCCTGTTGAAAAATTAGGCTTACCTGAACGATATCAAGGGAGCTGGGGAAATAAGAGTTATCAGGTTTATTATACTGAATGGGAAGATGAGAAGATCTGGGGATTGACAGCGAGATATTTGAAATATATAAAAGAGATGATGGAATAATTAGCAATTGAAGAAAGAAGAAGATTTAGCCAGGGTTCTTCATGCAATACATTACGCCCTCCCACGCGGATAACACGGATTTTCACGGATTAAGACTAATACGCAACCTCTTCACTGGGAGCGCACTCATCCCTGAGTGCATCAGTGCGTTTAGCAATGAGAATCTTAATCACGCCATAGTATCTAACCAGATATCTCAAATATAATTTGGTACTTGTTCAAAACAGCTTAACTTTAGGTTATTCAGCTCTTTTAGCATTGAAATAATTAGTGTATATTGTTAATTCCATTGACAATTAAGCAGATATATAATATGTGGAATGTCTTAGTTTATAAATAATAATTTAGGAGAAATTATGAATCTACCATGGTATTGGTATATTGCCCCGTTTGGCTCAATCTTAGCACTTATCTTTGCGTATATCTTTTATAAAGAGGTAAAGAGAAATGACCCGGGTAACGAAAGAATGCAAGAAATCGCCTCTTATATCAAAGATGGAGCTTTTGCTTACCTCAAACAACAATACATAGGTGTTAGCATCTTTTTCTTGGTAGCCTTTCTACTTTTTAACATAATGGCATGGTGGTTGAACATCCTAAATACCTGGGTTCCGATTGCCTTTGTTACAGGCGGATTTTTCAGTGGTTTAGCCGGATTTATCGGAATGAAGACAGCCACAATGGCTTCTTCCAGAACAGCCCAAGCCTGTCATAAATCATTAAATAAAGGGTTGAAAATAGCTTTCCGCGCAGGCTCTGTGATGGGTTTGACCGTCGTCGGCTTAGCCCTAATCTTTATTTCTATCTGGTTCTATATCCTAAATCTTATAGGTATGGATTTACAGCAAATCACAGTTATCATGCTCTCATTTGGTATGGGTGCATCTACCCAGGCACTATTTGCTCGTCTGGGCGGAGGAATCTACACTAAAGCTGCTGATGTTGGTGCTGATTTGGTTGGTAAAGTTGAAGCAGGAATCCCGGAAGATGATCCACGTAACCCCGCTACAATAGCTGATAATGTTGGCGATAATGTTGGCGACGTTGCCGGTATGGGTGCAGATTTATATGAATCTTATGTTGGTTCTATTTTAGCAACTTCCGCCTTGGGAATGGCTGCAACTGTGCAACTTGGCTCTGAGTTTCAAGGTACCTGGGGACTGAACTTTGTCATTGCGCCTATGATTTTAGCCGGAGTTGGTATCATTCTTTCCATTCTGGGTATTTACATGGTTTCTACAAAAGATAATGCAACAAGTAAAGATTTACTCTTTGCCTTAAATAAAAGTGTTTATGCCAGTTCTATTCTTATTGCGATAGCTTCCGGAGTTATTTGCAAGCTCTTGCTCCATCCCTCAATTTGGTTGGGTGTTTTCATCTCCAGCGTTGTGGGCTTAGCTGCCGGAATATTAATTGGGTATTCAACTGAAAGATATACTTCTGACGGTTATCCTGCCACTCAAGGAATTGCCAAACAGGGCGAATTTGGTCCTGCAACTGTCATTATTGACGGACTTGCAGTAGGCATGAAATCAACCGCAGCCCCTGTGTTAATCATAGCCGGAGCAATCATTGTTGCTTTCAGTGTTAGCGGTGGTTGGTCAAGCATGGAACTGGGTCTTTACGGAATCGGTTTTGGTGCTGTAGGAATGCTGGCAACCTTGGGAGTAACTCTCGCGATGGATGCTTTTGGACCTATTGCAGATAATGCAGGCGGAAATGCCCAAATGTCTCAACTTCCCGAAATTGTCAGACAAAGAACAGATGCTTTAGATGCAGTAGGTAACACAACCGCTGCTACCGGAAAAGGCTTTGCTATCGGTTCTGCAGCGTTAACTGCTATGGCACTTTTGGCTGCTTATATAGAAGAGATCAGAGTTTCTCTCATGAGAATAGATCCGCAACAGCTTATCAACGGATTAAGTTTAAGAGTTGCCGGAGTTTCTGATTTTATCGTTCATTTCAATGCTAATATCATGAACCCAAAACTCCTAATCGGTGGCTTCCTCGGTTCCATGGTTGCTTTCCTCTTTGCCGCCTTTACCATTAAAGCAGTAGGAAATGCTGCCGGAGATATGGTAACTGAAGTTAGAAGACAATTTAGAGAGATTCCCGGTATTTTAGAAGGAACAACAACTCCTGATTACAAAAGATGCGTCTTGATTTCCACCAAAGGAGCTCAACGCGAAATGATAAAACCCGCGGTAATTGCTTTAGTTACACCTATTTTGGTCGGACTCTTTTTAGGAGTTGCCGGCGTTTTAGGACTACTTGTAGGCTGTCTCATTTCCGGTTTAGTGCTGGCAATTTTGATGAACAACTCAGGTGGTGCTTGGGATAATGCTAAGAAATATGTAGAAAGCGGTAAGTTTGGAGGCAAAAACTCTGAAGCCCATAAGGCTGCTATTGTTGGCGATACTGTCGGAGATCCACTCAAAGACACTGCAGGTCCTTCTCTTAACATCCTAATCAAACTTATGAGTATTGTCTCTATTATCTTTGCCGGATTAATTCTTACCTATTCTCCTTATATTGAACATGTTTATGACCAAGGTTACGCCGGCATAAATTCAATGCTTCATCTCAATAATGCTAAAGAAGAGACTCTTAAGGATATGGAGTTATGGAGTAGCCAAACCTTGATTCCGGATACAGAGGCAGAACCGGAAGCGGAAGATAAATAATTAATAATGAATAATTGTAGGGGCGGAACATTTTCCGCCCTTTGTATTTCACCCCCTCTCCCCATCTTTCCCTCATTCTTTTGTCCAGTCCTAAATAGTTTTACTGTTTTATGATTTTATTCTATGTCACCCTTTCAGGGTTATTGTCTAATTTCTGGTTACATACAAGGGGTTTGCACCCCTTGCTGATATATACCATCCCTTTGGGATTTAAGAGGTTTGGTCTCAGTTTATAATCATCAATTCTTCATTTTTTCTCTTAAAACTCTGTGTAACTCCTCTTAGCCTCTGTGTAACTCTGTGTTAAGGGTCTTTTTTCTTAATTGCTCATTGCTAATTGCTAATTTCTAATTGAATTCTCTTAGCCTATTGAACTAAACTCAAAGTTTAATCTTGACATATTTTGTAGTTTTGTACAATTACCCAAAATAAGAAAAAAAGGATAGATATGGGACAGTTCAGGCATGTTATTAAATATGTTAAAAAAAGTATTCCGCGAATTGCGCTCGGATTTTTCGTCCTCCTAATAGTTGATGTAATTCAACTAATAATCCCGGTTCTGACCAAAAACGCAATTGATCGGATTCAGATGCAAACAATTCTAAAGTCAGGATTAATGCTTATTTCTGCTCAGATTTTAGGTTTGACCGTAGGTATTATGGTAATGCGTTTCTTCTGGAGAATGCTCATTATTGGAAACTCTTTCATCATTGAAAAATCAATCCGTCATCAATTCTATGAACATTTGATGAGACTTTCACAGAACTTCTTCAACCACAACAAAATCGGTGATCTGATGGCTCATGCAACTAACGACTTAAACGCTATTAGAATGATGTTTGGGTTTGGACTTATTGCCGGGTTTGACATTATTGTGATGTCTATTGCTTCACTTAGTTTTATGGTTGCCATCAATGCTAAGCTGACACTTTACGCTATTATCCCCATGCCGATTATCACAATAAGTATTCTCTTTTTTGGCAAAAGGCTACAAAAACGGTTTCGTAATGTCCAAGAATCTTTTTCTAATATGACAGGAACTATTCAAGAGAGTATTTCCGGGATTAGAGTTGTGAAGGCTTTTGTGCAAGAAGATCAGGAGCTGGAGAAGGTTAAAGCTACTTCCCTTGATTATGTTAAAAAGAATATTTCTATGGCAATTTTAGATGGTGTTTTCCATCCGTTTATGGGGTTTGTTATTAGTATTTCAGTCTTAATTACCCTTGTTCTGGGTGGTCAATTAGCTATTAACGGAACAATTTCTATTGGTGATTTCTATGCTTTCAACTCCTACTTGGGTATGCTGGTTTGGCCTATGATGGCAATCGGTATGGTGGTTAATCATTATCAAAGAGGAACTGCTTCTATCAAAAGATTAAATGTTATCTTTGATTCATTGCCCATGGTATCTGATGCTGATGCAGACCATTCAATCAAAAATGTTAGAGGTCAAGTTAAAATCAGTAATCTCACTTTTACCTATCCTGAATCTACAGCCCAAATATTTAAGAATATAGAAACCTCTGTTGAACCCGGGCAAACTCTTGCTATTGTAGGGAAAACAGGTTGCGGAAAATCAACTCTTATTGATCTTATCACAAGAGTCTATAATCCACCTAAAAACACTGTCTTTGTTGATGGACACGATGTTCATAAGATACCTTTAGAGGTTCTGCATAATGATATCGTAATGGTTCCACAAGATATCTTCCTGTTCTCAGATACAATAGCGAATAATATCTCCTTGGGCAGACCTAATGCTACTCTTGCTGAAATTGAAGAAGCTACTAAATTAGCTCAAGTTTATGATGATATCATGGAATTTGATCACAAGTTTGACACTATTGTCGGAGAAAGAGGTACTACTCTTTCAGGCGGTCAAAAACAGCGTGTAGCAATTGCACGAGCACTTCTTTGCAAACCAAGTATCTTGATTTTAGATGACTCCCTTTCAGCAGTTGATACACTTACAGAAAAGAAGATCTTAGATCATCTGATTAGCCATAGAGCTAAAAAGACAACTATAATCATCTCTCATAGAATCTCCTCAGTAAGTCATGCTGATAAGATAATCGTGATTGATAATGGTGAAATAGTAGAGACCGGAAGTCATGCAGAATTGCTTGAACTTAATGGTGTTTATAAAGATCTTGATGATAAACAGAAGATTGAAGAGCGTCTAGAAGGAGATTTCAATGCGTAATGCAGGAATGGATTTCGATGAAATCAAAACAAACATATTAGATAGAAGACTTATCCTAAAGCTGTTGAAATATTTGAAACCATACTTATGGATGGTGTTTTTCTCACTTATAGTCCTCTTCATTATTGCTGGAATAGAGCTTGTTTTACCCTTGATTACAAAATCAGCTTTAGATGATTTCATTATCCCGAATAAACGAATATACACAACTTATACTCAAGAAGAACAAGCTGAATTAGAAGAAATATTTTCGGATGATAGCTATTTCATAACTACTTATGGCGGAACTACTTCTTTTATTATTGATAGCCAGGAAGTTAAGAAAGCTGAAAAACTTTTTCCGGGAAGAATAGACAAGTTCCATATTGATGAAGAACTATTTTATGTCCTTCCGCACACTCCTAAAAACAATGAGATTATCAGACATAGTGGATTAGAAGGGGCCTTTACCGGGATTTCGGAAGAGTATTTGGCGCTACCCTATGAGGCTGTGAAAAACCTCTCCAGTAAAGATATCTTAGATCTTAATAAAGAGATAGGCTACAACTTATTTGGTAAGAAAAGCAAAGTAATCAATTTCTGGTACTTAGGGTTAATCTATCTGTTTCTCGTTGCATCCAGGTTTCTTTTCCAATTCTTGCAAACTTATATGACTCGTGCCTTCTCACAACATGCGACAAACGACTTGCGAACCGAACTCTATAAGCATTTACAACAAATGCCGGTCTCGTTCTTTGATAAGAACCCTGTAGGTCGATTGGTAACGCGTGTTACTAATGATATCCGGGCTATTGATGAGATGTTGGCAGCCGGAGTTATTACCATTGTTCAAGATGTTGTGATGATTGTAATTATCGTCGCAATTATGTTGGCTCTAAATTGGCAATTGGCGTTAGTGAGTTTTATTACAATTCCGTTTGTAATCTTAGTAATCACTATTTTCAAGAATAAAACAAGGAAGATTTATAGAATTGTCAGAAAAAGACTTGCAGCCCTTAACTCTACTTTAGCAGAGCACATGTCAGGTGTTAAAATAATCAATCTTTTTAACCAAAGAAAGATTAAAATGGCTCATTTCGATAAACTTAATCAAGAGTATTTTGAGACTAACTATGCTCAGTTAAAACTCTTTGCTTTCTTTAGACCTATCATTCATGTTATGTCGCAAGTCTCAGTTGCTCTCATACTCTGGTATGGTGGCGGACAAATTCTTGACGGTGTTATCACAATTGGTACTTTCACCGCTTTTACTTTCTACGTAACCCGTCTATTCCAGCCCATTAACGACTTTAGTGAGAAGTTTAATATCTTACAAGGTGCTATGGCAAGTGCGGAGAGACTCTTTGATTTGATGGCTTTAGAGCAAGATGATTATCGCGAAGAACTGACAGAAAACAAGATTTTCGATGGCAAAATAGAATTTAGAAATGTCTGGTTAGCTTATAACCCTGATGAATGGGTATTGAAAGATATCTCATTTACCGTAAATCCGGGAGAAAAAGTAGCGTTGGTTGGTCATACCGGTTCCGGTAAAACCTCAATCGTGAATATTATCCTCGGCATGTATCCTTACCAAAAAGGTGAAATCCTGATCGATGACAAACCTCTGAGCAGTTACTCTTTACATGATATTAGACAGAATATTGGTATTGTGCAACAAGATGTCTTCCTCTTTTCAGGTACAATCAGAGATAATATCTTACTAAATGATGAAAACTTAGATGATAACAAAATGTATGAAGTTGCTAAACATGTAAATGTGGATAGATTTATAGAGAGCTTACCCGGTAAATATAATGAACCGGTCATGGAAAGAGGTTCTACTTTCTCTGTCGGACAAAGACAGCTCATCGCTTTTGCCCGCGTGTTAGCCTATGACCCTTCTATCTTTATCCTTGATGAAGCTACTTCTAATATCGATACTGAAACAGAAATTCTCATCCAAGATGCTCTCGAAAAAATCATGGAGAATAGAACTTCTATGATTATTGCTCACCGCCTCTCAACAATTCAACACTCCGACAGAATTATTGTTCTCCATAAAGGAAGAATAATTGAAGAAGGAAGTCATCAAGAATTGCTGAGAAAAGAGGGGCTTTACTATGATTTATATAGGCTCCAATATAGCTAAAAGTTAATTTGCATTTCAGGCTTGTTTAACAGCGTTTAAGCTCTACTAAAGTGTAGATATTGAATAATAGTTAAAAAAAGGTTTGACAGTGAATTTAGACATTGGTATATTGCCTTAATAGATAACTTATATATAAATTTCTGGGAGGAAATATGAAAAAGAACTTGTTACTTGTACTAACTTTAATATTTATAGTAAGTACTTCTTTCGCAAACTCTTTTAAAGTTGCGGAAATGGACAACACACAAAACTCAAGAGATAGTCGTTTTGAACACATCGCTTGGATTGATGATTTTGAAGGCGAAGATAACTGGACTACTGTTGATGAAACATCAGCTCCACAAGCATGGCATGTTCACAATGAAGGCGGAGCTCACGGCGATGTCTGGTGGATGGGTGGAGATAACGGTGGTTACACTAATGAACTTTATTTAGTTTTAGACACTCCTGCAATACCAGTTACTGCAGGTAACTCAACTCTTACTTTTGACGTGAACTACAAGGTTGAAGAACCAGGTGGAACAGGTGAATATAACGGTTGGGATGCTATGAATATTCGTGTTTCCACTGACCAAGTAAACTGGACAGTTGTAAATGGAACTCCTGCTTATAGCGCATCTTCTTGCTACTCTTTTGGTGCAATCCACGGTGAAGGTCCTAATGTCCCTGGTTGGGGTGGTTCTTCTAATGGTTGGATTACCGCATCTTTCAATTTGTCTACTTATGTAGGTCAATCAATTTATGTTAGATTCGCTTTTGCTTCTGACCCTGCTTATAACACAGATGATGATGCAACTCTGTTTGGTATGAAAGTCGATAATATCGCTTTAGGTTCTTTTACTAACAATGGTACTGCAGGCAATATGGTTGCTTCAAGTATGGTTCCTCTAGGTGGAGACATCTGGAACCTTGCAGAAGTTCCTAACGCTTTCTCAGGTACTCATGTATATCGCTTACAAAATGAGCAAGGTACTTACAACCCTAACTTACTTAACTCACTTATCTCTCCTGTTATTACCCTTCCAGGTGAAGGTGAAATCATTGCTACTTTCGAATTAATGGGTGATTTTACAGACCCTCAAAGTGGCGGAAATGATTTGAGTAAAGTTGACTATGTTGGTTACGAAATCAAAGTTGAAGGAACTAACCAGTGGCGTGCAATGTCAAATCCTTATGGAAGTCCTGATGGCTTAAACTATGTTTACTCATCTGTTTCTGATGTTTGGATGCCTTTCCATGAAGCTTATAATGGCTTAGACGGAAGAATTGACGATCTTGCTGGTGAAGATGTAAGATTTAAAATTTACTTCAAATCAGATGATGACACTCCTATCGGATCCGGCATCATGGTTGATGACTTTAGAGTTACAACTGAAGTTTTCTTAGCTGAAGTTTATAACTTACAAGCTGAAGTTACTAATAATGAAGTTGACTTAACTTGGCATGCACCTCTTCAAATGATTAACCAAGAAGTCTCTTGGGCAACCGGTGGCTGGGTAAGTTATATCAATGACTCTCAACCTTATGCTATTAAAGTAGCAAACACTGCTAACTATGCAAAACCTCTTTCAAAAATTGGTTTCATGCTTTATAATAACGCTCCATCAGGAGTAACCGGTTCAGCTACTGTTTATGCATGGGCTAATAATAATGGTCTTCCAGGCGCACAGATTGCTGCTGTTCCCGGAGTTACCGGAATGATCTCTCAAGCATGGATGAATGTTGATGTAATGTCAGAAAATATAATGGTTCCTGCTAACGGTACTATCTTCGTTGGTGTTGGTGAATATGATGCAGGTGAACAAGGTTTACTTGCTGAAGGTACAACTACTGATGTTGGTTCATATGCTTTTTCACAAGGTTCATGGACTCCACTTAATGATGGTTACGCAACTCTTAAAAACGTAGCTATCAGAGCAGAAGTTATGGTCGATGACCCTACACTTCCTTCAGCTGATAGTTATAAAGTTTATCATTCAGAAAATGGTAGCAGCTACACTTTCTTAGGTGAAACAGTTAATACCCAATATAATCACGCTTCTCCAGTTCTTGGCGCTCTTAACTATTATAAAGTTACAGCCCTCTTTGGCGTGAACGAATCTCAAGGTGTTACAACAACTGCTTTCTTATTACCTGGTGGTCTTGCAGAAATTATCAATGATGACGGTAGTTCTGAACAAGCTTACACTGCAGGTGTTAGTAACATTATTGGTACTAAATTCGTGCACACTCACCAAGCTACTCTTAAGTATATCAAATTCTATATTGAAACTCTAAACTCAGGAAACATGTTATATAGAATTTACAGTGCTGACAATGGCATGCCTGTTGAAAACTTAGTTACAGCTGTTATCCCTAACATCGATTTAGTTCAAGGTTGGAACACTATCGAATTGCAAGCTCCGTTCTTATTCGAAAACGGTCAATTCTTTGTATCTTTCGTTAATGTAAACAACTCTCCATTACTTGGTTTAGATACCAGTAGTAGCGGAAACCTTTATCTTTCAACTGACCAAGGCGCAAGCTGGACTCCTCAAGCTACAGGTAACTTGTTAGTTAGAGCTTTAGTTGAAAACGGTCCTGTGGATAATTATGATGAAGATATCGCTCCTGTTGTTTCTAACATCTCCAACTATCCTAACCCATTCAACCCTGAAACTACTATCAGCTTCAATATGTCTAAAGCAGGAAATGCTAGCGTTGCTATCTATAACCTCAGAGGACAATTAGTTAACACTCTTGTTAATGGCGAAGTTGCTGCAGGTAACCAAAGTGTTGTCTGGAATGGTAATGATGCAAATAACAAATCTGTTGCCAGCGGTGTTTACTTCTTTAGAGTAAAAACTGACAACCAAACAATCAGTAAGAAAATGGTTCTTCAGAAATAAGCTGAACCAATAAGATATATAAAGCCCTGCGAAAGCGGGGCTTTTTCAATTAGAAATGAACAATGAAGAAAAAAGATCCTAACACGGAGTTAAGATTGATACGCAACTTCTTAATTCCCCTCTTCACTTTCGAAGAAAGTTTCCTGCGTGTGAAGGGCGAAGCTTCCTACTTCACTAAAGTTTCGTAGGATGTATTAGCGAAGACTCAAGAGGGGTGCCGAATTTCGGCGGGGTGAGGTCTTCAAATGCATGTTTAATCGTTGATTTGTTCAATTTGTAATTGGCTGGTATTGGCTACGAAGCCTCTTTACTGGGATTGCGGATGCCCACATCCGTATTCATTTCCTTTCAGCGAAGGGGAATCTTGTCCTTCCGAATCATATCCTATTTTTATCTCCTTGATGGATAGAGATTTAATACGGACGTGGGCGTCCGCAATCCCAGTAAGAAAGACCTCACACTTAAATAACTTTAATGGTTTAATCGACCTGACGTTGGCAAAGAGACCTCTTAAATCACAGCGTGATGATAATATAATAGGGAGTCTTCGAAGACACTCCAAACGAATTTAAGTAAAAGAGGTTCGAACCGTCAGGGGAGAACCCATGAACAAAACTGTCAAATTATTCACCACCGAGGTGTGGACTTCTACACTAGCAATTATGTCTCCTACTTACTATAGTGCCAACTTTTTTAAAATTTGTCCGGGTTCTTGAATTTATCTCCTAATACTCTCCCTATTAGATATATCTAATAGGCGCGGTTAATTTACTCACATATGTTACAGTCTTCTAACAATATTGAATTGATTTGAATAAAAAATGTTCTTTTGCCAAATCTGTCGGTTCTCCTTGGCACCTTAGAGGGTAGCTCGTTTAGTTCTCGCATATTATACGAGGTATAAGCAGAGAATCCATGGTTAAGAGAAGAGGACATATGCAATACGCACTGTGCCGTCCTATATAAGTTACCCTAAAACAATAGGAGTAATGAAATGGAAAAAGTAAAAAATGTACGAAAGAATTACAGAAGTTATAGTATAGCATTCAAAATGAAATTAGTTGACGAGATTGAG
>Ga0265294_10002573_pt1 | contig 23768 bp, 24 predicted proteins | sample MunlanPumphouse3_FD_192504 | JGI IMG/M metagenome (GOLD analysis project Ga0265294, IMG submission 192504) | Groundwater microbial communities from a municipal landfill in Southern Ontario, Canada - Pumphouse #3 | ecosystem: Environmental > Aquatic > Deep subsurface > Groundwater | place... | reverse complement strand
TGTATCAATGCGCAACTTGGGCAGAAGGAACCACTCATGGTGGAGATATCGGAGCTACTGAAATAGCTTCTTCAGGAGACCAAATTATCTTCGATGATGTTACAGATGCTCAAAGGGTTTCAGGTGTAACTGAGTACAGAAAAGTCTTCTTCAAAAACCTGAATGCTGATTCTGTCAGTATTAAAGCCTGGATTAACCAGCAGTATACTGCAACAAATGAAAAAATAACAGTAGCATTAGCTCAATCAGTTTCAGATACCCAATCAGCAGCAGCAGCCTATACTTATGTTTCTCCAACAACCATTTCGCATGCAGATGTGCTAGATTGTGGCGCATTAGCTCAAAACGGTTACAAAGGTGTTTGGATTAAAAGAGTAGTTACTGCAGGCGGCAATGGGTACGCAGTAGACACAATGGCCCTAGGCTTCGGGATGTACTGAGCATGGTTTTGGAATTCGAGTATATTAAAAAAGTAGATCCTGGAAAACTGCATAAACAAATAGCGAATGCTGGTTTCAATCTTCTGGGTATTATGTATGATTCAGGGAATAATCAAACTACTGTTATGCTTGATGATTCCGAAACCCAAGATCCAACATCAATAGTAGAAGCCTATACCTATATTGCACCAGTTTATCCAGATTATTCAAAATTATACTCTGAAGCTCAACAGACAGTAGTGGGAGCTTTGAATCAGTATAATGCTGCTGTTATATCCTACACTAGCGCACTGGCTGTTTGGAATAGTGCAGGAGCAACTGTAACCACTGCAAACGCTTTAGTGAAAGTTGCTGCTAGTGAAAAAATGACTGCAGCCTGTGCTACTGCTATCGAAGCTGCTAAAGACGCAATAAGCGCTCTTGTTGAAGTTGTAACTATTCTTGCTAAAAATAGTAATGTGGTACAAGAAGACGAGTGAGAAGCCATGACTCTGCTAACATACGTACACAAATATGTTAACCAGAGTGCCGCTACTGTACAGTCTACAAGTACTACTTTTAGTGATGACACCGGAGCTACACGAACTTTTACTATTGCTTCCAAGCAAACAATTCTTGTTATCTATGCAGTAAACGGTGCACACGGTAATGCTAATTCAGTTTACGGTTTTAAAAGTGCTATTAGTATTGATGGTACTGACCATTCAATAATGTCACAGTCGGCATATGCTGCAAACTATTCTCTGAGAAATACCTGCGTGTGGGTTGGAACCTTAGCAGCAGGCGAACATACTATCGTAGGACGCATTGCCTGCAATGTTGCCTCTACAACCACCACTATATCTAATCATACTCTTTTAATTTATATCTTAGACGGCGACGAATTTACATATGTAGAAGACACCACAGCCGTAACACTTCAGTCCACCACCTATGTTGATGATAGCTATGCTTCAGTAACCGCAACCCCTAGTGGTGCTTGCAAAGCTCTGATATTCTACGGGGTATCTAATAACCACGGAGTTACTGAAAGGTATGTCGGTAAAAAAATAATGATTAATACAGGTGGAACCGACAGAACAGCTTCAGAAATGTTTCAATCGGGGTATAATACTGGAACCACTAATGCTGATTCAAACACTACTGCCTGGGCAGAAAGTATATCTGCTACAAGTCGAACTTTTAAAGGCAGATGGGCTGGAAACGGGGCACAGTTAACTACAATAAGTAGAAGATTTTTCTGTGTTTTATTCTTTGCAGATAGTACAATACTGGATGTTGATACTGACACTACTGCCGTAGCAAGTACATCAACTACACTATCTGATGATGGTAATATTTCAATAACAAGATCCCATGAAGGCGAACTTCTATGCATTTATGCAGCTACTAAAGCTACAGGAACGACTTCTGCTATTTATGGTACTCAATATGGCATTATGCTTGACTCTGCAGATGTAGCTACTTCCAGAAGCGCAGCAGCCTATTCTTCAGACGGTCATCAAGCTTTAATAACTTACGCAGCTACGGTGGCAGCAGGCAGTCACACCATTAAAGGTAGGATGAGCACTAACTATGCAACTACAGCCACATATGCCACTAAAAAAATAATGATTGCACTGTGGTTTCCAGTAAAAACGCTGCTTACATATCAGAAAAAATACGTAATTCAGAGTAAAGATTTAGTCACTGCTACGGACTCAACTTTAATAGAGGACACTCCTGCTTCTGTGTCTTTTACGTTTTTGGCACAACACACGCTGTTGGTTTTTTACAATGCAAATTCTGATTTCGGGGATACCAATAACGTTGGTGGGTTTAAAAACGCCATAAACGTAGACGGTACTAACTACGCACTCATGCATGCTTCAGGATATGCGGCTGACCACCCTATGCGCAATACCTGCGTGTGGGTAGGGTCAGTTGAAGCTGGAGCTCATACAATAAAAGGGATGTTTGCAAGCAATCAAGCTTCAACCACTACTTCCATTTCTAACAGAACTCTTCTGATCTACGTTTTTAATGGAGACGCATTTACTTACATTGATAGTACTACTGCACAAGTGCTTGCAGCAAGTGAAACTTTTGTAGACGACACTGCTGCTTTAATTTCAAGCACTCCACCTTCCAACTGCAAAGCTCTTGTATTCTACGGAGTTACCAATGTTCCTGGGACTACTGAACACTATGTAGGTAAGAAAATCCAAATAGCTGTTAACGATACTGATTATCCAGCGTGCGAAGCACGCCAAAGCAGCTATAGCTCTGGTGGAACGAATCCTGATTCAGTAGCTACAGCATATGCGCTTCCACTGACAGGCGGTACAAATTATACATTTAAAGGTAGAGCTGCAAGCATCTATAATTATGCAACATATATAAGCAGACGGTTTTTTGCAGTACTTCTCTTTGCTGATACCACAGTTATAGATATCGATTCAAGTACCACTTCAGAAAATACAGCTTCAGCAACATTAGTTGATGACCCTGATATATTAATATCAAGAAACACTATGGGTGAATTGCTTGTATTTTATGCTGCTACAAAGACCAGTTTTACAAATTCAGATATTCAGGGCAATAGATACGGAATAATGCTTGATGGGTATGATGTAGCTGAATCCCGCACATCCCAGGCCTATTCCGGATCTGCCAACAGCTGTCTGGTGGGTATGGCGTCTACTGTATACAGCCAAAATCATACTCTAAAAGGTAGATTTTCAGCTAATGAGGACACCGGAACTGTTTATATTACTGGCAGATGCATGACAGCACTATGGCTGCCAAGAACCGTAGTAAGTGCGACTTTTGAAAACACTCATGATGTCAGACTAAGTAAAAATTTTATCGGACGCAATGATATTAATATTAAAAAAATATGGTCAAGCTATAATGCTATCACAGCACAGACTCTTATTAACACATATTTCGAGGCTACAAGCGACATCAAAGTTTCAAGAATTTATGCAAACTCAAACGATGAGAGGCTTTCTAAGCTATTCGTAAATACGGATGACATTAAGATCTATAGAACTTATGTTGAAACTAACGATATCAAAGTTAACAAATATTGTGCTTCCTCAAATGATGAGAGGCTCTCTAAGACAATTTCAGTTATAACTGATATAAAAGTACTAAGAACGTGGGAATCGTACAGTGATGAGCACCTCAGCAAGTATAGCAGTGCTTACAATGACATAATTCTGAAACTTAGCTTTGCTGCTATGTCAGATATCAAAGCTCTATACACCTGGGCTTACAGCAATTCTAACAACATTAAAGCTTTGTACACATGGGTTTATGAGAATTCTAATGACATTAAAGCTCTATACACCTGGGCTTACTATACTTTTAATGATATCAAGGCACTATATAAATGGATTTATGCTGAAACTAACGATATTATAGTCAGTAAGCAGTTTACATCTTCAAGCGATGAGGCACTTTCTAAAGCGATTTCAGCTATAACTAACATACAGGTATTAAAGACCTGGGGATCTTCCAATGATACGCGGATCAGTAGGTTCAGTAGCTCCTATAATGACATATCACTGAAGCTTAACTTCATTACTGCTTCAGACATTGCAGTCCTACATACCTGGAGCTCTTTCAATGATGAACGCCTTAGTACGTCCAGCAGTGCTTATAATGATATAGCTTTGAAGCTCAGTTTTACGACTGCCTCAGATATTAAAGCCTTATATAAATTAGTCTACAGTAACTTTAATGACATCGAATTAATCAAAGTTCTTAGTTCAACTTCAGATATTGAATCTTTGTATACTTGGGCTTACAGCAATTCTAACAACATTAAATTAATTAAAGCCTTTAGTTCAACTTCAGATCTAAAGCTCATAAAGGCATTTCAGAGTTTATCAGACGCGCTGTATTCAACAATAATTAGTTCCCACGATGATATACTCCAGAGCACTAGTAAAAGTAGCTCTAATGACCTTAAATTAATCAAGGCATTTTCAACAGCAAATGACCTTACTTTACATCAAGCTTTTGAAGCTTCTATGGATATCCTTTTAGCACTTCAGAAAGAAGCAACAAGCGACATTAGAACACATAGCATTAACGACAGTACTTCAGACATCAGACTCAGCAAAGCCTTAGATAGTGCCAACGATATTCTTGAAGCTTTTTTTGTGCAAAGTACCAATGATATTTCGCTATATGAACTTTTCTCAAGTCACAACGAAATTTTAGGCATGATCTGGACACAGTTCATAAGCTCCAATAATATTCAAATATCAAAAGCCTTTGAATCTTATTCAGATATTATATATAGTGATGCCTTTTCTTCAGCTAACGATATTAAGTTATTAAAACAGTTTGCAGTAAGAAATGACATTCTTAGAACGAATATAAAACTTTCAAGGAACGACATAAGACTCACAAAATATTGGACGTCAAGAGGTGACATAAAAGTTTACAAAGTTTGGGATTCAATAAACAGGCTCTGGCTGTATTCAGTTAAATCCAGCAGCAATGACCTTAAAATTGCAAAGAACTTTGTGAATTCTAATGATCTGGTCGTATACAAAACTTTAGCATCCACACATGATGTTTTTGTAAAAAAGAACTTCTCTGATGTCAGTAAGATCAAAGTTGATCATTACGTCGAAAGCTCTAATAATGTTCTTCTTGAAAAGGAATTCGAGTCTACCAATGATGTTCTTGAGTTTTTGCAAAAATTGTATGCATCCACAAACTCAGTATTACTCGTTGAAGAGTTCCTAAACAGTAGCAATATCAACATTGAAAAAACATTTAGTTCAACAAATACAGTTGTTAAGGTCATTTGGGATCTCACATATCCGCTAACTGTAGTCATCTCTCAAAGTGAGCGCACAGTAGTAATTTCAGCGATATCAAGAGAAATTTTCATTGATGAACTCCTAGCCAAAACAACTACAATCGACTCTCAAAACAGAACGGTAACAGTGGATCAATCTGACAGGGGCGTGACGATAAATAAATGGTAACTTATGAACTCGAACTCAACCAGGGAGATTCTATCAACGTAGGAATGCTCCTGAAAGAAGGCGGGGTAGGTGTCAATTTAACAGGTTCCATAGTTACATTTTCTATGAAAAACGAAGCAGAGGTTGAGTTCAACATTGTATGTGCTCAAGGGGGAACTGTTAATGGAAAAACATATACTTTCGAAGAGGGAGGTATCACTGTACCATTCTCAGCAGTAAACACTGTCAATGCTAATGTTTTTCAAGGAAAAGTGTATGCTGTGAAAGCGGCTGTACAAAAAACATTCCCAAGCAGTAGTACGTATATAACCGTAAAAATCTGGGAGGCTATATAATGGCAATTACAGTTCCCCAGGCAGTGCGCATTTTGTCTAAAGGTAAATACACTATAGGGCCAGAAGGAACCATTTCTACAGAGGACTATACTGTATTAGAGGAATTCATCGCAGAAGAAGCTGTTAAAAAAGATCCTGGTTTCTCTGCTGTTGATCTAGTCCGGTACAAAGCTTATCTGATCCTTGACATTCTTTCGAATACAGGAGGCACTGGATTCATAACTGAAAAGAAAGTTAAAGACGTTTCTTGGAAAATCGGAAAGTCAAATAATAAAGGATCAACTTCGTTATGGTATGATTTTTCAGAAAGAATGATTGCTGATTTTGGAAAGTCAACAATGCCTGCTGGAGTTTCGAGAAGCGATTCTTATTTCCAGGGCTTAGACAGCAATCCAATTGATGTCACTGGAGAACCTGCTTATTCTGAACGCCCAGGAGGTTGGTAATGCCTCTATTCGAAATGAACTGGACGAGAACTATCACTATTGCACCTTATATTGGTGAGGACAGATACGGTGCCAGGACATACGGAGAAGCAATAACAGTGCCTTGCATTCTTACTTGGTTAGTAAAGGATATCAAAGATTTTCGAGGTAACACTTTTATTTCTGATGCATGGATCGCAATTTCTCCTGAGTATACAGTAGCTGAAAAAGATCAGGTTACATTACCGGATGGTTCAACACCATTCATAGGATCAATCTCTAAGATATTTGACGAAGAAGCCGAGGACTATCTTTATACTGAGATTTATGTCGGAAAAGTTGCTCCTGGAGAAGGTTCACTATGAAAGGCTATGAGCAGGTACGGTCTAAACTTCAAAAATTACCAGATTCTTTGGCTAAAGCTGGTCAAGAGGGTTTGCATGAAGTTGGTCAGAAAATTTTTGATCAAGCTAGGGATTCCGTCCCTGTTGACACTGGAGCTTTAAAAGGTTCTGGGAAAATGGACGAAAGCATAAGCGGGAATAAAGTGAAGATCATTATTGGTTTTTACACAGAATATGCAGTTTATGTACATGAAATTTTGTCTTATCACCATCCTCATGGCAAAGCAAAGTATCTGGAAGACCCTTTCAATAGCAATATTTCGAACATAGAAACAACTATTGCATCAAAAATGAAGGGTGCGCTATGACACTAGAAACATTTTTAGACGACCTTTCAGACTACCTTGAAGCTAATGATCTTCCTACAGTGTCGATTGGAGGTAATTTTGAACAATATGGAAACGGTATCTATATGTCACCTTACGGCGGCCTGTATGCCATGTCTATTGTGTCAAATGATGCCAATCCTATTGGGTTAGATCTCCAAATCCTGGTGTCTAATGTTTCCAATGAAACAGCATTGGCTCAAACATTTGGAATAATTAGACTTTTAAGGGATGTCCATAATGAAGTTATTGGTAATACTAAATTTCTGTATATACAGCAAAAGTATGGGGCCTTCTTCATTGGGAAAAGTAATGCTGGTAATTACAACTACACAGTCAACTTTTCGGTGTTGATAGCCTAATTTACTATAGTAAAAAATTAAAAAACGAGGTTTAAAAATGGTATATACCACATCTCAGGCAACTGTTGCCAGGGGAATTACCGTAAAAATCGGTAATGATGTGATCACTGAAATCACTGACGACGGAGTTCCAATTCCTCAGACAGAGGTGGACGATATTGAAGTCACCAATCAAGATAGTGGTGATTGGAAGGAATACAAAGCAGGTAGAAAAGACGGTGGAGAGTGTGAAATTAAAGCTAACGCCGTCGATGGTGATGCAGGTCAGAGTGCTCTTGCTGCTGCTGCTACTTCAGGCGCTACTGTGCTATTCACTGTTACGTTTCCTTCAGGATCTGTTTTGACTTTCTATGGAACCGTGAAGACTTATGACCACGTTGTTGAAGATCAGATTCTAAGAATCTCTTCAAAGGTCAAGGTTTCAGGTGCCCCTACCTTCTCAACAGCAACTTCTGCACTTACAGGCATGGCAATTACAGCACAATCTATGTCTCCAAGTTTTGCTCCTGCAAAGTTCAAGTATATTTGCAGTGTCGTCACTGGAACTGCTGCTGTTGTAGTTGTGCCAACCCAAGCCGCAGTAGGTTCTGCGATTACTGTTAACGGAGTTTCTGTTGCTTCTGGTGGGAATGGTTCTGTTAACCTAGGAAGTGCAGGAACAATCACTGAAATTGACGTAGTAGTTAAAGAACTAAGCAAAGCTGCATCTATCTATCATATAACTGTATTTAGAGCTTAATTTTTAAAACGGAGGGATAACTATAACTCTAAAATCCCTTCCCTTTTTTGGGAAGTACAAATTGAGATATGATTGGGAAGCTTATGAAAACATGGTCGAAGGGCTGGGAACTCCTGCTTTTGCTGAACTAGCTCAAGCTATGGAAAACCTGGGCCCTAAACAGATGAGAATCATTCTCTGGGCTGGGCTACTCCACATGGCTCCTGAACTTACTCCTAAGGATCTGTACCCTATTATCAATGAGTATTTGGAAAAACACACATTTGAAGACTTGGCAGCAGTAGTTGTAAAGGGCCTTCAAGAAGCAAGTATCCTCAACACAGGGAATTCAAGGAAGCCTGATCAGGGGGAAGTGGGAACTCAGTAACGTGTAGTACTGTACATGAAATGATTGATCTAATGCAGACCAATCTATTCAAGTTTTGCCAGATTGATCCAGTAGCATTTTGGAAATACACGCCTGGCGAAACAATGATGATGATCACTACATCCATCGAGAACATCGAGCTAAAGAATGAGATCAGACACAAGTTGGAAGCCAGACTATGCGCGGTAGTACTTAGTGCTAACGGAGTTATGAAGTCTGGAAAAACACCATACTCTGTTGAAGATTTCATGCCAAAGAAACAAAAAGCGAGGCCAAAATCACCTGAAGAATTAGAGAAAATGGCTCTCACTGCTACGATGATGATGGGTGGGGAAGTCAGTAGCAGTTGATTATCCAACTCATAAAAAACGGTGATTTAACTTGGCATCAGTTGGCGAAATAACTGTTGAACTTAACTTAGACTCTTCAAAACTCACATCTGGATTAAAAGGCGCAATGAGTCAACTGGACTCTTTTGCAAATAAGGCTAGAGGTGTAGAAACAAGCCTCTCCGGAATGGGACAAGGTATAGGTTCTAAGTTAGGTAACGCTTTTAAAAATATTGGTACTGCGGCTCTCGTTACAGGAGCTGCTGCTGCAACTGCTGCTGTTGGTGGCCTTGCCTTAGGTGCGGATAGAGCCGTTAAAACTTTTGGTAATTTTGAAACTTCGGTAGCTCAAGCCGCATCTGTTACAGGGAAAACAGGTGAAGCGTTTGATCAAGCAAAAGTAGCTATTGCTGAGGTAGCTCAGGTGCTAGGAGCAGATACTATCTTCAGTGCTCAAGAAGCTGCTGATGCAATGTATACCCTAGCTTCTGCAGGTATTGACGTTACCAACATGACTGCAGGTCAGCTCAAACCTGCACTTGACCTGGCTGCAGGATCCCAGACTGACCTTGCAACTACTATGGATACAATGGTTGCGGTTTCTGGTCAATTTGGAATTGGCTTTGAAGACAATGCTAGAATTGCAGACGTATTCGCAACTTCCATTGGTAAGTCTCAAGCTACGATGGAAAAACTGGCATACTCTTTCAACTATGTAGGGCCAATTGCTAAAGCCGCAGGAATGAGTTTGGAACAGACCACAGGAGCGCTAAGTGTTCTTTACGATAATGGTCTTAAAGGGCAACAGGCAGGCACTGGTCTTCGTGGTGTGCTCGCTTCTCTTGCAAGTCCGACAGATAAGGCAGCAGCAGTTTTGGCATCACTTGGTCTTACTGTAGCAGATGTTAATCCTGAAACGCACTCCCTGTCAGAGACTATGGGACTCCTCAAAGAAAGAGGAATGACCACTTCTCAAGCATTCAAGCTATTTAATAGAACAGCAGCACCAGCAGCAGAAATTCTTGCAAATAATTCTAAGGCTATACAAGATTACACTACTGAACTCGAAAATTCAGCCGGAGCAGCCGGAACCATTGCAGCAGAACAGATGGATACTCTAGAAGGTAGTCTTGAGCGCCTGCGTGGGGATATAGAAAATCTGTTCATCGGTGTTGGACAAGCCTTGACTCCGATGATTAGAACGATAACAGGCGAGCTTGAAAATGTAGTGCCTGTAATTCAAGAATTTGCTGTAAAAGCAGCAACTGCTTTTGCAAACTTCGTGCTTCAATTAGGGCCTGCGGCTGAAGCCGTTGGAAACATAGCAACTACAATAGGTAGCGCACTTAGTACGGTTTTCGAAGCAGTTACAGGCAGTGACGTAGGTTCAGGTTTAGCTGACATGATTAACGGAATCATGCAGAGGATATCCGGGATCATAATGGAATTTGCTCCGACTATCCAGAATGCTATGATTGCTGTTATTCAAGGGATTCAGTCAGTGTTCTCTCAATTAGGCCCATCAGTAGAAAATTTAAGAACAATAGTAGCAAGTGTAATAACTGTAGTAACAACTCTCTGGGGTGTCATTACAAGCGGTGGATCTGGGGGAAACGCTTCCAGTGGGATTGCATCTGTAATTAATTCCATTACAAGTTTACTCGCAGGCTTCAGTACTAAAATTGCTTCAATCGTGGTGGCTGTAGCTCCAACACTTCAAGCTGTATTTACAGCAATAGTTGGTGCGTTTATAACTTTTGCAGCTAATTTTGGTACCATAAAATCCAATGTAGAGGCTAAATTTGCAGCTCTTCAGATGGTTTTCGGACAACTTACTCAGAAATTAAAACCATCTTGGGATGCAATAGTCGCAGCTTTCCAGGCAGGATTTGCAGCAGTTTCAAGTGCTACTGGAGGTAGTTCCGGAATATGGGATACACTAAAGCAGACTTGGGATAATCTACCAAAAATCCTGAATGATGTAATAAATAAGCTTAATCCGGTATGGAATTTGCTTAATGCAGCTTTCACTTTCGCATCCGGTGTGATCCAGGGATTTATCGCTAACATCGGCCCGTCATGGGATAACATTAAAAGTATTTTCGAGAGTGCAGTTTCTATCTTAGAGTCAGTTGGTGGAGACATTGCAAACGCCCTATCTTCAATGTTTAGTTCTATGAGTGGCGGCGATGGTGGAAAAGGTGTTGGTGAATCAATAGCTAATACTGTAAACTCAATAACAAAAGCAATAGCAGACCTTATGAAATGGCTCGCAAATAATCCAAAAGTCGTAGAATTTGGTCTCGCACTTGCTGGCGTTGCTATTGCCGGTGTTGGGTTAATCACTGCCCTGGCAGGGATCATTACCGCCCTTGCTCCAGTGGGTGCTGCAATATCTGCGGTTATTGGTATTTTTGCTGGAGCAGGAATATCTTGGGCTGCAATAGGTACAGTTGTCGGCTACCTTGTTGCTACAGTATTCCCAGGATTTGCGGCTGCATTAGCTACTGTTATGAGTGTTGTCACACCACTGGCAGGCTTGCTTTCAGGAGCTCTTAGTGTTGCATTTACAATACTATCTGGAGCTATCGGTATTGTTGTAAATACTGTAATTCCGATACTGATTGAAATGCTCGGTTTAATTCTGACCCCTGTAGGCCTGATAATTGCAGGAATTGCGTTACTTGTAATTGCTTGGACTAAAAATTGGTTTGATATCCAAGGAAAAACACAGGCTGCAATTGACTTCATAGGGCAGCAGTGGGACAAGCTAAAAGAAGGCATAGCAAAAATAGGGCCTGCATTTTCTGAGGCTGCAAGCGAACTTTCAGATGTTTGGGATGGAATAAAAGAATCAATTTCATCGGCTTTTGATAGCATAGTCACTGCACTGCAAGGCTATTGGGATCAGATTAAAACAGCATTCTCCGACGGAATAACATCGGTAACAGATACGCTTTCAGGGTGGTATAGCACACTTCAGGGATATTGGGATCAAATTGGAACAAGCCTAGAATCGTTGTACTCAACACTTCAGGGATATTGGGATCAGATCAAAGCCGCTTTCCAGGATGCAGTAACAGCCATAGGTGGAGTCCTCTCCGGATGGTATTCCTCGCTGCAATCAACTTGGGATCAGGTGGGAGCTGGCATACAGTCACTTTATGAAATACTACAAAGTGCTTGGGATCAGATTAAAACAGCATTTACATCAGGCATAAACATTGTGGTCACAACACTTCAGGGCTGGTATGCAAGTTTACAGGATGTATGGACAAAAGTTCAAGACAGTTTTGCAAAGCTACAATCTAATATAGAAGCAGCTTGGGAAGTCATTAAAACAGCGTTCTCAACAGCTACAGCAGCAGTAATTACAGTAGTACAGACGTTCCATACTAAAGCTCAGGGTATCTATAATCTGGCTGTAGGTGCTATTAATACCTTCAAAGCTGGACTCGAAACAGCCTGGAATACCATAAAAGCAGCTATAACGACTGTCACAAATACGATAGCTACAGTAATACAAACTTTCCATACAAAGGCCCAGGGTATCTATAACATGGCTGTAGGTGCTCTGAACACTTTCAAGGCTGCCCTAAACACTGCTTGGAACACTATAAAAGCTGCAATCACGACTGTAACAAACGCAATAAATGCGGTAATACAAGCCTTCCATACAAAAGCCCAAGGCATTTATAACACGGCTGTAGCAGCATTGAATACTTTCAAAGCAGCTCTGAACACAGCTTGGACTGCGATAAAGACAGCAATAACAACTGTAACAAATGCAATTGCTTCAACGCTTCAATCCTGGTATTCGAAATTAGTAGGAATCTATAATCAGGTAAAAACAGCTACAACCGATCTACTTAACAAGTTAAAAACAACATGGACAAACATCGTAAATATGGTTAAGGAGAAAGGTCAAGCAATTTACAAAGCAGTAGCTGAGATTCCTGGTAAGATTAGAAACCTGGCTTCAGCATTCGCAGCAGCGGGAAAAGCAATTCTGGACTCTTTAGGCGAAGCGCTTGAAAAGGGACTTGCAAAAGCAAAAACAAAAGCAGAAAACGGTCTTGCAAAAATCAAGAAACTTTTGCCAAATAGCCCAGCTAAAGAAGGGCCTTTTAAACAACTTCCATATTGGGGAGATGTTATTCCTGGGCCTATCGAAGATGCAATTGGTCAGGCTGAAAAGTTGATTCCGTCACTAACTTCTGTGCTTACCAGAATGAAAAATCCCCTAACTAATATGGCATCAGCAGATGGAACAGTAAAGCCGATGAGTCAAATGCTGGCTGCTATGGGGCAGGTTGATACAATTGAGTCAAAACTTGATCAGTTAAACCAGGTAAAATTCGATACATTCAGAAGCAGTCTCCAAGACATGATAGATAAAATGATGGAAGTTGTCGATACTTCAGATCAAATGGTTGGAAGTATGAAATCCGACTCTGGGTTTGCTATAACCGGAACTATTCAAAAAAGAAATGCTGATCAAGGTGCTGGAATTCAGAGAAAAGGTTCAACTACAAACATAAAAATTGGAACTCAGAACAACTATAAAACAGGAGAAAGTGCTAGAAGTTTGAGAAACGCTCTTGCTTCAAATTGAGGAAAAACGATGGCTACAATATACATAGCTGGTGACGGGTCTGGTGATTATAATTGCGACGGTGTAGATGACCATATTGAAATCAATAGCGCTTTTGCATACGCAGACTCAAACCCAGGCACTACCGTATATTTTAAAGGCCCTTTCAAGTATGTCATAGGCAGCAAGCTGCTTGTAGGCTCCAGTATTATAATTACTGGAGATTCTACAGCTTGCATAAAGCTTAAAGATAGTGCTGGTTGGGCTACAGGAATTCCGCTTATTGGGAACAGAAATTCATCAATTTCAGGTGTAGAAATCTATGGTTTTGAAATTGATGGAAACGACACAAATCAGGCAGAGTCGCGTGGTGACGGTTATTACATGAATATCTACTTCACCAATGCAACAAACTGCACCTGTCACGACATGTATATTCATGACAGTTTGGCCGATGCCTTCAGAATCAAAACAGGCACTAACGCTAGATTCTACAATAACACTTGCAAGCGTCTTGGTCACGATGCCAGTTACTTTGAATTTGTTGCTGGTGGGGAAGTATTTGGTAATTATACCGAAATCAGAACTAATAGCGCTCATCGTGTAAAAGACACTTCAAACGTATCAATCCATGACAATAATTTCAAACCATACGCACTCACCTCGATTTCTGGAGGGCCTGGTATTGAAATTGAAGATAGTACCGGAGATACCACTAATATCGAAGTTTACAACAACGTAGCAACTGATTGTTGGGCTGAAGGTATCTGGGTAATTGAATATAGTAATGGAAACTCCAATCAGAATAAAAATCTGTACATACACAATAACACTATCAAAAGCACTGGTAGAATTACGACAATTAACTACCATGCAGGAATAACTATCCAGGGATTCAATGGAGCCAGAATTGAAGACAACATTATAGATGGATGCTATAATGCAGGTGTAATGTGCAAGTATGCCCCCCTCTCAGCCTGTACAATCTATCTTACAAATAACGTGATCAAGAATACCAAGAAAACTCTTGCAACTGCATACATGGTCTCTGATGCAGCCTGGACGGGAACTGGAGTAGTTAATCATTTCCCTTCAAACTATACAATGGTTCTTACTGGAAACTCAGTCACAGGTAGTGCGGGCCTTGCAAATTACTATCAGGTGGATTACGCTAACGATAAGATAGACACTTCCGACCCACATTATAAACCTCCTGCCCCTTATGCCCCTGTTGATACAGGTTATGACTATTACATAGATGGGCGCACTGCCTACATTAATGGTTATCCTTTCAACTGGACTGACAAAAAAATCGATGTCAGTAAGACTATGGGACAGTTAAAGAGCCCAGGAGCCAATGGGTGGAGTCTTGAAGACTTTGGCTTTGGTGGTGCAGATGTCACCTTGGACTGTTTTGCAGATTCGTTTGCTGACATGCGTCAAGCTATTGCAGCTTTCTACCAGGATGGGCGGTCTGTACTTGAGCTTGGTGGCATTTATGCAGGATATCAAATCACTGGATATACTCATGATCACTCAACAAACCTGAGGCTTTCAGATCAATCTTACCAGTACAACTACCCCTACTCTGTCGGATTCACTGCTGATCTTCCTATCATGGAAGCAGTTCGACCTAAAGTTAGAGGTAGAAAAATAACTTCAAGTGGGGAAGAGTGGTCTTCTGATAACATCTTTACAGGGAACCTAGTAAGTAATTTCGATTACGAGGGCTGGAATAATGTAAAAGTAGGGATGTCCTGGCAGACAAGATCTACAGCCTCATCAGATGAAAATGAATGGCGCTATGTGTGCTGGTCTCCGGAGTTACAGTTATTCTGTGCTGTGGCACAAACAGGTACAGATAACCGTGTAATGACTTCGAGTGATGGAGTTACATGGACTCGCCAGACCCTTACAAATGCGAACAGGAACCTGCAATGGAGATGCGTAACCTGGTCTCCAGATCTTAGACTATTTGTTGCAACTGCCATATCTGGAACGGGCTATAGAGTAATGACATCTCCGGATGGGGCAACATGGACTCAACGCGCAACACCTGCTAACAATAGCTGGGTTTCAGTGTGCTGGGCAGGGGATGCGCTTGTTAACAAATATTCAGTAGGCACACAGCCTATGGGAATGGCGCTGAATGCAGCAGCTACATATGGCTACGTGGCAAATTACATATCGGGAACAGTCTCGGTAGTAACTTTAACAACAAATGCAATTGCAGCTACAGTAGCAGTGGGCGCGAACCCTGTAGGAGTGGCAGTAACACCGGATGGATCTAAAGTTTATGTAACTAACTCAGGCGCAGACACAGTTTCAGTGATTCAAACATCGGATAATACTGTGATTGCAACTATTGCTGTAGACTCAAATCCCAGGGGTATAGCCATAAGCCCTGATGGAACTAAAGTTTATGTGTGCAATAGGGGATCTGCCTATGACGGGACTACAGTATCAGTGATTGCAGTGTCAAGTAATACCGTAACTGCTACAATTACTGTTGGACATGGGCCTAATGATGTTGCATTCACGCCAAGCGGAACTTATGCTTATGTCACAAACGCTGGATCATATTCAGTATCGGTTGTCACAGTATCAAACGGTGAAGTGGCCACTACGATCTCTAATGTGGGAGCTGTACCTTATAATATCGCTATATCACCGAATGGCGCTAAAGCTTACGTGTCTTTACTTGGTGTTGCAGACGCTGGAACTGAAGTTGCAGTAATTACGACTGCAACTAACACGGTAACAGCTACCCTTGGTGGTTTTCTGTCACCCAAGGGGCTGGCAATAACACCTGATGGATCAAAACTCTATGTTGCCAATTCAGGTACAGTAGCTACTGTAAATCTGAGAGAACTAGCAATAACAAACACTTTGACAGTAGGGACAGGGCCTGAAGGAGTCGTAATTGGAAATAACTGTGTCTACGTTACAAATTCCGGCACTAATAACTTCTCAATGTATAAGTTGGGAAGGTTCATTGCTGTAGCTGTTACTGGAACAGGGAACCGTGTGATGACATCCTTTGATGGAGTTACCTGGACAAGCAGGAGTTCTGCTGGTGACTATAACTGGACTTCAGTATGCTGGTCTCCGGAGCTTAAATTAGCTGTTGCAGTAGCCTACGGTAGTGCGTCGACTCATCCAGTAATGACTTCTCCGGATGGAATCACCTGGACTCTCCAAACACTGGCTAATGCGAACTACGGCCAAACCTGGTGTTCAATATGCTGGTCTGCAACAAAAACATTATTTGTAGCTGTTTCTGAAAACGGAACCACTCAGCAGGTAATGACTTCCCCTGATGGGGTTACCTGGACTGCAAGAACAACTCCGTTCACTTCAGGTAGAGGGTTTAGATCAGTAGTCTGGGCGCATGAACTGAGCGTATTTGTTGCTGTGGCGAATACAGGAGTTCAGGATAGGGCTATGTATTCAAAAGATGGTATTTTATGGGTTGCAACCCCGACACCCTCCACAGATAATAATTGGTACTGTATCGCTTGGGCTCCTGGGCTTAATATATTTGCAGCAGTAGCTACGACAGGAACAGCCACTAGAGCAATAACTTCAGGTGATTATGGCACATTACAAACTCATAATGTAGCTCCGGATAACTGGACATTGGTTTCAGAAGGCCAGGAAATGACTGAAGATTTCGCTTATCACGGAATTAGGTCATATCTGATAACAGGAGACGGGGCCACAAATAACATAGGGTGTATTCAACAAGCTATCTTTGTTGAACCTGGTTTCTACTACGTAATGGGAGCAAGATGCAAAGTAGTAGGCTTAACTCAAGGAGCTCTTGAGGTTCAGATTTTTTCAGGAAATATGATTATAGCTACACTTCCATTTGCTGAAGACACTGATTGGGCACTTCAAAAAGCATACTTCCACTTTGATGTAATGCCTTCAGATGCTGTAATTAGAGTTCTTGGAACTGGAACAGTTAACAGCGGAGCTAAGTTATACGTAGACTATGTTACTACACAAAAAGTTGCAGAACACGAAATGGCTGTGGTAGGCAATGATTTACTTACAACCGGAACTGTAGATGTAGTTCCTGAAGTCATTGTAAGTGCATGTCCTTTAATTGGAGGGGCTGTAAGCGGTGGTACAATAGATTCGACTGACCCTAATGTGTACAGCACTATTTCAACCAGTTATCTGCTCGCTGTAACTTATACAATTCCAGGTAAACTTTGGAAAAAATACAGGCTTGATACAATTGCTGCAAAGATAAAAGGCAACACAGGGGCATCCATATATGCCAAAGTAACTATTCAGGCAGCCTCGCTATATGGTGGCGTCGAAACCACAGTAAAGGTATGGAACACCTCTAATACATCTTATGTTAACGTTGCCTATAATCCAAGTTTAACCTGCGGAACTAATGAAACAATGGTAATGAAATTATACATAAAAACAACATCATCCAACTCCAGGGTTTACCTGGATGACATGAGATACATTTACACTGAAATAGGATCTCAAGCATTAGTAACCAATGTTAAGCTATACAATAAGGCCGACCCATTGAATGTTCTATGGGCTGCAAATAATCTTTATCCTGGATGTACAATGGCGATCAAGACTGATCAGACAGGATACTTCGAATACAAGGAGGATTTTGACGACAACACGTATGCTTCAGTAGTTTATGAAACTTATGGAACTGTAACTTATAATTCTACGGCAAAAACGCTAACCCTAGGATCAGGGGCTTACATTACCCTTGGGTTCGATTGTAGGTATCCAGTTACTGGAATTCCCTTCATCTATATGTTTGTGCATTCTGGGTCTCCGCAGGTATGGATTGCTGAAGATACCAACGGAGCACCAGGATCTTTCTATCAGGTAGATGGGAATAGCGAGATCGACGTTACAAACGAATGGGTTGCAAGGAACCTGGATAGCTTACTAAACTTGAGGTTAAAAGGCGATACAATTTGGTATGTAAGGATAAGATCACCAGCAGGAGAAACAACTACACTGGATAGAATTTTCATTTATTCAGATCTGTTAACTGTGGATGCTGAACAACTAAAAGTACTTGCAACAGGGGCAGCAAATACATTTGTTATTGAAATGGATAACGATGCTCCACTTGAAGTTACGCTATCTTACAGGGACGCTCATATGGTGATATAAATGCTACATAAACCAAGAGTTCGCTTAGTAGTGCAGAACAAAGGAGCACCTTACAACAAGTACTATCCTACCGTGTTGTCGGCCTCAACTGCAAGTTCGTATCCTTTTTCGGTACCTACTGCTAATATCGAAATTATCACAAATCGAACACCTGAGACCTCAGGATACATCAGCCCCTTAAAGGTTGATGACATCGTGAGGCTTCAGGTCTCAATTACTTTTTCAAGAAGCGAAAAAACGGTATGGTCTGATATTTTTGAGGGAAGAATAAACGCAATATCAAGTCCGTTTGGACAAACGAATACTACAACTCTTGATTGTGTAGGCCATGCCTATGAAACTACTTATACACTTCTTGAGAAAAGCTACTCCTTCACCAACAGCTCAGGAGATGGGGTGGATGCAGTAAGTATCCTTGATCATATAACGAATACTGATGGATATTTGGATAGATTAACGTACACAAGAGATGTCAATAAAACGCATTACGGTGTTATACTATACGACTATTCCATTAAAAAAAATCAAAGATACTTTCACGATGTGCTGGCTGACTTTGAAAAAATAGCAGAACACGGTTATTATGCAGGCGTGAAGACTATATACAATGCAGCAGGCACCTTAACTCAGATATTTCTAACATGGTTAAAGTTTACTACCGCAGTAACTACCAAATATAAAGTTATTGAAGGCACGCATCGTCTGCTTGATGCATGTTTTGAATCTACATCTGAAGACATGTGGAACTGCGTGAGGGTTTATGGGGATACTTATCAAGAATCCAATGGCGCAACTCCTCCTGTAATGATAGATAAACAGTATACAGGGATATCGTTCGATACTGTATACATGAATTCCTATGGTCGCAGGATGAAGGTAGAGACTGTTACGGGTATTACCAATAATACACAATGCGGTCAGCTTGCAACTGGTATAATGACAGTATCCAAGACTCCTTACGTTACTGGTGAAGTGACGATTTTCGGAACAGCGTATGCTAGGGTAGGCGATTTGGTTTATGTAAAAATCCCCTCTTTGGAAATTGATGGAACTTCTATTGATGGAAATTATAGAGTGGTCAGCGTTGTGCACAGCATAAGCCAGAACACTTTTACAACAAAACTTCAGTTTGGAAGGCTGAAAAACGATGTAAGCGATTACATTTCACTAACAAAGCGTCAGACAAGAATCAACAACTGTAACCACATTAAATATTCATGAAAAAGTAAATGATCAAAAAGGAGGACAACAACACTCCTTTATGATCCACCAGACCAGGGCTAGAAAGGCAACAACAATTAAAACCGGAGCTAAAAAGTAAAATAATACTCCAATAAAAGCTACTGTAGCAAGTATTATTGTTACTATAAAAGCACAAATTTCAAAGATCAAGCTATCACCAGGGAATGTATCCTATTGCTCTGAGAACCCAAATTACAATCATCGCCAGGACAACCCAAGGTACCACAGTGACAGTGATTTTTATTATTATCTCTATACATACCCATATAAACCCAAGAACTGCAATGAAAATTGCAATAATTCCTGCTATAATACCAGTTTCAACATCTTCTTTTTTCATATTTATTCTCCTTATCGTCGTATTATTAATGGACAGATAGTAGCATTACATTCATTGTTTGGATTTTCTTTAGAATTACAGATCCCATTTTTTAATTTATGCTTACAATTACTTTGCAACTCCTTGAAAAAGCTTTTTACTTTTCCTAAGTTTTTACCCGATTGAATTTTATGTACAGCACTTATCCTCCTCCAGGCCCTGGTACCATCTTTCCCACCAGGAACCCATTTCACTTCAATTTCAGGTGCAGTTCCATTCTTTTTTGATTTACACTCTGATTTATAAAACAATAGTGTTAAAGAATCCGTAGCGGTCTGCCTACAGCATCCTATTTTTCTTGCTATCTCACTTGTTTTTTGCCATTCTTCAGTAATTGCATTTTCAAATGCAGCAAGTGCGAAGTCCTTCTTATATGTGATTATAAGCCCTCCTGCTGCATTCGGTTGATTCCATTATATCCTGAGTGTCATGGTGGTATGGACATCTGAAATCATAACGGACAGTTTGACCAAAGTAGTTACTGCTCTCGTTTCCGCAGACAATTCTAATATTTCCGCAATCAATAGAATCCGGACAATTTGAACATTTTGATTGTGTCATATTTTTCAACTCCGATCATTTTAAATGAATTTTTAATAACAACAGCCTGATTATGTCGTTCAGGCCCATGTTGCTGTATTTTGCAACGTGTCCTTTGTTATTATTATAATTTTTACTATTGTCATTACTAATTCTAAAGCTCTGTGTTCGACAATAATTTTATCTTGATGCGATCCTTTTAACCTTACGTTCAAACTCGCTTATAATGTCTGAAGCATCGATGTGCTCATAATGACACTCAAGTTCAATCGGCTTCGGGCAATCCTCAGGGCTGGCACACATTTTACAGTAGACACCATGAATGCTTCTATAGTAAGCAAGTTCAATAGCTGCTTTAATTAATCGTTTAGATAGTCGCATTTCTATCAGCCTCTCTCTTTGCATACACATTTTCAAGCTCTGCTATCATATTTCCTAGAAAATCCCAAGTCTCAGTTCTACCGTCAATTAGGCCTCTCTGATACTCAGTTAGGGGAAGTGAGTTAATAGGGTCAGTACCGTAATAATCCAGTTTACGGTCTGTAGCCATAGCCTTTCTGGAATATATTTGGAAAATAAGTTCTTCCAGAATAGTTGGATGCAGTGTACTCATGGGGGAACCTCAGTTACAGTATTGGTTTTTTATTTACAATTTCTTTCATTTCATCTTTGCTGGGGGTACTGTAGTGTTCCTGGATCACAGCTATTGTGTCTCCAGTTAATTTTGCTACTTCCTCTACACTCCACTGTGCATCCTTACAGAACTTCACACACGTTGCTCTGAGAGCATGGAAAGGCCTTTCGTCTATACCGGCAGCCACACAGTAATCATTCAGTCTACGATGGCATGTGCGCCCTGAATAAGTGATCAGGAACTTTTCTTTCTTATCTTCTCTTGTGTTCACAAGTTGTCGTATCTTACGCATCATTTCCTGGGAAAGCGGAACTTCCCATATTCTATTTTTCTTATGTTCGAAAAATCTAAGTTTACCTCCAATTACACTTCCTTTTTCGTCGTGCACCTCTTCGATATCTGAAATCCTAATTCCGGTGTTATACTTAGGGCTGTGCCCTAAGTCTTCTCTCCGGATACCTGTTGAGATCGCAAGCTTCAGCATTACCTCGTCCTCAAGATTCATAACTTTAGCCTGTAACAGCCTCCATTCATCCTGAGTTAAGGCTTTCTCTCCTGTGGTGTATCTTGTTTTCTTTTGAAGCATCGCAACTCCTCATGCCAGCCAAATGTCTATGTTCTTACCATCAGCGTTATTGATGCACTCAGTCAGGAATCTTTTAATTTCCCTTCTATCTTCAGGAATTGTAGCAACATTTACAGCCATTCTCCTAATCTGTTTCAAGTCATCAGGTGTGTATATTTTTCTTACCATACTTCTTTTAAGTTTCATGAGTTCAAAGAAGGCAGCCGCAATAGTGCTGCCATCTTTAAACTGTATAGTTGCTACCTGAGATGCTGTGGCAAAGCTAAATGCTTTAATGTTGAACTGCATGTCTACTCCACTCTCTCTAACGGACACCCTGGATCAATACTGCCTCCTCTTACATATCTATGCAACAAGAAACACTCATGCATGTTGACCTCATCCATGTCAACGTAATTATGACACCAATGGCAGTCATCAACTAACCTGAACGCTCCCACCCTGGGACACCACTCAGGTAATTTCTCTCTGTGTCTCTCGAAGTCAATCCTATCCTCCGGAGTTACAACTTTTAGCAACTCGCCGCATACATCCACTTTTGTACCTTCACAGAAAGATTCGCACTCCCTGCAAGCAACAATCGGACATTTTCTTACATCTGCTTTCATAGTTGCACCTATTCATTATATTTATTACATAATTTTACCACTGATGGCAGCCTATTAAACAGTGCTTGAGCCCAGTCAGGGCCAAGTGAGCTATCCCACCCTCCTGGTGAGAAACATAGTATAACCCGTAATTCATTACTGAATTCAGCTAACTTTTCTTCTTGCTCAGCTTTTCTTGCAGCTTCTTCAGTAGCATGCAATGATCCATACTTTGTTTTCCAACCATTGAACTCTTCAACCATTGTTTATCACCTTAAAACACAAGAACTGCAACCCACGTAGGTTTGTATGCTCCTAGGTCATTTGACCAGTATCTTCCCTTCTCAGCTTTTGCTTTTGGTTTTTTCGTAAACTTTGCCGCTTCGGCTCTTGCGAATTCCAAAGCTGTGACCCTGTTAGGGAACTTTACATTAAAAGGCACTTCAACCAATTATGTCATCTCCAATAACTCTTTTCTGAACACTTTTGTTAGTACTGAAGACAAGTAAAATTCAGGTCTTCCGTACACTTTCTCTATCTGCTCTCTTGTTGTGTATATTACTCCCTTGATGCCTAAAGTGTTATCTTTAAAATCTTTAACGTCTCCTACTGTGTATTCTCCATCGCACTTTATGACAGGGAGTGCGAAATAAGCATTCCTCGATTCTTTATAAATTTTTTCTATCTCAGACCAATTATGAAATCCCGTAGTCCAGGAAATTTTTCCTACGCATGTTGGTTTTATATAACAGCAGCAATTAATTGTGTTTCCACCTATGTCATCCTGACAAAGCATTTCTCCTGAAAGCACAACTTTGAACACACAATGGTCTGATTTAGCGCACTTCCCATACAGTCTTGCAAAGTAACCCTGGCCTCCAATTTTCATTATTTGAAGACCTCTGTACCAAGGCCTATTGCTTGCTTACATTCTTTCGGAGCCAGCAAATATTCCTGACCTGTTATATTTCTTCTATTCCGTACTACCAGGTTATTCCTGTTACAAAAGCGAATGAAAAAGAAATCGCTGCTTATAGCATACATTCTGTTGTAGTTCTCTGTGTCTTTAATCACATCCACTTGTATGAATATCATTCCTAACCAACTCCAATTATATTTTAGCCATGTTAAGTTCATATGTTTCTTTGACTTTTCCTGTGAGTGTTCTAAAGTCTGCCATCTTTTCTAACATCTCCTTGATCAGCTTGATCTCAGGTTTGTCCTACTTCACAAACAAATAGGACATCAACTTATTTAAGCCTTTCGAAGTATATAAACTCAAACTCAAAGTTGATCAAAATTGGCCTTTTCTTGTGGAT
>Ga0265294_10002572_pt1 | contig 23773 bp, 19 predicted proteins | sample MunlanPumphouse3_FD_192504 | JGI IMG/M metagenome (GOLD analysis project Ga0265294, IMG submission 192504) | Groundwater microbial communities from a municipal landfill in Southern Ontario, Canada - Pumphouse #3 | ecosystem: Environmental > Aquatic > Deep subsurface > Groundwater | place... | reverse complement strand
TTTTGACCGTGATAAGCGGCATACATTCCCGACATGATAGCCATGAGTGCCGATGCGGTGCAGATGTTGGAAGTGGCTTTTTCGCGTTTAATATGTTGTTCGCGTGTTTGCAATGCCATACGTAAAGCTCTTTTCCCTTGTGCATCGATGGTAACACCGATGATACGACCGGGCATTTGACGTTTGAAGTCTTCTTTGCAAGCAAAGAAACCGGTGGTAGGTCCGCCGAAACCCATGGGCAGTCCAAAGCGTTGGGAAGAACCCACTACACAATCAGCACCCCATTCTCCCGGAGGTGTTAATAATGCTAAGGCCATCAAATCGGAGGCAACAAGGATGAAGCTCCCGTTAGCTTTGGCTTTGGCAACGAAATCACTATAGTCTTTTACTTCGCCCCATTGGTTGGGATATTGTATGAAAGCACCGAACACTTTGTCGGTAAAAGTAAAATCTTCGTGTTTGCCGACAATGATTTGGATATCCAAAGCTTTGGCACGTGTTTGCATCACACTCAAGGTTTGTGGGAATACGTTTTCGGATACAAAGAATTGATTGCCGCTGTTTTTTTGCATCTCGCGACTGCGAGCGTTGAAAAACATAATCATTGCTTCGGCGGCCGAAGTAGCTTCGTCGAGTAAAGAGGCATTGGCCAAGGGAAGTTTGGTCATATCGGAAATCATGGTTTGATACATCAAGAGGGCTTCCAAACGTCCTTGTGATATCTCAGCTTGATAGGGGGTATAGGATGTATACCAGCCCGGGTTCTCTAAAATATTTCGTAAAATAACCGCAGGGGTTATGGTATTGTAATACCCCATGCCGATATAGGTTTTGAAAATCTTATTCTTTTGTGCTAAGGATTTAATATGATTTAAATAAGCATGTTCACTCATAGCATCCCCAACCGAAAGAGGTTCTTTCAAACGTATTTTTGAAGGAATGGTTTGATCGATTAATTCATCGAGGGATGAAACGCCGATACAGGCTAACATTTTGTTTACTTCTTCGGGTTTGGGGCCTACATGTCTTGATAAAAAACTGTTGATTTCCATTGCATTATTATTTTTATTGATTGATCTTTATATGTCATTATTGTAAAGAGCAAAGGTACATAAAAAATTATCTTGTTACATCCTGTTAGGGTAAAAGCTTCATACTTTTTTTGCTATTTGGATTCCGTCGGAATTAGGGTTTCCACGATAGGGGAAACACTGTTGCTACTGTTGAGAAAAGATTTTGCTCAAACACAAAAATAATGTATCTTTGCAAAAAAATCCGACACCAATCTTTTTATGTAATGAAAAGGGAATAGGGTTCGGCATATGCAATTAATACCGATATAAAGTAAAAGTATATAAGATGAAACAAGAGTCGACACAACAGATATGTAATCAATTACACACAAAAAGTATATTGAAAATTTCGGTATCCAAAAAAGCCGAAAAAGCCTTTTATCATTTTAAGTTCCATGCACAGAATTTCGAAAAAATATTTAAAGAGGAGTATCCCGATTCCGAGGTCTGTGTGTTGTTTGAGAATAAACATACCCAAAGTTTTTATCTTCAATTTGGCAGCGACATATTGTTATTTATGTTGCATAGCAATGTGTTTGCCTTTAATCGCGACCATGAGGTGATGAAAACGGCTTATATTAAAGAAGATAAAAATCGGGCTTATTGTGGTCAAATCAGTATTTACAATTTCCTGACGGATTCATTGTTTTATCAACGTTATAACGATTTGGGTTATTTGATTGGCAGAGTATTTGTTAACAACGACAATCATTACTATATCGATGGCAAACGAGAAATAGGACAATTATACAATAATTTCGGTACGAATGTGTTTGATGAAAAAGCAGCACTGATGATACTCGAATCGGCCATGCAGTATACTATTAATTTCGATTTGTTGGTTCCTCCTTATGAAGCGGTGAAAGAAATCAGTGTGCACGATATGGTAGAAATCAATAATCAACGCATTCCTATACGCACAGCAAAACGTTTAGGATTTAGATTTCAAGCAGATGCAAATTAAAGAAATATTTTTCAAAAAAAGGAATACATATTGTTTTTTTTTTTACTTTTGCACAGATTTTTGAAAACGTTAAGGTCAGTTCGTCTAGGGGTTAGGACACAAGGTTTTCATCCTTGCAACAGGGGTTCGATTCCCCTACTGACTACAAAAAACAAATAAAGGTTTGTGATCTTAATTAAAGTTTACAAGCCTTTATTCCTTTTTAATAAAAAATGTATGAAACAAAGGCAACGTATACCCCTTTTGTATAAAATATTATATTTTATCACAAAATTTAATATTGATTTTTTGTATTATAGAAAAACATATTACTTAAATACAAAAAACATACCTTCTTCAGATACCCCTTTAATCATCGTAAGCAATCATCAAAATTCGTTGAATGATGCAATGGCAATATTGTATTCGATGAAAATCAGACGTCCACATTTCATGGCACGTGCCGATGTGTTTAAAAATCCCTTTGCGGCTAAATTTTTGTCTTTTGCCGGTGTATTACCCGTTTACCGACAACGCGATGGAATGGAAAATGTAAAGCAAAATTTATCTGTTTTTTCAAACATAGAAGCGTTTATTAGTCGCGGGAATACAGTGGTTTTATATCCCGAAGCCATGCATCAAGATCGTCATTTTTTAGGAAGGTTTTATCTATCATATACACGTTTAGCCTTTGGAGCCGCTGAAGATTCAAATTTCGAAAAAGAGGTGTTTATTTTACCGTCGGCAAATCATTATAGTGATTATTTTCATATGCAAGAAGATATGCTCCAGATTTACGGCAAACCTATATCTCTCAAGCCGTATTATGAATTGTACAAAGTACAGCCCAGAGAGGCTCAAATGAAAGTAAATGATATGGTGCGGACTCAAGTAGAATCGTTGATGCTAAATATTGAAGACGAAGAAAATTATGATGCTATTTACTTTTTATTGAAGACCTACGGTAAAAAGTTTGCGTATGATAAACATGGTAATCCCAACATATTGCCTCTTAAACTAAAAACAGACCAAGCTTTGGTAGCAATCTTAAAGAAAGCATATGTGCAACGAGAAGATTTCGTAAAAAATTTATATGCTGATGCATTCCATTATAAAAAAGAATTGGAAGAATTAAAGGTTGAGGATGGTATGATAAACCGAACGATTCGTATTTCAAAACTGTTAAGTTCGTCGATAGTGTTGATATTGACTTTCCCTATTTTTATATATGGTTTGTTGCATCACATCATTCCCTATCATGCACCTAAACTAATCAATCGTAAGATCAAAGATAAATTGTTACACCCTTCTGTATTTATCGGACTAAATGCTCTACTATTGATTCCTATTTTGTATATCCTTTATTTTGTATTGTGTTTAGTATTTACCCACTCCTTGTTAATAGCTTTTATTTATTTACTTACATTGCCTTTGTCGGCTCGTTTAGCCTGGAACTACCGTAAGTATTTCTTACGATTTCTTCAAAAGGTAAGATTATATCATTATAAGAGAACGATGAATCCCCGATTTGATAGAGCACTCTTTTTGCGATTTGGCTTGTATCAATCAATGGATATACTGGTTGACGAAATTTAGTAATTATTTTACTTCTATTGGCTTTAATAAAGTGTGTATAGGCAGATGATCAGAATATTTTATATGATGTACTTTAAAGTCGAAAGCTTGAAATGTACGTTCATTGTAAAAGATAAAATCAATTCGAAAGGGGTATCTATTATTTATAAAGAAAGTATTTCCAAATCCTTTTCCACTACTTACAAAGGCATCGGTTAACAGTTTGCTAATTTGTTGATAGGTATACGACCAGGGAATGTCATTAAAGTCGCCACAAACCACGACGGGATATGGCGAGCTCTTGATGTGTTCAACAATTTGTTTTACTTGTTCGCTGCGAACCACATATCCTTGCTTCAGTTTTTTTAAGATGCGTTTAGACCCGGATTGCATCTCTTCGCTTTTCATGTTAATTTCCTTGGTTGAGAATTTTGAAGTAAATAGATAATCTTCTTTTTCAAAATTAATAGATTGGAAGTGAATGTTATAAACCCGAAACGTATCATTAGCTATACATATATCACTTAATACAGCTTTATTGTTCGATGAGTCTTGAAAATTAAGCGTTTCGGCGTGAATGATGGGATATTTGGAAAAGACAGCTAAACCGATTTTATGATTATCTCCATCAAGTTCCAGATATTTGTGTTTTGTTTGAAGTATGCTTTTAAAAATACTGTCGTGTTTATAGGTTTTATTGTCTTGAAAATATTCTTGAAAGCAAAGAATATCGGGTTGTTGTTCAGCAATAAAAGAAATAATACTGTCTTTATAGGTATTGTTTCCTTCATAGATTCCAAATACATGTACATTGTAAGATAGAATTTTAACGAAGTTTGAATCGTTGTTTTTTGAATGTTGATTGTTAAAGGGATAGAGTCGAGGAATAAAAGTATATCCAATCAATATACCTATTAAAGACAAGAATGCAAAACGTTTACGTTGTAAAGCCCAATAAATAACAAAGAATGTGTTTGTTGCTAAAAGATAAGGATATAACATACCACAATAAGCCGCAAAGGTGAATTTGTCGGGTGTAATGAAGTTGGCTAAGTAAGAAAATAACAAGAGAATACATCCTATGATATTAATTATGTAGAAGACAAAATTTATCAGTGAAAAAGAATTTTTTTTCATATTATAAATTTTTATTACGGCTGGCAGTAAATAAGAAATCTTTTTCTTCCTTTGTCAGGTTTTGATAACCGGATTTTGCTACTTTATCTAGTATTTCATCTACTTTTTTTCTTTGTTCAGCACGGTCGCGGTTATATTGTTCGTCTGTTTTGGGTCTTTGAGCTTTTGGTTTGGATTTAATGGTGGGTATATGAAAAGTGAATACAGGTTTACGAATCGGATGTTTAGGAAGATAAGCAAATAGAAATCCAAAAAGAGCTCCCCCTAAATGGGCAAAATGACCACCTGAATTACCACGAGGAATACTTATGATATCTAAGATTACAAAAACAATGGCTATCCATTTTAAAGAAATGTTTCCAAAAAAAAGCAAATTTAGTTGTTGATTAGGCGCTTTAGTCGCAGCAGCAATCAATATAGCCAAGACACCTCCTGAAGCACCCAATGCAACGGCATGGCTTGTCACGGCTTCAAAGACGGGAAAATAGTTATACGACAAAATAAAAAGCAGGTTTCCAATGATGCCTCCCAGGATGTATACGGTATATAAAGATTTTGGACGGAAGTAATATAAAAAAATACTACCACTAAACCATAACATAATCATATTAAAAAAGATATGAAAAAAATCCATATGAAGGAAAATGCTTGTGAAAAGAGTCCAGGGTTTAAGACCTAATTTGAGTAAATCGGCAGGCACACACAACCAGGTAGATACAAATTCTTGAAAAATGAATGTATGGTCCTTTAAAAATAAAAATCCAACAAAATTAAAGAAGAGTTTTAAGCATAATATGCCAAAATATACTACTATATTAATGACAATAAGTCTATGTAGTGGAGATGGATTTTTAATAAATCTTTTTAGTTTGAATCCTAAATTAACATTCGGATACTTAAAATTTTGTCTGTAACTTCTCATAATCTATTGTTGGTAAGGTGAATTTGATTTTTTTCTCCATAACAATATCAATAATAATCCAAAAATCATACCACCTAAGTGAGCAAAGTGAGCCACTCCATCTCCACTGCCAAAAATACCGGAAATTAGTTCAATAACGCCAAAAATAATTACAAACCATTTAGCTTTCATAGGAAACAGAAAGTAAATGTAAATCATAGCATTGGGGAATAATATGCCAAAGGCAAGCAACAAACCGTAAATGGAGCCCGATGCTCCCACCACATTGGGTAGGCTCACGTAATAGTTGAGGTAATTATTTAAAAAATCATTGATTTGTTCCATCGCCTCTACATTAGAAGGGGCGAATTGTAAGGCATGTACGTTTTCTTGAAACAATAGAAATTGATTCCAAATGTCGCCTGAGTATTGATTTATATGAAACTGATGGTTTTTAATCAATGCTTGAAGAGTAACTATATCGGGTGATTGAATGCTTGCTTCCAGTAAGGCTATATCCGTTGAAAGTTGAAGATGGATAATTAAGTAATGAGTCAGAGCAGCACCAATTCCGGTTATCAAATAAAAAATAATAAATCGTTTGCTTCCCCATACATTTTCTATGGTTGAACCAAACATCCATAAAGCAAACATATTAAAGAATAAATGTTCGAAGCTACCATGCATAAACATATAAGTGATAAACTGATAAGGAGAAAAAATATCAGATTGAAAATAATGTAATCCCAATAACTTATACAAATCGATGGAAAAAGTGCTTTTTAAAACTATAGTAGCGAGAAAGCAAAGGATATTGATTATTAGTAAGTTTTTAACAATCGGAGGAAGAATGGAAAAACGTCCAGGAGAATGATATGTATTACTCATTATTTTTTATTATTAACATCATTATAACATATAAATCTAGGTTTTATTGTATGTAAGCTGAGAAGAAAAACAAAAAAGACTGTCGAATTACCGACAGTCTTTTATAGTTTAAAATAGTATTTAAATCCTTATTGGATAGTTATTTTTGAAGTAAATACTTTGTTGTTTTGTTTTACTCTAACAATATATATACCGGCTTTTAGGTCGGAAACATTTACTTGTGTTTTATTGTCTAAAGTGGAAATGTTTTTTACCTCTTGACCAAGAATGTTAAACAATTGAATAGAAGCTTTTCCTTCGTTTTTCAATTCAACAAATAGTTGATCTTTCGATGGATTAGGATAGATGTTTGATACAATGTCATTTGCTTCTACAACGTTCACATCGATGGTATCACCTAATGCAGAATCAACACTCATGAAAAAGGCAATTTCCGGTAATAAATTAATGCCGCTTCCATACATGGGATAGAAGATGGTATTGTTGCTGATATATCCTTCGCCCGGATCTTCATATAATTGATAATGTAAAAATTTGCTTTCGTAATAACCGCAGTTATACCCAAATGGGTCAGCGAAAGTTTTATAATCGCTTTCTGAATTAAAAACAGCGATTCTGAAAACATTGCTGGTATAGATTGGGTAACCTGCATCATAATAACCGGGATTTAGAGGATCGGTTAAGCCATGATAAAGGGTATCTCCCATTTCGTAATCAAATCCGGGGACGAATTTAAACATAGTAAACAGTACGTTTCCATAAGGAACTTCAAAACCATTTTGAGTAACACCGTTGTATGTCAATGGAATCACAGTGTTTTTATAGAAATGAGAAGTTCTTCCATCAATGAGGGTGTCATCGGAAAAATCTTCTTCGGTCAATACATAATCAATAATACGGGTGTTGTTAATAACCGGTTCAATAGCGCCACCTTTGGGATTACCCATAGAAGTAACTTTAATGATAGGGGCTAAATAAGAAGAATCGCTTGATTGGTCAAATCTAACGGTATAAAAATCAGTGCCGGCTCCTACTTTGGTGTAAACAGGATAACTGGCAACGTATAAACGTAGAGTATCCGGACTGTTGGGATTGTATCCTTTTCCGTTTATATAGATAGTCCTTAACATTAAGGTATCTAATTTATAAGCATAAAAATAATTTTTAGGGTTGTTGAATAGTCCCTTTTCGAAATTAGGGTCGAAAGATTCTGAATAAGGGTCGAAAGAAGCACCTAATCCGAACACCCATCCTGAACCAGCATCTTCATTGTCCGTATAGATTCTTAAACATGTGTCGGGAACCATGGTTAAGGTAGTACGATTGTCGTTTACGAAAAAGGAAGTGTAGTTTGCCATTAAATAGGATAAGTAAGTATATCCCCAATAAGCTACTTTTCCATCTTCATATGCTTTTTGAATAGGGGTTGCTAAATCTTGAGGCATAATGTCTTTTGCCTTATTTTTAGGAGTGTTTGGAATTTTTTCGTCAGTAGGTTTAATTCCAACCTGAGCATTTATACTGAAAATAAATGCCATGAAAGCTACAGATAATATTATCTTTTTCATTTTTTAATTATTAAATTTATACTTCTAATTTATTTTAGTTATCAATTCTTATGCCAAATTTTAAATGATAAAACTTGTGCAAAGATAAATCTTTTTTTTTAACGAAAGTTAAAAGAATTCTTTTTTTATGAAATTTAATCTATTTTGACAGAAAAAATGAGAATTATGCCACAAAGGACAATATAAAAAATGCTATTTTTGCACCAATAAATACATTAAATATTATTATAATTGAAGACTCGAGAACCTAAAAAATCGGGAGGAGAAACCCCTTTAATGAAGCAATATAATTCATTCAAAGCTCAATATCCTGATGCTTTGTTATTGTTTCGCGTTGGTGATTTTTATGAAACCTTTGGAGAAGATGCTATTCGTGCCTCTAAAATATTGGATATTGTGTTAACACGACGAGCAAACGGTTCTGCTTCACATATTGAATTGGCTGGTTTTCCGCATCATGCCTTAGATACTTATTTGCCTAAATTAGTAAGAGCCGGACTACGTGTAGCGATTTGTGATCAATTAGAAGATCCGAAACTAGCCAAAACTATCGTTAAAAGAGGGGTTACAGAATTAGTTACACCTGGTGTTTCTTATAACGACAAGGTTTTAGAAACACGTCAAAATAATTTTTTGGCAGGAATTCATTTGTGTCAGCAATCAGCAGGGATAGCTTTTTTAGATGTATCTACCGGTGAATTTTACGTTGCTCAAGGAAATGTTGATTATATCGATAAGTTATTGCAAAGTTTTAAACCAACGGAGGTTATAGTAGAAAAAAGTAAAATGCAAGTCTTTAAGCAATCGTTTGGAGAACATTTTTTTTGTTCTACTTTCGATGATTGGGTGTTTACCCTTGACTTTTCTCATGATCTTTTACTAAAACATTTTCAAATACAATCTTTCAAAGGTTTTGGTGTTGAAAATTTAACTCATGCTTTGGTCGCTGCCGGAGCGGCTTTGCATTATTTATTCGAAACACAACATACGAATGTAAGTCATATTACAAAACTTACTCGTATTGAAGAAGATCATTATGTTTGGTTGGATCAATTTACCATACGTAATTTAGAATTATTGGATTCTCCTTTTGAAAATGCAGTTACCTTATTACATGTGTTGGATAAAACCATATCGCCCATGGGTTCGCGCATGTTACGAAAATGGCTTTTATTACCCTTGAAAGACAAAATATTGATTGAAGAACGACACAAAATTGTTGATTTATTTATCAAAGATGCTGACTTGTCAGAAACACTCGGAGACCAAATTAAATTGATAGGTGATTTGGAAAGATTGATTTCGAAAGTAGCTATATCCAGAATTTCCCCTCGTGAAGTAGTCCAAATTCAAAAGTCGTTGTGTGCCGTTGAACAGATTAAAATATTGTGTAATAAAAGTGATAATCAGTCATTAAAAAAAATATCCGAACAAATAAATCCATGTATTAGTATACGTCATATGATTGAACGTATACTTAATCCTGAAGCTCCGGTCTTAATTCATAAAGGAAGCGTAATTAAAGAAGGAGTAAATCAGGAATTAGATGAATTACGCAATATTTCCTTTTCAGGGAAAGACTATTTATTGAAAATACAAAAAGAAGAAATTCAAAAAACCGGCATAAACTCATTAAAGATAGGCTATAATAATGTGTTTGGTTATTATTTGGAGGTTACTAATACTCATAAAGATAAAGTTCCTGATTATTGGATAAGAAAACAGACTTTAACCAATGCGGAACGTTATGTAACCCAAGAGTTGAAAGAATATGAGTTGAAAATACTCGGTGCGGAAGAAAAAATACTTGCATTAGAAGAAAAAATATTTAACGAACTAATTGTAAGTATGCTCGATTATATCAAACCCATACAGTTAAATGCACAATTAATGGCTCGATTGGATGTATTGCTTTCTTTTTCGCGTATAGCCATAGAACATAATTATGTTAAACCTGAAATAAATGAATCATTTGTTCTAGATATTAAAAATGGCCGTCATCCGGTCATAGAAACACAATTGCCACTTGGGGAGAAATATGTTGCCAATGATATGTATCTAGATAATGAAAAACAGCAAATTATTATTATCACGGGCCCTAATATGTCAGGAAAATCGGCTTTACTACGTCAAACGGCCTTAATCGTCTTAATGGCCCAAATCGGATCATTTGTTCCTGCAGAAGCAGCAAGAATAGGTATTGTTGATAAAATATTTACCCGTGTTGGAGCCTCTGATAATATTTCCTCCGGTGAATCAACTTTTATGATTGAAATGAATGAAACAGCCAGTATTCTAAATAATATTTCCAATAGAAGTTTGATTTTATTAGACGAAATTGGCAGAGGGACAAGTACTTATGACGGAATTTCAATAGCTTGGTCAATTGCTGAATATTTACACGAGCATCCTTTATATCGCGCCAAAGTGCTGTTTGCTACTCATTATCATGAGTTAAATCAAATGGCACAAAGCATGGAAAGAATTAAAAATTTTCACGTAACCGTAAAAGAAATTAGCAATAAAGTTATTTTTCTTCGAAAATTAACCCATGGAGGGACAGAACATAGTTTTGGAATACATGTAGCTCGCATGGCCGGCATGCCATCCGAAGTATTGAAAAGAGCCAATGAAATATTGAAAAAACTGGAAACTTCTGAACACGAAGATTTAAATAAAAAACTAACAAAATCTAAGAAAATCGATGCAATGCAATTAAGCTTTATTACTTTGGATGATCCTCTTTTAATGCAAATTAAAGATGATATTTTACGTATTAACATTGATGCATTAACTCCGGTAGAAGCTTTGATGAAATTAAATGAGATAAAGTCGTTGTTAAAATAATATTTATGCGAAGTTTTTGTTTTTTACTTCCATTTTTTACCCAAATCAACATACAATAAGCTAAAAAGAATCAGAACTGTATTGCGAATATTAATTATAAAACACAGAATAATAGTACATTAGGTCGATTAAAATAATTTTTTGTTTTTTTTTGTTTTTCCCTATGTTATTAAAGAATAAAATAATATTTTTGCATCACATATTTAAAAATTTTTTTAACAATTTAATTTTATACTAGTATGAAGAAATTAATGGCATTATTAGTTGTAGCAGGAATGGTATTTGTATCCTGCCAACAAAAACCAGCAGAAGAAGCAGTTGAAGCAGAAGCAGTAGTTGAAGAAGTAGCTCCAGTAGAAGAAGCAGTTGAAGCAGAAGCAGTAGTTGAAGAAGCAGCTCCAGTAGAAGAAGCAGCTCCGGCTAACTAAAAAAAGCTAGGTTATGAAAATAAAAGGCTGCCGTGAGGGTAGCCTTTTTTTGCAATTAATATTATGGATGAAAAACTATTACATTATATTTGGAATCATAAATTGTTTGATATTAATGATTCTTATACCACTGACGGAGAAAAACTGCAAATATTGTCGGTGGGATTGCCCAATCAAAACAGTGGTCCGGATTTTTCAGAGGCGAAAATAAAATGGAATAATATTCTTTGGGTAGGATGTGTCGAAATTCATGTGAAAGCTTCCGATTGGAATAAACATCATCATCAAAAAAACGATGAGTATAATAATGTTATTTTACATGTGGTTTATGAATATGATAAAGATGTTTATGCTTCAAATGATTGTAAAATTCCTACATTAGAGCTTAAACCTTTGATTCCGCAAAGAATAATTAAAATGTATCAATCCTTTATGCAATCTGCAGATTATATTGCTTGTGGTAAACAATTTGCTCAAGTAGATTCCTTTCGTTTATATGCTTGGTTAGATAGGTTATTGATGGATCGATTGGAAGAGAAAGCAGCTTATGTCACGCAACTCTTGCATTCATGCAATCAAAATCAAGAAGAAGCTTTTTATGTGTTTTTATCCTATTATTTTGGATTTAACATCAATAATTTCCCTTTTCGTTTATTAGCAAAATCTACTCCATTAAACTATTTAGCTAAACATAAAAATAATTTATTTCAGTTAGAAGCGATGTTGTTTGGTCAAGCTGATTTATTGTCCTCTGGATTTCAAGATGAATATTCTAAAAGTTTACAAGATGAATATATTTTTTTGAAAAATAAACTTTCATTACATCCTATATGTACAAATGAGATGTGGAAGTTTGCAAAGACCTATCCGTCGGGATTTCCTACTCAGCGTTTGGCTCAACTTGCTGCTTTGATTAATCAATCGTCAGCATTGCTGTCAAAAATCATAGAAGCAGAATCCGTAAAAGTCATACAGTCTTACTTTCAGGTTAAAATTAGTTCTTATTGGGAAAATCATTATTTATTTGGCGTGCCAACACAAAGAAAACAAAAGGGATTGGGTAAAACTGCTATTAATACATTAATTATTAATGCGATTTTGCCTTATATGTATCAATTGGGTAATGTAAAACAAAATCAAATCCTGAAAGATAAAGCCATTGCTTTTTATGAAGAATTGCCCTTTGAAAAACATAAAATCACCAAAGTGTTTTCTTCTCTACGCAATGATTTTACGAATGCTTTTCATTCACAGGCATTGATTCAATTAAAGAAGAAATATTGTAATACAAAGCGTTGTTTACATTGTGGAATAGGATTGCATTTATTGCAAAACACTTGATAATTAGGATATAATTATTCGAGAAGATGCTTTGTTTTTAATATTTGATGAAATATGGAATATGATAGCTAAATTTTTTCTACTTTTGCACATAAAAAATATAATAAAAATGCATCGATTTAACATTCAGTTTATATATATATTGTTGTTATTCTTTGTTGTAATCAGTTGTTCAAGAAAGGACAATAATGAAATATCGACAGATTTGATTCACATACCGGCCACAGCAGAAATTTCTAAAAAAGAACCTGCTATGCCAAAATTTGAATTTGAACGTATTGAGCATAATTTTGGAACGTTGAAACAAGGAGAACAAGTTAGTTTTACCTATAAATTCAAAAACATTGGAAAAGCTAATTTAATCATTTCAACAGTAGTTCCGGGTTGTGGTTGTACGGTAGCTCAATTCACAAAAACACCCGTCAAACCGGGTGATAGTGGTTTTATTACCGTTCGTTTAAATACAGAAAATAACAAAGGATTACTGCGCAAACAAGTAGCTGTACAAGCTAATACATATCCAGCAGAAACTAAATTATGGTTTACTGCAAACGTTGAATTACCTTAATGATAACTCTAATAATTGATTTATGAATTTATTAAACATTGTTTTATTTGCTCAACAAACAGCGGAAGGTGGTGGTAAAGGAAGTACTGTTCAAACCTTTATTTTTCTTGCTTTAATAATTGTAGTTTTTTATTTTTTTATGATACGTCCACAAACTAAGAAAAATAAAGAAGCTCAACGATTCAGAGAAAACTTAAAAAGAGGAGATAAAATTATCACAATTGGTGGTATACATGGAAAAATCCTTGAAATTGAAGGAAATACAGTTGTGATTGAAGTGGAAGGTGCTACTAAATTAAAAGTTGAAAAAAGTGCTATTGCGCAAAATGTTGCTGATGTAGGAACTTCTACCGCAAAATAATTTATACTGCAGATGGCAAGAAAATCATCCGGACAAAGAAACTATGCCGTATTGTTAACTTGTTGGATACTGGCATTGTTTGCTTTGTTTGCGGTTAAATTGTCGACAAACTACTCCGCATCTTATTCCTTGAAAGTTGTTTTGACAAATTTGCCCGAAGATAAGAGCTTAGTATCTCTTTCCGATTCGGTGTTAATTGTTACGTTCGAAGACAAAGGCTTGTCATTATTGCCGCTTGAATTAACTTCTAAAAAGATTATCATCGATTATCAGAAAATGGCATCTTCTTACCAGAAGAAATACAATAATATTTGTTTTCAAAAACAGCAAATTATTGAATATATACAGGGAAAACATAAATTTTCGGATAATGTAAAGAAGATTCAACCTGAAAGAATCTGTTTGCATTTACAAAACGAATAGGATAACCTATGATATATCCTTGGAAGCACTCACGTAGATATAATGCCTATGCAGCATATCTTAAATCTTTATTCGGCCAACGGGTACAAAAAATAAGTATTCATGCAGGTTTCTCTTGCCCCAATCGTGACGGTACTTTAAGTGCAGGTGGTTGTAGTTTTTGTGATAATGCCGCATTTAATCCTTCCTATTGTCAACCCCAGAAAAGTATAGCTCAACAAATCGAAGAAGGTATAGCATTTCACCGGAATCGATATCGTAGAGCAAATAAATACTTGGCTTACTTTCAGGCATATTCAAATACGTATGCTGATTTAGATACCTTAAAACGTATCTATAATCAGGCTTTGGAAAATGAAAATATCATAGGACTCATTATAGGAACACGTCCCGATTGCATCGATGAGGAAAAATTAGATTATTTTGCTCATTTGGCAGAAACAAAATATGTTCTTATTGAATATGGAATAGAAAGTTGTAACGATAAAACCTTGCAAGCTATTAATCGTGGTCATAATTTTGAAGCATCGGTAAAAGCGTTGGAGTTAACACATAAAATGGGCGTACGAGCCGGAGCTCATTTTATCATCGGCCTTCCCGGCGAAACCAAAGAAACATGGTTGACTTGGCCGAAAATCATATCTCAATTACCTATACACACATTAAAATTTCATCAATTGCAAATCATCAAAAATACTCCCATGGCAATGCATTATCTAAAACATCCAAAGGATTTTCATTTATTTGAATTGCAGGAGTATGTTCAATTTATGATTGAATTTATTGAAGACTTGCATCCAAATATTATGATTGAACGTTTTGCCGGAGAAGTTCCTCCTCGATATTTATATGTAAACGGCTGGAATTTAATCAGAAACTATCAATTATTGCAGATGATTGAAAGAAAATTGGAAGAACTAAACACCTGGCAAGGCAAATTTTATCAGGAATAAAATTACTTATTTTGTACTTATTTTTTATTTACTTTTGCATGAATAATTAACGTATCAGTATTTAATACTAACATATTATTATAAATTTAAAGATATTGTTTATGCCAGTAGAAGTTATATGTTTAATTTATATTCTTACCCCATTATTAATTATTTTTTTATTTAAACGTTATAAAATAGCCCGACAAGTAGGAACGGTAATCATAGCTTATGCAATAGGTGTTGTTTTAGCCTTATTTGGATTGATTCCGGTTGGAGAAGGCATTGAAGCCGAATCGATGAAATCTATCCAATCATGGATTCAAAACCTAACGGTTCCCATTGCTATTCCCCTGATGTTGTTTAATTGTGATTTTAAGCTATGGACTAAGTCTTTACCTAAAACCATTGCGGCCTTAATCGGAGGCGTCATTTCAATCATTGTTGCAGTTATATCTGCTTTTTTTATTTTTAGATATTCAGGTATCAATGAATTAGATAAAATTGCGGCCATGATGACTTCTATATATACGGGAGGAACCATGAATTTTTATGCCTTAGGTGCAGCCTTGAATGTTAATCCTACAACCATAGCGCTGACTTATACTTTCGAGATGTTGGTAACCTTTCCTTTAATCATGTTCCTTGTAGCAGGCGGATATAGGTTTTTTAGAAAACTGCTTCCCTTTGAAGACAAATCAACTACACTTGAAAACACCGAATTAAGCGAAATAGAAACCAACGGCATTGAAAACTACGGAGGAATGACCAATCAAAAAGTATTTCCACGTATGATGTTGGGATTATTGGTTTCCATCGTTTTTTTAGGTTTCGGAGCGGGTTTATCCATACTTATGCTTGGCAAATTGAATGAATTGGTTATTATTTTAACGATTACCACATTGGCCATCGCTGCCTCTTTTTTTAAGAAAATACGTCAATTACCGAAAACATTTGAGTTGGGTATGTTTTTTATTTTAATGTTTAGTGTGGTTGTAGCTTCGCAATTTGATATTTACAGTATCAATATGTCGGCGGTTAATATCGGATTGTTTGTTCTTTATGTTATGTTTGTTTCTGTTATTATACATATCATTTTTTCACGCATCACCAAGGTGCCCGGCGATTTATTCACCGTTGCCCATGTGGGATTGCTTTGTTCCTCGCCTTTCATCCCGCCGATAGTCGGTGCCATGAAAAATAAAAAAGTGTTGATTAGTGGCATAGTTATTGGTTTGGTGGGTTATGCCGTAGGAACTTATTTAGGGGTTCTTTTGTATACCTTTTTTAAATTATTTATATGATAAAAAAAATCTTTTTCTCTTTTACTCTTTTTTTCTACCTAACAATTTATGTTCATGCACAAACCGACAGTGCCAATGTGTATTTTACACGCGAAATATCTCCAGAAGCTGTCATGAAATTGTTTTCCTATGTTCAAGATAATGTAAAAGGAAAAGTAGGAATTAAAGTACATTTCGGTGAAGAAGGAAATGCCTATTTTGTTCCTGCATCCATGGTTGAAAAACTATGCAAATCGTTAAACGCTACTTTAATTGAGACCAATGTTGCCTATACCGGCAAACGTCGGAATACCGATACCCATATTCAATTAGCCAAAGATCACGGATTTACTTTTGCTCCTATCGACATATTAGATGATGCCGGTACATTGGAATTGGATGTTGTAGGTGGACGGAATTTTAAAAAAGCACGAATCGGAAAGAATATTGATAATTACGAAACTATTATTTATTTCAGTCATTTTAAAGGACATGGTAGTGCTGGTTTCGGAGGATGTATAAAAAATGCTTCCATGGGAATGGCAACGCCCGAAGGGAAAAAAGCCATGCATTTTAATGATTATCCAACGACGAATAATCAAAAATGCATCAAATGTGCAGCGTGTGTTCCTCAATGTCCGGCCAATGCCATTACGCTTAATCCGGTCATGATCGACCGCAACAAATGCATAGCCTGTGGTAAATGCGTGAGTGTTTGTCCGGCAGGTGCCATTGTGAATGCGGAAGACTTGCAGAAAAAGCAACTTTTCCTGGAACGTTTGGTTGAATATGCTAAAACAACAACAGAATATAAAAATTCCGTTTATTTCAATATTATTATTAATGTATCTCCCAGTTGTGATTGCAGCAGTAATCCCGAAAACCCCTTTATTAGGGATATAGGCATTTTAGCTTCTACCGATATTGTGGCTATCGAAGCAGCTGCTCATAATCTGGTTGACCAAGCGCATGCTTGCGATGATGCTTTTATGAAAGTGAATTCCGTGAGCGGTAAACACCAAATTAATTATGCCGAAACCTTAGGAATGGGAACAAAGAAATATCGTTTGATTTCTATCGATGAAAAGAAATAATTTCTTACACATATAAACAAAAAGCATATATGAAAAATCATCTTAAATCAATCATCCTTTCTTTTCTTTTAATGTTTGTTTATTTTTCATATGCCCAAATAGATACCTTAAGAGGCATGGATGAGAAAAAGAAAATAAAAACCGGTTGGACTTTCGGTGCTCTACCCAGTATTGCCTACGATGCCGATTTGGGATTTCAATTTGGCGCTTTGGCAAATGTTTATTACTACGGTGATGGTTCGACCTATCCTGAATATTTGCATTCTTTTTATGTAGAGGCTGCATATACTACAAAAAATTATGGATTGTTTCGCTTTTTCTATGATTCTAAATACTTGATTCCAAAACATCGGTTAACGGTCGATGTTTCTTTTTTACCCGATGCAATGTGTGATTTCTTCGGATATAACGGCTATCAATCCGTTTATAATGATATTTGGCGAAACTCAAAGAAATATACGGTTGATGAAGGGTATAAATCAAGGGCTTTTTATAAATATAAACGCAACCTCTTTCGTTTTGCTGCAGATATACAGGGGACAATACACCATCGTTGGAAATGGAATGTGGGTATAGGTCTTCTTTATTATAATATTGATGTAGTCGATATTGCCATGTTGAATAAAGGGAAAAAGCCCGAAAATGTTTTACCTGATACGATTAAAGGTTTGTATAAAAAATACGTCGATTGGAGTATTATTAAAAAAGACGAGAAAAATGGTGGACTGCATCCTTATATCAGAGGTGGTGTCACTTACGACAGTCGCAATAAAGAAGCTAATCCTTCGAAGGGAATTTATGCCGATGCTTTTTTAACATATACTGCTGCTTTTCAAGATCAAAAAGAATATAACAACTTGAAACTAAATCTTAATTTCCGACATTATATTCCTATTTATAAAGATTATATCGCTTTGGCTTATCGTGTAGGTACTCAATTGTTGCTGGCAGGAGAAAGTCCGTTTTATGTAAATAATTATATGAATACTTTGTACATACAACGGGTGTTATATGAAGGTTTGGGTGGTGGTAATTCTTTAAGGGGCATACTAAGGAACAGAATACTCACTAAAGGCTTTGCTTTTTCCAATATTGAATTGCGATTGAAAGTGTGGAAATTCGATATAGGAAAACAGCATTTCTATTTGGGATTTAATCCGTTTGTGGATTTAGGAATTGTTACGCAAGCGTATAAATTGGATGAAAAACTGATTGTAGCTGAAAAAAATCCAGAAGATAATATCGACGATTATTTTAAGTTTAAAACCTCTGAATTATACCGGCCGCATATATCGGCTGGGATGGGAATGAAAATTGCCATGAATGAGAATTTCATCCTTTCGGTCGATTGGGCATTCCCTTTCGACAAACAAGACGGGGCAAGTTTTACAAATTTTTATGTTAAAATTGGCTATTTGTTTTAAATAATAGCTTTTTATACTCTTTTAAACGAAGCAATTGCATTTTCTATATCCTCAAAAATCGGCATATAATCCTTTAACCCGCTTATTTCTATTATCTCTTTAACCATTTCATCGGGATTGATAATCCCAATTTTTTTCTTAGAGGCTTCTAATTTATTTATTAATAATAAAAATACGCGGATGCCGGCACTACTGATATAGGCTAGTTTTTCCAAATCAAAAATTAGATTATCGTTTTTTTGTGATAGATAATCATGGATGGATGTTTCAAAACTATTGGCACTGATGGCGTCTAATCGTCCATCAATGCTAATTATTATCGGATTCTCCGAACGGAGAATGGAAAAGGCTATGGTCATTGTTTTATGGATTTTTAATTATTTTAAAACTGCTTATATTTTTATTGTTTTCTCGTCTATAAGTAAATGTATCGGTCATTTTGTCAATGATATAAAATCCTCTTTTACCCAATGTGTCTAATCCTGGACTTGTGGATGAGGATTTGGCAATGGCGGAATTAATATTAAATGCATGACTGTTATCACTATATTCAACTTCAAGATGTGTTGAGCTCACATGAATATTTATTTCTATGGTTTTGTTTCCAATATTTGAAAAGGCGTATTTAAAGGCATTGGTGATTAGCTCTTCTAATACCAGCATTAAGCGATGCATGCTTTTAACAGGGATTTCTTTTAGATTTAAAAAGATTTCGATTTGATGTTGAATATCAGTTAATATAGAAATGTTTTGAATATCGGTAAAAAATAATTGAAGATCTTGATTTGATTCGTTGTTATGTAGTTGTAGGCATAACATGGTAATATCATCTTGTTGAGGAGCTGTGGCGGTGAATGTTTTCAATGCCTGACAAACGCTTGGAATCAGCTTTCTTTTATCGGGATGAGCATAATTTCTAAGCAGGGCAAGTAAGGATTGGGTACTAAACAATGCTTGTTTTTCATTCATGGCTTCCGTAACACCATCGGTATATAAAAAGAGTACGTCCTTGGCATGTAGTGTTATATGTGAAGGCGAAATTTGGGTGGGTTTGATAATTCCCAAGGGGAGCATATGTGTGTGGTTAATTAAAATAATTTCGGCATCTTCACTAAGAATAACCGGATAATTATGACCGGCATTGAGGTATGTTAATTCCTTTGTTTCTAATGAAAGAATTCCAGTAAACAGTGTTACGAAATATTTCTCGGGATTATTCTGTTGTAAATAATCGGAAGTAAGTTGTAGGATACGGCATAAGTCATTACCTGCAATTTTAGCATAAGCTCTCAATAAAGTTATGGTTGAACTCATGAAAAGCGCAGCTCCCATTCCTTTCCCCGATACGTCGCCGATGGCAAAAAACAAATGCGAACGGTCGATAAAGAAATAATCATAGAAATCGCCGCCCACTTCTTTTGCCGCTTGCATATAAGAAGTTATATCGATTTTATTTTTGAATACATTTGCTTTGTTTGCGTCGGGCAACATGCTTAGTTGCAATTTGCTTGCAATTTGCAATTCGCTTTCTATGCGTTCTTTGGCAATGGTAACATCTTTTAAATGGGAGATGTATCTTTTTAATTCCTTTTGCAAGTAACGAAACGAATCATTAAGCATGACAATTTCCGTACTTTCTTTTATTTCGGGTATAGGCATACTTATAAATGCCTCACTTTCTTTATGCATCATACCGGCTAATTTACGAACAGGTTTGGTAAGTTTGTTGGCAATCAGCAGTATAAAGCCTATTAATAGTATGATTCCTGTAATAAGAATATAAAATAAGTCTTTGTTTAATAGTTGAAGATCGGCATAAAGATCGGATTCGGGTATGACAAATCCCAACGACCAAGTGTTGTTGGCAAGGGAGGTATAATAAATCCAACTTTTCCTATCAGAGAACGCTCTTTGAACCTTCTCGAAACCTGTTTTGCCTTGCATCATGTGTTGCAATACTATTTGAAATTCGGTATTATTTGTTCCTTTTGCAATCTCTAAGATGTTTTCTTTCATTATTAAGTCCGCTTGCGGATGGGATAAAACTCTGCCGGAATTCGAAATCAAAAAAGCATAGGCAGAATCATATATTTTAATGCCTGCCAGCAAGTCGTTTAACCATTGAAGCGATACGTCGGTTGTCAGCACACCCATGAAACTGCCGGTGTCGCCGTAAGATTGATAAATAGGAACGGAAAAAGTTGTCATTAAAACATTTCCTCCTCCTTCATCAAAGTAAGGTTCACTCCATATCTTACGATTTTCCTCGGCGGGAATACGATACCAATCCCACGACAGATAATCGTAGGAGGTATCTGCCAGATTTTTATAACATAATTGATTATTGGTTTTAAAACAATAAGGAGCGTTGTATATCGTATTACCGTTTGAAATATATGGTTTGAAAGCCAAGCAACTGCCGTAGATTTCAGGATTGGATGATAGGATGTCTTTTAATATTTGACGGGAAGGATAGTGTAAGGTGTCGGTTTTTGCCATAAACAAAGCCGTACTTTGAGCTGTTTTTTCTATGCATTTAAAATAACTTTCAATCTGATTTACCGCTGCATTACTCAGATGCCTGGCGTTTTCTTCTACGTTTTTTAATAATAATTTACGTGAAACGGTATAATTATATATAAGGAAAAAAGTAAAAATTAGTATTACTATACTAAGTATATATACACTAAGATAAAAAGCAAAACTTTTATTCTTGACTCGGGTCATGGTGTCGGATATAAGTAACTAATTCTTTTGCAAAATCAGAAAAAACTTCCAATGTATCGTAGTTATACATTTGGTTGTTAAGATATTGAAGCATTAAATAATCTTTGCCTTCGGCGGTTTGCATAATACCTCCGAAGAAAAAACCTGCTTTTTCGAGTTCCTGACAACAATCGCTAATTTCGGGTTTCTCAAGGGGTAAATAAACATAAATACTCTCGATGCGGTTCACGCATAATGATTTTAATGTTTTCAGGATGAGGGGAGTGATATTATACCCGTATTGTTTAACAAGGATAAAACCACATTTGTACGTATCACTTGAAACCTCAATTTCAGCTTCTTCTTTATATGGAGCAAGCCCATTATCATTCGTGATAATTTCAACCGATTGACCGGAATTTTTATATATGGCCGTTATCATCTCGGCATGATTAGCAGGAACATATATTTGTTTGCTGTCTTCGGGATGAAGTGGTAAAAACATCAATAATAAACTTTCCCGTACTTGATTATCCTCTTTGATTTCATTCATTAACAGAGGTGTGGATCGGGAAATGTATAAGGCTGTTTCTCTTAAATTTAATTTATAGGCGGCCTTTTGACTGTAAGGATGTGTGGTAACGGCATGAACTATAACCCCTATTGAATTTTTTGTTTTAAGTAAATCAATTAAATACTCGGATGTTTTATGTAAACAGCCTCCTCCTCTGTAGGCAGGATTTACAAAAGCTACGGCCATTTCAGGCAATCGACTTACTTCGTGTTTAATAGCTGCTACATGACCTATAATCTCTTCATTCTCGCTGTTAACGGCAACGATGCTAAGCATTTCCCCTTCTTCATTTAGTTTCTTTACCATCTCGGGGTAATAGATCTTATCGTAGATATAACTCACACGGTAAGCATAATAAGCTAATTGAGAAACAAACAATGCTTCTTCCGGCTTTAATGGTCTTACATAGAAATCAAAATCGGTTTTTGGAGTCCTTAGTGTCTGAGTGTCTTCCATCAATTTATTTTCCGATACGGCTTTGGCGGTGATGTTTTTTTCGATATGAATAAATTGACCTTCTTTGCCTTTATTCATATAGATTACGTTGTCGGCAAGTTTGTTGATCAGCAATGAGCCCAATCCCGAAGCATTGTATTTTAAAATGTTTTCTTTATCAATGCTTGAAAAGGATTTTATTTTATCAATATCCAGGGGGATGCTGTTGGAATGTATGGTGATGGATAATCCTAAAACGGTTTTGTCAAAAGTTATGTCGATGTTTTCTTTTTGTCCGGGCATGAAGTCGTATTTAATGATATTGGTCAGGACTTCTTCCAGGAGTAATTCAATATGATAACATGCTTTTGATTCAAAACCGAGTAATTCAGCATAGGCTTTTGCCGAACTTTGCACCGGATAAACCATGGCCGCTTCATTCGGAATGATTAAATGTAATCTATGTTGAGTGAGTTTGTTATCATCCATAATTATATACGATTATCGATTATTTTTCTAACTTTTCCGCTTCTTTCCACCCTTTGCAATGCATTTGGTTCAACTAAAAGGACTTCAAAAGAGGAAACCATGTTTTTTTCTTTTATTAGATGTAAAACGGGAATTTTTTCCAACAAGCGTTGATACAAGTTTTCTCTTAATATGTTATCTTTATAATGTATTGTTTCAATGTGCAAACTCAAAGCGGTGTATAAACCGTCGGCTTCTAAGCGCAGTTGAATAACAAACCCATCAGGTACGACAGATTGTACGATTTTTTCAATATCTTCAAAATAAATCTCTTGGTATCCAGAAATCCTTATTTTTTCGCCGCTACGACCCAGTAAGCGGAATTTCGGACTCAATCTTCCACAAGTGCATGATTCATTGATGAATTCAATACGATCACCCACTTTGTATCTTATTATCGGTTGAAGTGTTTTGTGTAAACAAGTTACCAGGGCTTCATCGTTATTGTCGGCTTCCAGATAAACCCATTCTTCTTCCACATGAAATTCGTTGTCACGGCAACATTCGCATTGATAGCCTATGGGTCCGGTTTCGACGGCGGCATATCCGAAGGAGGAAATTCTCTTTGCTTTGAAAATACTTTTAATATAATTCTTTGCGTCGTTTGTCATATGCTCGGCCGCATAGATGATATTATCCAATTGTATCTGATATCCGTTTTGCTCGGCATATTGTGCCAGCGGAATCATAAGCGAAGGCAAACCGAAAATGGTATCAGGTTTACACATTTCTATATATTCCAAT
>Ga0265294_10002571_pt1 | contig 23776 bp, 26 predicted proteins | sample MunlanPumphouse3_FD_192504 | JGI IMG/M metagenome (GOLD analysis project Ga0265294, IMG submission 192504) | Groundwater microbial communities from a municipal landfill in Southern Ontario, Canada - Pumphouse #3 | ecosystem: Environmental > Aquatic > Deep subsurface > Groundwater | place... | reverse complement strand
TTACTTGCAACATAAGTTGCACTTGCTGCATCATTTCCTACAAGAATAACTGCAAGTCCTGGAGTTATGTTTTTCTCTTTTACAATTTGAGTAACTTCAACTTTTACCTCTTCTTTTATCTTTGCTGATAAAATTTTCCCATCTAGTAGTACCATTTTTTTTACCTTATAATTAAGTTATTTAAATTTTTTAGATTAGATTGTATCTAAAATTGAATTAAAATATTTTTTAGCATATTTGAGATATCTTATGAGGTGTAAATGTAACTTTTAATTTAACCTAATATTTATTAAATTTTAAATATAATCCGCGTCCAAATTAAAATTAAAACAAAGGACTAAAATGTTAGAGGGTATCGTAAGAGATAGTATAACTAAACCAGCTGTAAAGGCTTTAAGAAAAGAAGGATATTTAATTGCAAATATCTACGGAAAAGGGCTTGAGAATATATCTGCAGCATTCAAAAGAAATGAGTATATTAAGTTTTTAAAAAATAAAACTACACTAGCTTTTGATATAAAAGTAGATGGAAAAGTTTTAAGCGTAGTTGTAAGAGAGTATCAAAAATGTCCAATTACTTCTGATTTATTACATGTTGATTTAATGGTTGCTCAAAAAGGTGTTAGAGCTTCATATTTTATCCCAGTGGTAACAACAGGAAGCGCAAAAGGTCTTAAAAATAAAGGTCTTTTAATGTTACATACTAGAAGAATTCCAGTTAAATGTACAATTGAAAATTTACCAAACAATATCACTTTAGATGTTACAAATTTGGATACAGGAGATAATATTCTTTTAAGAGATATTACACTTCCAGAAAATGTTGATTGTTATTTAGACCCACGAGTTCCAATCGTTGGTATAATTAAAGCTAAATAATTAAAACATATGTATTTGATTGTTGGTCTTGGAAATATTGGTGAAAAATACCAAAATACAAGACACAACATTGGATTTTTAGTCGTAGATTTTATGACTAAAAATCTAAATACTACTTCTATAAATAACTCAAACTTTCAATCAACTCTTTTAAAATCAGGATATAATCTATTTTCTAAACCAACTACATATATGAATAATTCAGGTATTGCTGTAAAAAATATTATGGATTATTACAAAGTTGATTTAGAAAATATTATTATTATTCATGATGATATAGATTTACCTTTTGGAACTGTTAAGTTTAAAATAGGTGGAGGTCATGGTGGACACAATGGTTTGAAATCTCTTGATAGCCATATTACAAAAGAGTATATAAGAGTTAGAGTAGGTATTGGAAAACCAAAAGATAAAGAAGATGTTGCAAACTATGTTTTAAGTGATTTTAGCAAAACAGAGTTCGAAGAGTTAAATAACAAAATCATTCCACATGTTGCTTCTTGCATTGAAGCTTTAAAAGAGCTTAGTATTGATGAAGTTAAGGCTAAATTTACATTAAAGCAGTCTATATGAGTATTTTAACAAAATATATAATTGAAAAGTATCTTAAAAACTTTATTATAATTTTACTATCTTTAGAGATATTTTTTGTTGGAATTGACTTTTTACAAAATTTTAAATCTGTTCCTAATTCGGCAAACTTACAGTTGTTATATATCTTTTATAATGCATTTTTTACACTTACTTTAACTCTTCCTCTTTCAATTGTTTTTGCTTGGATTTCAACTTTAATAACATTTATTAAAAATAATGAGTATGTTGCATTTTACTCTTTAGGAGCTGGAAGAACAAATATATTTTTGCCTATATTATCTTTAGGTTTAATATTTTTAGTCGTTTTAATATTTTTACAAATGACACCTTTGGCATACTCTTATGAACAAAAAAAGAAGATTTTAGATAATGAGTACTTTTCAAGTACAAAAAGTGATATATTTTTAAAATATAATGATTATTTTGTCTATTTCCAAAAGCTTTTTCCTTTAGAAAAAAGAGCAGAAGATATACATATTTTTAAAGTAGATGGAAAAGATGTGGTTGAAGCAATTGTTGCACAAAAAGCATATTTTCAAAATAATAAATGGTATGTTGTAGATGCAAAGATTACTACAAAACCAAAAGAGCTTGATATGAACTCTAGGCTTACAATAAAGTATGAGAAATTTTTAAATACATTAGATGGATTTCAACCAAAGATATTGGACAATGTATATGAAGCAAGAAATGAATCATCTTTATTAGATGCTATAAATGCTATGTTTTTATTAGAAAAACAAGGTGTAAATACTTCAAAAATAAGAGGAAATATATATAATCAGCTATTTGTTCCATTTTTTATAATCCCACTACTTTTTTTGGTATTTGCATATAGTTCTCTAAATAGTAGATTCTTTAGATTAGGAATTTTCGTCTCTTTTGGTATTTTTGGAACTTTAATTGTTTGGGGAGTTTTTTTCTTTTTATTTAAAATTACAAGTTCTGGAGTTTTAAATCCAGAGCTATCTTTATTATTACCTTTAATTATTTGGTTTATAGCAGCCATGTATATTTATCAATCTAGAATAAAAACTATATAGGATTTAAAATAATGAGTCATACGAAAACTTATGGAATAGTTCCATATATTGTAACAAAAAAAGGTGTTAAAATTCTTTTGTGTTTAGATGTTGCAAGTGACGATAAATGGGGATGTCTAAAAGGTACAAAAATAAAAAATGAGACTGCTTTTATGTGTGCTAAAAGAGAGTTCTTTGAAGAGAGTTCAATCTCTATTGATATTGAACTTTTTGAAGAGTATTTTGAGCAGATAAATCAAGAAAAAGATATTGGTGTTTGGCTTGTAAACTCTTCAAATATTGAAAATATGGATAGATATTTCAATGGAAATACTTTAAAAAGTGAATATCTATCTTGGGAAAATTCAAAAGTAAAATTCTTTTCATTAAAAAAACTTCCAAAGATAAAGTCAATGCAAAAGAAATTAGTATCAGAAATTAAGGATTTTTTAGAAAGTAAGAGTCTATTCCATTAGCAATACCATTTGCAAGTCTTTGTTGGTAATCTTTTTCATATAATCTTTTACTTTCAACAGGATGAGATATAAATCCTAGCTCAATAAGAATAGATGGCATCTGAGCACCAACTAAAACCCAAAATGGTCCCTCTTTTACACCTGTATCTCTTACATCTTTATATTTTGTTCTAGCTGCTTGTAAAAGCCCTGATTGAACATCTATTGCAAATTTATGAGAGGCTGTAATTCTTGGACGATTTAAGCTCTCTAAAAATACATTTTTTGAACTTTCACTCATCTCTCTAATATCATCTTTATTTTCTAAAGCAGCAACTTTTTTTGCTCTTTCACTTCTTGCAGGACTTAGAAAAAATGTCTCAATACCGCTTGTACTACTAGCTTTTTCTTTTGGCATAGAGTTTGTATGTATTGAGATAAAAAGGTCAGCATTTTTCTCATTTGCTAAAATAGTTCTATCCATAACTTTAATAAATTTATCAGTTGATCTTGTTAGATATACTTTATACCCTCTTTGTTTTAATATATTATCAAGATATTTTGCTACTTCTAAATTTATAACTTTTTCATACTCTTTATTTGGTCCAACGGCACCAACATCATCTCCACCATGTCCTGCATCTATAACTATTGTTTTATTTATAGCATTTTTTGGTGTTGTATTTTGAACTTGTTTTGAAACTTTTGTAGGAAGATTAGTTTTACTACTTGAATCACTACTATTTTTAGCAACTTCTACTTTTTCACTTTGAGTTTCTAAAACTTCAATAGTTAGCTCATTTGATTTTAAAATATATTTAATTTTAGGATTATTTTTATTTATTAACCTTATTCTTACACTATTTTTATTTTCTGTAGTAATAACTTTATCTATACTATTCAAATTTAGTTTTGTAGGTTCAACATAACTATATTTTCCATTGATATCAAAAATATACTCAAAATTTCCATTTTGTTTAAGAGTAGAATATTTTAAATCTTTTTGTGATATTTTTTTGTTAAATTGGATAGTAATTTTATCTCCACTTGATGAAATAGAACGAATAGAGTTTTTCAAATCAACCATTTCTTGAATATTTGAATTAGGTTCAATTTTTTGTTTTGAAATCTCTTTTATTTGTTCATCTTTTTTTGTTGATTGTTTACTATTTACATCTATTATTAGTTGTCTTTTTGTTATTTTATAAGATGTATCTGGATTATTATTGCCTGAAATTACAATTCTTAAAACATCAGGTTGAAACTGACCTATTGTAATTTGTTCAACACCCTGAATTGCTAATTTTGTAGCTAAGGCATCTTTAAAATAACCTTTAATATCAAAAACATCTCTATATAAAGGAGAAGGTTTTAGCTCAAAAAATTTAATATCATCTTCTTTTATATCAACATTAAAATCAACTACTATTGAGTTGTTTGAAGTAGTTACATTTTTTATAGAGTATAAAAGATTTGATTGTTTCTCTTTATTTTGCTTATTATTTGAAGAAGTTTGAGTTGGCTCTATATTTTTGTTATTTATTACTTTAATACTCTTATTTAAAACAGCTAATTTTTTTTCATCAGGTCTTACATCTTTATTTAACTTTTTCCCTAGTTCAATAATTTTTTTTAAATCATCTATTTTTTGATTGTCATCTTTTCTTAATGAAGATTTTAAAAACTCTATCCTTGCCTCTTTGTATTGCTGTTCCAAGCTAGAGGCAAAAGATATATTGATAATAAGTAGAAGGCAAATAAAGAATTTAGTTAAAATAACTACTCTCCTTTAGTTAATTTTTCCATTAACTCTTTAACAGAGATTATCTTATCAATTTTATATCCATTTGAACCAGAGAAAAATAGACCAGTTTCTACATCACCTTTGTATGCAGCTCCTAATCTATCAGCGATACAATATCCTACTAGTTTTGCTTCATGGCCTCTATTGCAAGGTGCAACACAATTTGAGATGCATTGAACCTTAGGAGCTGTTTTATTTTCTATTGCAAATTGAAGATTTGTTTTAACTCCACGTGCAGGAAGACCTACTGGAGAACTCATTAAAATAATATCATCTTCTTTTGCATTTAGTAAAACATCTTTAAATTTATCATCTGCATCACACTCAAAAGTTCCTATAAATCTGGTAGCCATTTGAACTCCAGCACAACCAAGAGCTATAAATTTATCAATATCTTTTTTATCCCAAACTCCACCAGCTGCAATAACAGGAATATCTCCCCAGTTTTTTGCTTCTTCAATTACAGGAGTTACAATATTTTCTAGTTGAAACTCTTCTTTGTAACAATCTTCATATTTAAAACCTTGATGACCACCACTTAAAGGACCCTCAACAATTACAGCATCAGGAATTTTATTGTATCTTTGCCATTTTTTACAAATAAGCTTTAAGGCTCTTGCACTTGATACAATTGGAACAAGTGCTACATCTGGGAAGTTTTTTGTAAACTCTGGCATATTTGTTGGAATTCCAGCACCAGTAATTATTATATTAGCACCTGCTTCACATGCATCACGTACAACTCTTCCATAGTCATTTATAGCATATAAAATATTACAAGCAAGTGGTAAATTTCCACAAATTTTTCTAGCATTATCGAAAATCTCTTTTAAAGCATCTTTACTATAAAAATTTAAAACCTCTTTAGGTTTATCTTTTTTCATAATAATATTTACTTTTGGGCTAAGTTTTTTATAGTATCCTGTACCAACTGCTGAAATTACTCCTAAACCATCTTCAAGACTAACATGTCCAGCTAATTGATCCCAACTTATTCCAACACCCATCCCACCTTGAATTATTGGATGTTTTATCTCATATTTTCCTATTTTCACAATTAGCCTCTTCTATTTTATTATTATTTTTGCAAAACTTTTTTTGCCTTTTTGCAAAATGTATTCGCCAAAAGTTAAGTTTAACTTATCATCGCTTATTTTCTCTTGATTAATTGATACTGCATTTGAATTTATATCTCTTCTTGCTTGTGAAGTTGAATCAACTAATTTTGAATCCAACATAGCTTGACAAATCCAAATCTCACCTTCAAAAATAAATTCAGGTATATCAGTTGGTATATCTTTTTTAGCAAAAACTTTTTCAAATTCAGATTTTGCTTCAGCACCAGCTCCAACACCATGGAATCTATCAACTATCTCAGCTGCTAAATCCTCTTTTACTTTTTTAGGGTGTAAAGTTCCATTTTCTACACCATTTTTAATCTCTTCAATCTCTTTTAAACTTTTACTTGAAAGAAGTTCAAAGTATCTCCACATAAGTTCATCTGTAATAGATAAAACCTTTCCAAACATATCAAAAGGAAGATCTGTAACACCAATATAATTACCTAATGATTTTGACATCTTTTGAACACCATCAAGACCTTCAAGTATTGGCATCATTAAAACTGCTTGTTGTTTTTTACAGTTATATGCTTTTTGTAAAGTTCTTCCCATAAGAAGATTAAATTTTTGATCTGTTCCTCCAAGTTCTACATCGCTATTTAAAGCAATTGAGTCATAACCTTGAAGTAGGGGGTATAAAAACTCATTTACAGCAATTGGAGTGTTTGAACTATATCTTTTTGAAAAATCGTCACGTTCTAACATTCTTGCAACTGTCAAGTTTGAAGCTAGATTTATAAGTCCAGCTGTTCCTAATTCATTTAACCAAGTACTATTAAAAACAACTTGCGTTTTTTTTGGGTCTAAGATTTTGAAAACTTGCTCTTTGTAAGTCTCAGCGTTTGCTAATACATCATCTCTACTTAAAACTTTTCTTGTTTCACTTTTTCCAGTAGGGTCTCCAATAGTTGCAGTAAAATCTCCAATTAGAAATTGAACTATTCCTCCAAATTTTTGAAAAGTTGCCAATTTTTGTATTAAAACTGTATGTCCTAGATGAATATCAGGAGCTGTTGGATCAAATCCTGCTTTTACGTAGAAATTTTCACCTGTTTCAAAATATTTCTTTATCAATTTTGTAATAGCTTCAATATCAATAATCTCAGCAGTTCCTCTTTGAATTTCGTCTATTGCTTCTTTTATTTTATTTTCCATATTCTATTAAACCTTTATTTATTATATGCGTCTTTTTTTGACATAAAATCTATAACTTTTATATTTTTTTCAACAATTTGTTTAACTTCATCTATATTTGAATTATTTATCTCAAACTCTATATCACAATATTGAATATAAGAGTGTTTTTGTCTTCCAAAATTACAAGCTAGTATATAAAAATCACTTTTTGCAAGATATGCTAAAACTTTTGCTAATTCACCTTTTGTATTTGGAATACTTATTAACATTTTGTATTGAAAAACAGAGTTTTTTGCCCATTCACAGTACAACATCTGTTCATTTTCTTTGATTTTAGAATAAGCCTTATCACACATTTTATGGTGAATTATTGCATTGTGTGAGCTTCTAAATGCAATAATATCATCTCCAAATTTTGGATGACAACAGTGATCAAATGATATAGAATTTATATTAAAGTTTGAATAAATAAGCATATTGTCAAATTTAAACTCTTTTATTTTACTTGTGAAGATTTTAAATCTTCCCATAATTCCTTTCTCTTTTAATACTTTTTTCTCCACAATTTGTTTTGCATTTTTTAAAAAAGCTAAATTTGTTGGTACCTTATATAGACCTTTTACTGGATATTGTTCTAAAATATCAACATAGTATCTTGAAAATATAGTATTTAGAATATTTTTTCCAGCAAGTTCATCTATCTCTCTTTGTCTTTGCATACATAAAAATTTCAACTGTTTTTTTGCTCTTGAAGTTTTTACCATATCTATCCAAGAACATCGTATAATTGCTTCATTTCCTAGTTCTATTTGTATAATATCAGTACTTTTTAAAACTGTTAAAAGAGGTTTTTTAATTTTATTTATATAGCAAGAAATTGCTTTTTTCCCGACATTTGTATGAACAGCAAACGCATAATCATAAGCAGTTGAACCAATAGGAAGAATAAAGACTTCACCTTTTGGAGAATAAACTATTATCTCATCATTAAATAAATTCTCTTTTGTTTCATTATAAAACTCTTCTATATTGTCATTAGAAAACTCTAAAGATTTTAACCAATTTAGATTTGAATTTGAAGAACTATTTTTTTCTCCATTTTTATATGCCCAATGTGCTGCTATTCCATACTCTGCAACACTATTCATATCAAAAGAACGAATCTGAATCTCATATATTTTTGAATTATAAAAAACTGTTGTATGAATAGTTTTGTATCCATTCTCTTTTGGTGTTGCTATATAATCTTTAAATCTTGAAACTAAAGGTTTAAATTCTAAATGAATATGCCCTAAAGCTTTATAGCAATCTATATCACTAGGAACTAAGATTCTAATTGCAAAAAGATCAAGTACTTCATCTATGGTAATACCTTTTCTTTGCATTTTTAAATATATTGAGTAGTGGTGTTTAATTCTTGAATAGATTTTTATATCATTTTCTTCAAAACCATTTTTCTCTAATAAATTTTTTGTAATAGCAATAAAAGTATTGAAACTAAGCTGCATGGCTTGTTCATTATCTTTTAAGAAATCATCAATTTTTTTGTACTCATCTGGATAAATATAGAAAAATGCTAAATCTTCTAACTCATTTTTAAGTGTTGAAATACCAAGTCTATTTGCAATAGGAACATAAACAACCAGAGTCTCTTCAGCTATTCTTCTTTGTTTGTGTTGTGGTAAAACAGCAAGGGTTAGCATATTATGAAGTCTATCGCAAAGTTTTACTATTAAAACTCTCGGGTCATCAATTGATGCTATTAGCATTTTTCTAAATGTAAGTGCTGCTTGAACTATTTTTGTATCGCTTGAATCTTTTGAAGTAATAAAATTTTCTTCTCTAATATCTGCTACTTTTGTAAGACCTTTAACCATATTAGAGACATTTTTACCCCATTTTTCTTCAACAAATTCTAATGTAAAAGGTGTATCTTCTACAACATCGTGAAGAAGTGCAGTTGCTATAACATCTTCATCTTTTGAAAAAGTACTAGTTATTGTTGCTACTAAAATTGGATGAACCGAATATGGTTCACCACTTTTTCTAAATTGACCTTCATGAGCTTCAATAATAAAATCAATAATCTCATATAGTTTTGGGCTAATATCAATTTGCTTTTCAAGCTCTTTTATCGCCCCTTCAATCGTATTTACTAGTTTTAGTTCTTTGAAGAATAAATTCATAAATCTACTAAGTAGAAATCTATTTTTTTTCAGTAAAACCGTTGATTTTTAGCAATCCACTTGCTATTTCATCAATTGCAATATCTGTATATTTCATTTTTTGAGTATTTTGGCTTAAAAGTGGTTTTGCACCTTTACTTAATTCATCTGCTCTTTGTCCAACTGCAATTGCTAAAACATATCTATCATTGTCAACTTGTTTTAAAGCTCTTGAAATTCTCTCTTCTAATCTTTCCATTTTTTAATATCCTTTTTAAAATCTATTTTGAACTATTTAACTATCGAGCATTTGCTATAATCGCCTTGTACAATTCTTAGCAAATTTCCTTTTTCATTCATATTTGTAACTGCAATTGGAAGTTTATTATCTTTTGCTAAAGCAATGGCCGTATCATCCATAACTTTTATATGATCTTCTAAAGCTCTATCATAAGTTAGATTTTCTAATTTTACTGCATCTGCAAATTTCATTGGATCTTTATCATAAACTCCATTAACTTTTGTTGCTTTTATAAGTAAATCTGCACCAATTTCAGTAGCTCTTAGTGTTGCACCTGTATCAGTAGTAAAATATGGATTTCCAGTTCCTGCTCCAAAAATTACAACTCTTCCTTTTTCAAAATGTCTCATAGCTTTTCTTACAATAAAAGGTTCAGCTATCTCTTCCATTTTAATTGCAGTTTGTAACCTTGCGCTCAAACCTTTGTATTCTAAGGCTTCTTGCATAGCAACACCATTGATTACAGTTCCAAGCATTCCCATATAATCAGCACTTGTTCTTTTAATAACACCATCAGCAGCAGCAGTAACACCACGAATAATATTTCCACCACCAATAACAATAGCAACTTCAACACCATGTTCAACTAAAGTTTTAATCTCTTCAGCAATATAATCTAATATTTTTGTATCAATTCCATAACCTTCAGTTCCAGCTAATGCTTCTCCTGAGAACTTTACAAGAACTCTTTTAATCATCTATTTTATCCTTCAATAATTTTTGGATTATATCTAAAATATAATTAACAAAAACTTAGTCTATATTTTCACTACTTATCATTTAGACCTTCTAGAAACTCTTTTTGTGTCTCTTTTTTTCCTAGAATTATAAGTAGAAATACTCCAATAATTGCAGCACTAATTGAACTAGCAAAAATACCAATTTTTACAGCACTTACAATGTGTGGATCATCAAAAGCTAAAACAGAGATAAAAATTGACATAGTAAATCCAATTCCTGCTAAGAATCCAACTGCTACAATTTCACTCCAAGTTACATTTGATGGTTTTTCACTAATTTTAAATTTTGATGCAAGATAAGTTGAAGCTAAAATACCAATAGGTTTACCAATAAGTAAACCTAAAAATACTCCAAGAACAATTGTTTTATTCTCTACAACACTTGCAAAATCTAGCTCAACACCTGCATTTGCAAATGCAAAAACAGGCATTATAATAAATGCACTAAAGTTATGAAGTGCATTTTCAACTCTTAAAAGTGGACTTTTTGAGTTATGCTCTTCAATCTCTTCAACTGTTGTATTTTTCGCTTTTAAAGGAATTACAAAAGCTAGAAGAATTCCAGCTATTGTAGAGTGAATACCAGAGCTATGTATAAAAATCCATAGAAAAATACCAATAAATAAGTAAGGCATAACACGTACTAGATTAAAATAGTTAAAAATCATAAGAATAAAATATGTTAAAACTGAATAAAGTAAAAAATCATAATGAAGTTCACTTGTATAAAATATTGCAACTATAACTATTGCTCCTAAATCATCTACAACAGCTAAAGTTACTAAAAATACTTTTAAAGATAGACTAACTCTTTTTCCTAAAAGCATTAAAATTCCCAAGGCAAAAGCAATATCTGTAGCCATAGGAACTCCAAACCCTGTTGGATGAGATTGATTTACACTTAGATACAATATTGCTGGAACAATCATTCCTCCAAGTGCTGCAATTATAGGAAATGATGCCTTTTTTGGGCTTGAAAGCTCACCTATTAGCATATCTCTTTTTATTTCAAGACCAACAACTAAAAAAAATAGTGCCATTAAAACATCATTTATCCAATGTTGAAGAGTCATAGAAAAAGTGTGTGTTCCAAAAGAGAAACTAAAATGTGTTTTTAAAAGTTCAAAATATTGTGGAGCAAACACAGAATTTGCTATATAAACAGCTAAAACTGTCACCAAAAAAAGCTGAACTCCACTTAATGTTGCAGTTGATATAAAGCTTCTAATGAATTTGTATTGATTTTTTATATTTACAATTGTTCTTAAGTATCTAGCTGAAAGTAATTTACCCATTTTTATTGCACTCCTTACATTTTCCTTTTAGGATAATATTTTCAATTTTATAATCTTGTAAAAGAAAATTTGGTTTTTCAAAAATACACTCAATATTTGAACAGTTATTGCAAATAAAGTGCGAATGCTCAATATCTTTTATTTCAAAATATCTTTTTTTATCATTTGATTCAAAAGAGTTTATAAGATTTTCTTCTTCAAAAATCGTGATATTTCTGTAAAAAGTTGCTTTATCCATAGATATTTTATCTTTTATATCTTCATAACTTAATGGTTTACTTGAGTTTATAAGTATATCTAAGATAGATTTTCTGGCACTTGTAAGTTTTATATTTGAAAAATTTTCTTTTATCATAAATTTATTCTAACTAAAATTTAATTAAGTGCTACTAAGTTGCATTAAAGAATAAAAAGTTTAGAATGTCAAAAAAATTTGCAACCTAGTTGCATAATACACTAAACAAAAAGGATAAAAATGAGAAATTATTTACTAATTTTTATGTTATTTACAACAATTTTATTTGCTTCAAAGCAGGAATTAACAGTAACTATTTTGCCACAAAAATATTTTGTACAAAAAATAGTAAAAGATAAGTTTGATATTAATGTTATGGTAAAACCAGGGAGTTCTCCTCATAATTTTGAACCAAAAGCATCTCAAATGAAATCTTTAGGTAATTCAAAGGCATATTTTATGATAGGTGATTCTAGTGAAAAAGCTTGGATTAAGAGATTTAAACAAAATGCAAAAAGTACAATTTTTGTTGATACAACTGCTGGAGTAGAAAAAATTGCTATGGTTGAACACACTCATCATGATGAAGAAGATGAGCACAAAAAACATAATCATTCTAATCATAAACATGAAAATAAAAATAAACACTCTTATGAAGAAGATGGGCTTGATCCTCATTTTTGGTTAGACCCAATAAGTGTAAAAACTCAAGCAAAAAATATTTATGAAGCAATGGTTAAAATAGATGAACAAAATAGTGATTTTTATAAAGCTAACTATGAAGAGTTTGTAAAAGAGCTAGATAATTTGGATAATGAGATAAAAAATATTTTAAAACCGTATAAAGACTCTGCTTTTATGGTATTTCATCCATCTTGGGGATATTTTGCAAAAAGATATGATATTGAGCAAATATCTATTGAAATTGAAGGAAAAGAGCCAAAACCAAATGAGTTACTTCAATTAGTAGAAGAAGCAAAAAAACATAATATAAAAATAGTGTTTGTAGCGCCTCAATTTTCACAAAAAAGTGCAAAAACAATTTCACAAAATATTGGTGCAAATGTAGTTTCTATTGATCCCCTAAGTGATGATTGGAAAAATAATTTAATTTTTGTTACAAAGCAAATAGCAAATAGTTATAAATAATTTCTTAAAATAGAGCTTATGATAGCTCTATTTTAAATATTTCTCTTATTCATCACTATAAACACAAACATTAAAATCTTTTACAAGTCCATCTTCTAGCACACAATGTTTATGAAAAAACTCTTTTATATAAGGTTTATTGCAGTGAAGCTCAAAAGCCTCTTTTGATTCCCAAATTTCATTAAATACTATTGGAAAGCTTTTTCCAGTTGCATTTGGATGAGTTATATGTTTTGTAACAATATATTGAATACAACCATCTTCTCTTATAGTTTGTGGTTCTAAAGATTGTAATACTTTAAATAACTCTTCATTTAAACCATCTTTTGCTTCAAATGAAGCTATACAATAAACTCTTTTTGACATAATTTTTCCTTTTTTATAAATCTAATTGCTTTATCATATGATAAAAGTTACTTCCTGAAACTTTTAGAATTTCATTATCTTGAAATCCTAATTTTTCATACAAAGCTTTTGCTTTTGGATTTTCAAAATCAACTAAAAGTGAGAGTTTTTTAAAATCTAACTCTTTTGCTTTTTGTTCGGCAAAACTAAATAACTCTTTTGCTATTCCTCTTCCTTGAAAGCTAGGACTTACACTTACTGTATCTATATAAAATTCATCTTCAAAACACTCTTTTTCAAATGAATCTAAAAAAATATTTTTTCTTTTTAAGTGCTCAAGCATTGGCTTATCTAGTTTTTCTACATCATTTGAACTATAAGCTAGTAAAATACCAACCTTTTGATTATCTATATTATAAGTATAAATATTGTTATAACTAAGCCTACAAACATCCATTTTTATATAATAATCTAATGTTTCTAAAATTTTTTTATCTTCATTTTCACCTGTTAAAGTATTTGCAACACTGTGAATTGCATCATAAATAAGTGTTGAAATATTATTAATATTTTTTTTATCTGCTTTTTTTATCATAATTTTCCAAAATGCGTTTTTTGTGGATTCTACTAAAGCTTAACTAACAGATAATTAATAGATTTATTTTAAAATACTTATGATTATTTAAAATTTGGAGAAAATTATTGAAGGCAATAAGAATTTTAGTTCTAGAAAGTAATGATAAATCTATTTCTCAAATTATAGAGATTTTAAAAAATAATAATTTTTTAGTAGATATTTGTAGTAATAATGATGAATTTTTAGAATCTATTTATTATAACCTATATGATTTATATTTATTGAATATAAATGAAGAGAAAGCAATTCCTAGATTTCAATTAATAAAATTATTAAATGAGTGCCATGATATGACTATGAAAATGGTTATAGCTTCAATTTCAAGCATTATAAAACCATCTTTTATATCAGGTTGTGACGAGTGTGTTATAAGAAATGTAGATGAAGATGAGATAATTTTAAGAATAAAAGCACTTATTAGAAGACAATTTAAAATTTATTCAGATTATATAATTATAAAAAATAATATTAAATATGACATATTTGAAAAAAAAATATTAATAAATGATAATGAAATAATTTTAGGAGAGAAGCCATTATTAATTTTAGATTATCTGCTTAAATTTAGAGATACTTTTGTACCTATCGAAGATTTAGAAAAAGAGATATACCCAGCTTGTAGCGATAGTAAAAATGGAGTAATTCGTTTTCATATTCATAAAATTAGACAGCTTTTAGGAAACGATATTATCTTATCAAACAGAGTAAGTGGCTATAAAATAAACATATAGTTATTAAATATTACAAACGAATAATTAACACTGTATATCTAAAATATCGTTTGCATTAAGCAAATAAATATACAGGAGGATTGGGTATGTTTGATTACCCCATATTTGAAATGCCTTTTATAGGGCAAAGAATGTTAATGGCAATAAATGCAATTATTCATGTCTTTGTATCTCATGGAGGTGCAGTTGGAGGTTCAGTTGTTCTTGCTGCAATGGCTTGGTGGGCAAATAAGAAAAACGATATGCAAGCTTATAATTTAACTTATAAAGTTGTTATGGTTTTTTTTATTGTCTCTACATCCGTTGGGGCATTAACAGGTGTTGGTATGTGGATACATGCAAATATTTTGAGTCCAAATGCAATTGGTGGATTAATTAGAGTATTTTTCTGGAAATGGTTTATTGAGTGGATAGTTTTCAACTTTGAAGTTGTACTTCTTTTACTATTGTTTATGACTTGGAAAAAAAATCAAACAAGTGAAGAAGGAAGAAAGAAGACTATAAGACTAGGTGTTTATTATGCTATCTCTTCATGGTTAACAATGGTTATTATCACTGCAATTTTAGCATTTATGTTAACTCCGAACTTTGATGGGCAACCTTGGGTAGACCCTGAAATTTATCCTGGAAATGTAGATTATAATAATGCTTTATTTAATCCAACTTGGTGGCCTTCTTTAGCATTTAGAACATTTACATCGATTGCATTTGCAGCCGCACTTGCTATTATGTGGACTTGGATAATTGCAACTTTTTCAAAAAATGAAGAAGATAAAGAAGCAAAAGCTAGACTTATTAAGTTTTTAGCAGGAATTATGATGATTACAGTTCCTATAAGTGCTATTTTTGGTTACTGGTATTATACAGAAATTCCTGCTGCTGCACTTTCTATGATTCCAACTGCTGTTATGACAAGAGCTTTTGAAGATAGATTTGATTTAATGTATCTAATGGCTATTGGCGTTGGTGCTTCAATCATAATTACAACAATAATCGCTTATTTTTCACCAAAAAGAATGCCATATTTAGCGGCAAGTTTAATGGTTGCTGGATTTTTAGTTCTTTGGGGATATGAAGAAAGAGTAAGAGAGTTTATAAGAAAACCTTTTTTAATTTATAACTATATGTATTCAAATGGTATTAGAACAACAGATGTTCCATATTTAAATAAGGTTGGAATTTTAAAACATGCTATTTTCTTAGATGAAAGCAAAAAAGTTGTAAATGAAGATAAATCAAATATTTTAGAAGTTGGTAAATCTATTTATCAAATAGAGTGTCGTATTTGTCACACTGAAAATGGTATTAATGGATTAAAAGGTTTGACAACTGGTTGGTCACATGATGCTATTAGAAATAGATTAAATAATCTTCCAGGTGGTGGGACTCCATATATGCCTCCATTTGTAGGAACTGAAGCTGAAAAAGATGCGTTAGCAGCTTATATTAAATCTTTAAACACTAAAGGAGTTATAAAATGAATTGGAAATTACCATTTGATATTCCATTAATTACGCCAACTTTAGGTTTACCTTTAGAGTTTTTTAGTATTTTAGGAATTATAGTTTTTGTTGTACATATTTGTTTTATTTATATGTTAATTGGAGCTTCAACTGCTTCTGTTATTTATAATATTATGGGTGTATTTAAAAAAGATTCAAACTATGATAAGTTTGCTTATAGAATGACAAACTATACAACAGTTTCAGAAAATATGGGTGCTTTATGGGGAGTTGCTCCATTACTTGTAATCTCTGTACTTTTTACTGGATTTTTTTATACAGCAATTTTAAAAATTAGTCCGCATATTTTACATATTATTTATGGAAATATTATTGCGTTCTTATTATCTTATGCTTATAAATTTTCTTGGCATGCTTTGCAAAATCATAAAGGTTTTCATATAGCAATTGGATTATCTACAGTATTAGCATTTTTTACATTGCCATTTATATTTATGTCAATGTCAAATCTTTATATGCAACCAGAACTTTTTGCAAGTATAAATAATATTTGGGAAATTATGTTTACTCCAGTTACTGGATTTAGACTTTTAAACTTCTTTTTAACAGCATTTATGGCAACAGGTATTGTTATGATATTTATTGGAGCTAGATGGGTAAAAAGAGGTGATACTGAAATAGGGAAAATTTCAATCAGTCAAGGTAAAAAATGGTTTTTATTAGCAACTCCTTTAAATATAGTTGTAATGCCTTTATTGCCTTTTGTATTTACTGCAAGAATTAGTGAAGCTTTAATGCATACAGGATTTATTTATTTACCTTTTATTGCTTCATTATTATTGATTGTTGCATTTTTATATGTATTAAGTAAATTTAAAGATGAGGTTGTAAGTTCTCAATCAGCATTTAGAGTAGTAGCACTTGTATTGTTATCGATTTTTTTAATGGCAACAACAAGAGAAGGTGTTAGAGTTGTTTCTTTTGCTGAACCACTTGCTCTTCAAGCTCAAGCAACTGAAGATTTTATGAATGCTTCTTTAACTGAATACAAAAAATATAAAGAAGAAATGGCAAATAAACCAGCACTTGACTTAAATAATCCAGCTGTTTTAGCCGAATCAAAAGGGTGTTTTTCTTGTCATAATGTAGATGTTAAATTAGTAGGTCCTTCATTTAAAGAGGTATCAACTAAAAACAGTGAAGTAGCTGTTTTAGTAAAAAGTATGATTAATGGAATTGAGAATAAATATGATGTTATTCCTATGCCACCTCAAGATGTAAGTGAAGATGAAGCTAAAAAATTAGCAACTTGGATTTTAGAATTGAAAGAAGCTAAATAATGAAACTCTTTAGGCTTTTATTTTTAGTAATAGTTTTAAAAGGAGTGGCATTTGCTGCTCCTTTTTTAGAAGATATTTTAAAAAAAGATAAAATAAATATAGTTGCATTTGTAACTTCTTGGTGTCCTGTTTGTCAAAAAACAAATGATTATTTAGAGTCTTTTTCAAAAAAGAATAGTGATGTTTTTGTTACTTTATTTTTTGTTGATGAAGAAGTGCCAAATATATTATCTCAAACTTCAAATTTCAAAACAAATTCTATTTCTTTTGAAGATTCTAAAAAATTTGGTGTAGATAAAAGCGTTCCTTACATTTTAGTTTTTGATAAAGAGTTAAAAGTAATAAAAAAATATAACTCTTTTAATGAACTACTTTTGACAAAACTTGTTAAAAATTTGCAACAAGGTTTATATGAAAATGGTACTTTACCTCCAGAACAAAGGATAGATTTATGGCAAAAAAACAGGTTTTAGCACCAACATTATTTATAACATTTTGCTTATATGTTATAACTCCTTGGCTTAGTTTTAATAATATTCATTTTTTGATGTTTAATTTTGAATTTCATAGACTTGAGTTTTTATTTATGGCTTTTGAGGCTTCAACTCATCAACTTATTTATATTGTTATCTCTTTATTTATTGGATTGTTAGTAGGATTAAATTTTACTATTTCTAGGTTTTTTTGTGGATATTTTTGCCCTTCTTCTATTGCTACATTTATAACTACATCTATAAAAAATCCTTTTATTCTTTTTTTTACAATTTTGTTATTTGCTTTTGTTTTAGCCTTTTCAACTATTTCATATTTTACATCAGCTTCTAATTTAGTTTTAAATTTTACAAAATTTGATACAGCTTCAATTTTTGTAGGAATTTTAACAACTCTATTTACAAGTATTTTTTTAGTATTTCGTGGTTGGTATTGTTCTATTTTGTGTCCTTACTTTTTTGTAAGTGCGATTCTTCCTCAAAAAGATAAACAAACTTTTGAGTTTTTTGATAAAGAAAGTTGTATAGAGTGTAATAAATGTGTAAAAGTTTGTCCTATTGATGAACTTGATATAAAAGCTGGTTTTGATATAAGATGTGTTCAATGTGGACTTTGTGAAGTTGCTTGTGAAAAAGTGATGCTAAAATTTAATAAATCTTCACTTATAAAGAAAAAATATAAAGATAGAAATATTTTTAGAAGTTTTTCAAAAAATGGTTATATTTTTGGAATAATAGTCTTTTTATTGATGATATTTGTGGTTTATTATATTTTAGATAGCTCTTTTTTAGATAACTGCTATTTTACAAATAAAGAGTTGTATAAATAAAAAAATGGTCAATATCTTCTAATCTTGGAGATTTATCAGTTAATTTTGTAGGAGGCTGATGTCTCTTTAATAAAGTATAATATTTAATATTGACCATTTGAAACAATTTTATATTATAAGTGTTAATTTTTTGTTTGAATAATAGATTTAAAAATAATTAAATATCTTTTAAATTCTCAAACTCATTTATAATCTCATCTATATTTTCTACTCCAACAGATATTCTAAGAAGATTTATAGGAAGATTTATTTTTTCTAAAAACTCTTTACCCTCTTTACTTACTATTAAATCATAGTGTGCTAAATATGTATAGGGCATAAGAAGTGTAAATTCAGTTCCAAGGCTTGGACCTTTTGGAAAGTTTAAACTATCATAAACTTTTTGGAAATCTTTTTTAAAGGTGATTGATATTATTCCACATAGACTATTTTCATCAATCATAAGTTTTTCATAATTCTCTTTATATTTTGGACTTAAACAGTAAAAAATTTCATCTATATAAGATGATTTTTGAAAATATTCGATTAACTTTTTTGTATTTGAAGATATTTTTTTAACTCTATTTTTATAATCTTGTATTTCTAAAGCCAATCTTTGAATATCTTTTATATATGGTTCATCACAGTGTTTAAAAAACTCTTGTGAAATATGTGAGATTTTTGAGTTTTTATTTAAAATAATTGCACCCATTAAAACATCTGCATTTCCACAAGCAAATTTTGTCAATGATTCAACATAAATATCAGCATAAGAGTTTAAATTAAGATTATATGGTGTTGCAAAAGTAGAATCAATAACTAAAGGAATATTATAAGTATCACAAAGAGTTTTCAGTTTTTTTAAATCAACAGTTTGCACAAGTGGATTTGTAGGAATTTCTGTAACAATTGCTGAAACTTTTAATCCATTTTCTTTTAAAAAATTTTCAAAGTTATCAAGATTTGTAATATCATAAAATATTTTACTCTCTTCAAAATAGTGATTTACAATATTCATAGTATCAAGATATAACCATCCTAGTTGAACTAAAATATTTCTTCCATTTTTTGCTTGAATATTTTTAATTCCTTTTAAAACACAATACATTGCATTCATTCCTGAAGGAGTTAGGCAAATATTTTTTGATGGTTGATTATAGGCATTTGATAAAGTTGAAATTACAGTATCTTTTGCTTTTGTTTTATCTTCAAGTTCTTCTTGATGAATATTTGAAATTTTTCCAAGATTATATAAATAATCTTCTGCTAATCTTGAAGATAAATTGTAGCCAACATGTTGAATAAATTTTAAAACTTTTTGATATTGTCTTCCTTTTAAAACCATAATTACACCAAAATCTTCATCAATATCTATTGGATTATTTATATAAAATCTAGATCTTACAACTTTTACTGCCTTTTTGCTACTAAGAAGAATAAGTTCATAATTATCACTAACTTTATATTTTGATTTTAAATAAATTGCAAGCCTTTTAAGATAAGGATGAACTATAAATCTAGGATATGCAACTGTTATTTTTTCTAAAATCTGCGGTGTTTGTTCTTCATAATCAATTACATCTTGAAGTGTTGGCATAGAAGTTGATACTGCATGAATATTTTGTGGTGGTAAAGTCTCACCACAAGATATTGGTTTAAAAATAGACTCTTTTATCATTTTATAGCTTCTAATAAATCCTCTTTTAAATCTTTTAAATCTTCAAATCCAATAGAGAATCGTACTGTACTATCAGATATTCCAATTGCTTTTAACTCCTCTTTTGAAAAAGATGCATGAGATATTTTAGATGGGATTTCAACTCTACTATCAGCACTTCCAAAAGAGCATTTTTCTCCAAATATTTTTGCATTTTCTATAAATTTTTCTGCTAGTTTTACACTTTTAAAATCAGCACAAAAAACACTAGGAATTATTTTCATCTGTTTTTTTGCTAAAGCTCTTTGTGGATGTGATTTAAGTGCTGGAAATGTAACTTTTTCTATAAAATCTTGTTTTTCTAACCATTTAGCAAATTTTTTTGCTAATTTTTCGCTTGCTTTCATTCTAACTTTTAGGCTACTAATTCCAAGTGATATTAGATGAACATCAAGTGGATTTTGATTTCTTCCTAAGGCATTTGAGTAGTAGTGAAGTTTTTCTGAGTTCTCTTTAGTTTTTGCAACAATAGCACCTGCAATTACACTTCCGTGACCACTTATAAATTTAGTTGTAGAAAAGAGTGAAAAATCAGCTCCTAAATCAAGAGGTTTTTGACTAATAAAAGTTGCAAGTGAGTTATCAACTGCAAAAAGAGAATTGTGTGCTTTACAAAGTTTAGATATCTCTTTTAAATCTATTATTTTTAAGCCTGGATTTGTAGGACTTTCACAAAGAACTAAATCTATATTATTAGTTTTTAAAATATGTTCAACCATATTTAAATCTGTAAAATCTGTAAAGTTTACATTAATATTGTATTTTTCTTTAAAAACTTTTAAAAGCCTAAATGTTCCACCATAACAATCAGCTTCAACTAAAATAGATGAATTTGCTTTTAAAACAGTTTCAAATAATAAAGATACAGCTGCTATTCCTGTGTGAGTACAAACAGCTCCATATCCATTTTCAGCAAAAGCAAAAAAGTTTTCAAGTGTAGCTCTTGTAGGATTATCGCTTCTTGTATAATCATATATTTTATCGCCATTTTGGTTTTTTAAATCAAAAGTTGCTGTGTTGTATATTGGAAAGTGTGAAGAGTTTGTAGGCTCTTTAAAAGGTGCAAAATCTTTTAAATGACATAGCATAGTTTCTAAACTTTTATTCATAAAAATCCTTAAATTGGCTAATTTTTGGGAAATTGTACCCAAATAAATTTAATCTTATTTGATACAAAAATTTGCTATAAATTTATATGAAATTTTATTTATATAAAAGGATAAGAGATGCTTAAAAGTATATTATTATTAATATTTATAATATTTTTTCAAGGATGTGCAACTTGGAGCGGAGTAAAACAAGATAGTAAAACAGCTTGGCAAGCTACAAAAGATACAACAACTGAAGTTGTAAAAGATGTAAAAAAATCAATTCACGAAGCAACTGAGGATTAAATACTATTCAACTTCTCTAACTCTTAAAAATGAAGCAAATTTTGGTTTACCATTTTTTGTTAAACCATAATATTTGAAAGTTACAAACTGCCCAATTTTTGGTGGATTTAATCTATCTTCTTTTTTAAATCCACCACCTAAATTAAATACAGTTTTATTTTTTAATTCTATTTTTAAACTTTTAAATGAACCATCTTTATTAAAATTATGTGCAATAACTTTTCCTTCATCATCAAGAAACTCTTTTACTTTTAAAGAGTTAGTTGTTCTTCCACTCTCATAAGATAAATTTGGATTTTTTATAATCACTCCTTCTGCACCATTTTCTAATAGTTCTTTTAAAAATTTATTTAAATGATTTTTATCTTTGCAAACTATTTGAGGAATAATTTTTATATATCTATTTGGATTTTTTTTTAAATAATTCTCTAAAAAATCAAGTCTAGTTTGAAAATTTCCATTTACATTTGGAACTTCAAAAATATTATAAGTTATATTTTCCCAATATTCTGACTCTTGTTGACTTAAAACAATACTTTGAATATTTTCAAAATCACCTCTTTTTGTCCATAATTCACCATCTAAAGCAAATGGTGGAAAATCTTTTGTAAACCAAGATGGAGCAAATATTTTGTTTCTGTTTTTTGTAAATAGCTCTTTCCCATCCCAATATGCTCTAATACCATCTAGTTTTTCGCTCATATACCAATTTGAAATATCAATAGAATCTTCATAAGTTGAAGGTTTTTGTAAATTTAATGCAAAAGCAAAATTTATAAAAAGCAAAAGTGTTAATAAAACTTTCATAAAATTGCTAAATAGTTTGATTTTAAACTGTAACATAATTTTATTTTAGCTAAAATAATTCAATTTTCAATATAAAAGGGAAAACTTTGAGTAAAGATATTTTAACAGATGATGAAAAAAAGGTTTTATTGGACTCTATAAGAACAATAGATGATTTTCCAAAACCAGGTATTAGCTTTAAAGATATTACAACACTTTTAAATAATAAAGATGCATTTGAACTACTTATGAGTCATCTTGAAGATAGATATAAAAAATATAATTTAGATTTTATAGCAGGAATTGAAGCAAGAGGATTTTTATTTGGAGCAGCTCTTGCTTCAAGATTAAAAATTGGTTTTGTACCAATAAGAAAAAAAGGAAAACTTCCTAGTACAACTTTATGTGAAAAGTATGAACTTGAGTATGGATTTGATGAGGTTGAAGTTCATTTTGATGCTTTTAGAGATATAAAAAAACCAAAAGTTCTTTTAATAGATGATTTAGTTGTAAGTGGTGGAACAGCAGTTGCAGCTGCTAATTTAATTGAGAAATTAGATGCCTCTTTAGTTGAAGCTTGTTTTATTTTGAATTTCTCTATTTTGCCAGGAAAAGCAAAGCTAGAAGAGAAAACTAAAGTTTATGCGGTGTTAGAGATATGAGTAACTATATTCCTAAAAAAAGTATATTTGATCCAAATTCAAATGGAGAGTTTGGTGTTGGTGGTGAGTTTGGTATTTTTGGTGGACAGTATGTTCCTGAAACATTGATGCCTATTTTAAAAGAGCTTGAAGCTACTTATAGTAAATATAGATTTGATAAAGAGTTTTGGGCTGAGGTTAACTACTATTTAAAAGATTATGTTGGACGTGAAAATCCACTATATTTTGCTAAAAATATAAGTGATGAGATTGGTGCAAAAATCTATTTAAAAAGAGAAGATTTAAATCACACAGGAGCTCATAAAGTAAATAATGTAATAGCTCAAGGCTTGTTGGCTAAAAAAATGGGAAAAACAAAAGTAATAGCTGAAACAGGAGCTGGGCAACACGGTGTTGCAACTGCAACAATCGCAGCTTTGCTTGGACTTGAGTGTACTGTTTTTATGGGTGCAAAAGATGTACAAAGACAAGAGTTAAATGTATTTAGAATGAAACTTTTAGGTG
>Ga0265294_10002570_pt1 | contig 23776 bp, 20 predicted proteins | sample MunlanPumphouse3_FD_192504 | JGI IMG/M metagenome (GOLD analysis project Ga0265294, IMG submission 192504) | Groundwater microbial communities from a municipal landfill in Southern Ontario, Canada - Pumphouse #3 | ecosystem: Environmental > Aquatic > Deep subsurface > Groundwater | place... | reverse complement strand
CTGAGGTCTATCAGATTGATGGCTTCAAGGTGCTGAACAATGCACTTGGAGGCAAAGGCGGGCAGAGCGGGCGCTGGATCTTCGAGAAGGCGTGCGCTGCTGTCAAGGCAATCCGATGCGCAATCGGGAAAGGGCCTATGATAATCGGAGAAGGCGGGGTGAGCAGCGGTGCAGATGCTGCAAGGCTCATCCAGTGCGGAGCCGATGCCATAGGGATTGGCAGTGCGCTTGCCATGGTGAGGCAGCAGGACTGGAGCTCGTATCTGGAAGCTGTCCGGACGGAAGCGAGGAGCATTGTCCAGGGCAAGGGAGCCTTGCCTGAAGCAAGCCTCGGCTTCCTGGATACGACCAACAGAATGGAGTATGTGAAGCACAAGGTTCTGAAAGTGGTTCATCATGATGAAAGCACCGTTGTGATCACGCTTGATGGAAAGCTTGATTCGAACGCGGGAGAATTCGCCTTCATCTGGATTCCCGGTTCGGGCGAGAAGCCTTTCTCAGTGGCTACCAGCACTCCGCTTCGGTTCATCATCAAGAAGCGTGGCCTTTTCACCGAGCGCTGCATGAAGCTTGAAGAGGGTGATGCTGTATACGTGCGCGGCCTCTATGGAAAGCCTGCCGAGCTTGTGCCCCGTCCTGAGGCAATCCTTCTTGCAGGCGGCACTGGCGAAGCCGTGCTTCCTGAACTTGCCCGAGCTCTTGATAATGCTGGAACAAGCATGCGCACCTATGTGGGTGTGACAAGCTGCAATGGCGGGATCATGGAGGATGAGCTTTCGGCTTTCGGTCCTTACACCGCAATAAGCGATGACGGGATGCCGGGAAGGGTTATTGATGAAATACCTGTTCCTGAGCCGGAAAGGACGGCAGTCTACATCGTTGGGCCGGAACGCTTCATGGCCAAGGCTGCGATGCGGTTTTCTTCCCTTGGCGTAAGCGATGATGCGATAATGATCTCTATGGAGAAGAACAGCATGTGCGGAATAGGGCTCTGCGGGGAATGCGAGATGGCTGGAAGACTTGCCTGCCAGCATGGCACTTTCCAAAGCTATGCATTCCTTCATTCGGAGGGGCTGCTGTGATCGATGCTCACGTTCATCTCAGGGACTGGAACCAGCGTGGCGAGGAGACTCTCACCCATGGTTTCGAGTCTGCTTCAATGGCAGGCTTCGATACTGTATTCGACATGCCCAACACCTCGCCTGCAATCCTCACCGAGGAGCTTCTTCTTAAAAGGGTTGCCGATGCCAGATCTGCCGATAAGAGCATGAGGTACCGAGTGTATCTTGGGCTGACTTCTGATCCTGATCAGATTTCCCTTGCATGCGATCTGAGCCGGAAGTATCCGGAGCATGTTGCAGGGCTTAAGATGTTCGCCTCCCAGTCAACAGGCAATATGGGCATCGTCACAGAAGAGGAACAGCGTCTTGTGTATTCTGTCCTTCGGCGGAATGCATACCGTGGAGTTCTTGCCGTCCACTGCGAGAAGGAGAGCTTCTTTTGCAGCAGTCCTGACCACAGCCTTGCACGACCGGCTGAGAGCGAGGCTGCTTCAGTTGCTGATCAGATAGAGTTTTCTTCACAGGCAAACTTCCTAGGACGGCTTCATATATGCCATATCAGCTGTGCTGAATCGATTAAACTAGTAAGGAAGGCAAAACAGCAAGGTCTTAGGATCACATGCGGTGCAACAGGCCATCATAGCCTTTTCAATTCCGACCAGAGGCCGTATCTGAAGATGAACCCTCCGCTTCGCAGCGAAGAGGACCGAAAGGCTGTTTTCGACGCTCTTGTGGACGGAACGGTGGATTGGGTCGAAAGCGACCACGCACCGCACTCGCAGGCAAGAATCGACGAGGGAGCATGCGGGATTCCTGGCTTTGCAAACAGCCTGCTTCTCTTTGAAAGGCTTCGCCCCATTGTTTCCCGCCACCGTCTGTTCTCTCTGTTCCAGGGCAATGCCGAAGTGGCTTTTGATCTCGGGGAAGTGAGCACTGTCCTGTTTGACCGGATGTATGATAACACCGATTTGGGCCATCTTGCAGACAAGATTGGAAAACGTTATCCGCTGACCTGATTTTTTGCAGCCAAAGGGTTTTCGTTTCTTTGATTAAGTGGTAGAGTTAACTGAATTTCTAGTTTTCGAGGAGGTTTTTCCCATGTCTGTTTCAGACGAGGGTGGCGGTAGTCGCCAGCCGGAAGTCAATGGTTTACGAGAATCGCTTTCCTCGGGATTCTGTCTTTGAAGACACCCCCTCCGGAAAGCCGGTCGGGAGATGTTTTTATGATCACAATCAGAAAGAACTTGATTTATTCTGCCCCTGGAGCGCAGCCCCAGGAGGCCAAATACACGTGGATTGATGCCTGCGATCTCAATAGAGATGACATTTCCACGCTCACTGATGAATACGGGATTGCAAGCGACCTGCTTGCAGATATCATGGACCCAGACGAGCAGCCGCGTATCGAGAAGGACGAGGGCAAGGTGAACATCATCGTCAGGATTCCGACTCTTTCAGAGGACGGAAGCGACGAAGTGAGCCAGAACCCTGTCCCGCTTGGCGTGATTCTGTTCGATGACAAGGTCCTTACCATCTGCCAGAGCGAAAGCGTCGTTCTCTCGGACCTTGCGAAGAACCGTTTCCGCCAGTATCCGCTTGAAACGCGCGAAGGCTTTGTGCTGAGCATCCTGGGACGGTCAACTCAGGTTTTCCTGCGGCTTCTCAAGCTGGTGAACCGCCAGAAGAATCAGGTCGAGAGCAGGCTCAATGGCTCGTCCATCAAGAATTTCGAGCTTATACAGCTTCTGAACATCCAGAAGAACCTTGTTTACTACAGCACGAGCCTTACTATGAACCAGGCTCTGATGGAGAAGCTGCTAAAGACCAATCTGTTCATCATGAACAGCCAGGACGAGCGAGATTTCCTTGACGACGTGATCATAGACAACGCACAGGCACTTTCGATGGCGAAGATCTATTCGAACATCCTGACTGTTACCACCGACAGCTTCGCTTCGGTGATTTCAAACAACATGAACGTCATCATGAAGCGCCTCACGCTGATTTCGCTGATGCTCATGTTCCCGACTCTGATAACGAGCTTCTACGGCATGAACGTCAAGCTGCCATTCGCGGGCAACCCGTTTGCATGGCTGTATCTGCTTTTTGCCTGCCTGCTGATCTGCGTCGTGAGCCTCTGGGCATTGTCGGACAAGAGAAGCAAGCTGATGATTGACAAGGAATATGAGAACCGCGACAAGGACGATAAGAAGATCCTTGCAGCGCAGCGCAAGCAGCGGGCCCGCGAAGCACGCAAGGAGCGCAGGAAGGAGAAGAGCGTATGATAGCCCTCAAGGAAGGAAAGCAGAAGAGCGTACTGAACCATCACCCATGGCTGTTCACAGGTGCGCTTGACAATATAGAACGCCCGTCGGAGGCGAGGATTGACAAGGTCTGCGACAGCGCAGGGCATTTCCTCGCATGGGGATACTACGATGGCAGGAGCCATATTCCAGTTCACATAATGAGCTGGAATGAATCCGAGCAGCCTGATGAGGACTGGTGGGCAGCAAAGGTCAAGGAATCGATTCTTCGCCGCCGCAGCTTCTTCGAGCAGGGAAAGTCCGCTCAGACTACAGCATTCAGGATAATCCACGGCGAGGCGGATTTCCTCGGCGGACTCACATGCGATGTTTACGGGACAGTTGTGAGGGTGATCATCAGCTCGCGTCTTGCCTACATGTTCAAGGATGCCGCCATCGGTGCGATTGAAGCGCTGCTTCATCCGTCTCTTGCAATCCTGAATACGGATCCTGCCTTCTGCTCGGCCGAAGGTCTTCCTAAGGAAATCGAGTACTACAGGCTTGGCGAGGAATTCACTCCTCAGGAGAAGCTTGATCCGATCCGCATACGTGAAAGCGGGCTTCTTTACGAGCTTGTTCCGGGAACAGGTCAGAAGAGCGGGTTCTATTGCGACCAGCGTGAGAACCGCAATATCATAGAGCAGTACTGCACCGGCAAGACCGTGATGGATGGCTGCAGCTACAGCGGGGCATTCACCCTTCATGCATTGAGAGCCGGAGCCGCGTCCGTCGATGCGTTCGACAGCAGCGAGGATGCGCTTCATATGCTGCTTGCCAATGTCAATATGAATGAGGAAGCAGGGACTATTCCAGAACTCTCACGGGCGAAGGTCACTGTAACCAAATGCGACATCTTCGAACAGATCCGCCAGATTCCTGATGACAAGTACGATGTGATCATACTCGACCCGCCTAAGCTTGCCTCTACCAAGAGCGCCGCGGATAAGGCAAAGAGGGCATACAAGGATCTCAACCGGATCGCCATGGAGAAGATCAGAAACGGCGGGATCCTTGTTTCCTGCTCATGCAGCGGAGCCATTACCCATGAGGATTTCAAGACTGTCCTTGGATGGGCGGCAAAGGATGCCTGTGCAAGCGCTCAGATCCTCCACAGCCTCTCCCAAGGGCCTGATCATCCGATTCTCGTGAGCTTCCCAGAAAGCGAATACCTGAAGGTGTTCGTGATGAGGATCATAAGATGAGTCTCAAAGGCGTTCTTCTTGACTTCGACGGCACGATGGCGGACACCGCCGGTGACATCGCCGCATCGGTGAACTATGCAATCCATCAGTTCTACGGCCCTGAATACGGGATTGACAACGAGCAGTGCCGCAGGACAATTGGCCGTGGGCTTCGCAATGAGCTGAAGGACTCGCTTGTCCACTGCAATCTTGAGTTCGATGATGCCCTGCTTGACCGCGGGCTCAAGGTCCTTGAGGATTACTACGCTGAGCATCCGTATGATACGACTGTTGCGTACGATGGGATCATCGATGTGCTTCGCAGGTGCAATGAAAAGGGGCTTGTCCTTGGAGTGTTCTCCAACAAGGCGGACAGGATCCTCAAGATCGTGATTGAAAAGCTTTTCTCTGAAGTGAAGTTCGATTACATCTGCGGTATGCAGAGTTCGATTCCTCGCAAGCCGTCCCCTGTAGGGCTGCAGCTGTTCATGGAGAGGTTCGCCCTGGAGAAGCAGGACATGCTGTACGTAGGGGACAGCGAGGTTGACTGGCAGACGGGAGTCAATGCCGGAGTCCGCACTGCAATCGTGACATGGGGCTATCGAAGCCACAGCAAGCTATCTGAGCTTGGAGTAAGCGCTTCGGCTCTTGTTGATACGATGCAGGAGCTTGAAGCCGAGATAGGGAGGTAGAACTTGAAGACAGGTTATCTTATCAAGAGAGCGAATGCCGAGCCGCTGATAATATCGCAGTTCCAGAATCCTAAGACTTCCGAGTCATGGGATCCGATGGAGAAGTTCAGATGGGACACAGCAGAGACTCCGCAGGCCGGGGAGATCGAGAACATCGACCGGACGCTGTTTTCACAGATTGATGCGGGAATTGACCGCTGGATCCAGGATGCAAAGTACTTTCCAAGGCTGTTTCTCAGCGCTGGTGCGTTCCTTGTGATCTATTTCGCCTTGTCATTCGCTGTGCGGGATCCGATCCCTGTGATTGATGAATTCATTGCCGGAGCTGCCGGAGCAGTTGCCGTCTGGTTCTTCATGGAGAAGAAGGCACGCCGCAGCGATGCTTCGATCAAGCGCCGCCTCGAGCTCAAGCAGAGAATCAGCGAGGCAGAGATCGTCATTTCACACGAGATGAGCGGGATAGAGAACTGGATCGATGACCTTGGCTCTCTTTCTGTTCTTGAGATAGCTGACTGCATAGTCCGCTGCAACGGTTCGGACCTCAAGGGCCTTGAGCTTCCTGCCGGTGATTTCCCTAAATTGCTGTTCGAGCAGGTGTCGCTTCGAATAGGAAAGCTCATGGATCAGCTTCCAAGAATCGAGCATGCACGGATGGATACGGATGCGAATATTCCTCTCAATGGATTCCTCGTCCAGGCTGGTCAGAAGAGTCCTTCGGATCTTGTGCTTCTGGCTCTTGCAGTCAAAGTCAAGGAAATTGCTTCGGTATCCTGATACGCTGCTATTCCTAAAGATTTGCAGCTAGGTATGCATTTTAAGCTATCATAGAAAAAGTTCTCAGCAAAAACTGCTTTTCGCCGCTATATAGGGCATGAAAGCAGTTTCTTTTTTTATGTTCCTGGTTCTTGCCTTCGGGCTTCTCTTTCCATCGATGATCCCGGGGGTTCTGTATCTTGGACTTGGTGTTTTTTTCCTCTCGGCGGTGCTTCTTGCGGCTTTTCCGTTTTCCAGAGGCACTCAGGCTGAGGCCGTGGCAGCTGTGCTGCTTGCTGGCTTGCTTCTGCTCCTGTTCCGAGTGGTGTGGAATGGGTATCAGGTCAGCCTCCCGTTTGCGCCTGAACAGGTTCGGTCCATAAGCGGAACGCTCGTTGCTGACAGTTCGGAGAGCCAGATTGGAAGCCAGGTCATGACGATCAGGCTGCAGAGGGCCTGGGCTTCGGATGGCAGCAGCGGATCGGCTTCCGGCGTGATCGCTGCCATAGGCGGTGAGAATGCAATTGTTCCATGCGCATCCGCTGTGCGGGTCAATGGCGTGATGAAGAATGGCGACAACGGGCTGTTCTTCTCATGCAGAAGCTGGATGGTAAGCCGTCCTAACAGAGCATTCCAGCAAATCCGCGCATGGATCCTGGACTGGACTCTAGAGCGCCTTGAGACGGATGACGAGAGCTCATCTCTTTTCGGGATGCTGCTTCTCGGGCGCAGCACAGAATCTGGTGCAAGGATCCGGCAGAAGGCCAAGGATGCTGGATGCCTTCATGTGCTTGCGCTTTCCGGCCTCCATCTTGGCTTCTTCTCTTCAATTGCTGGTGCCGCAATGGCATTCTCGAAGAGGAAAGGGAAGAAAAGGATTCTCGCATTGGCGCTTTCGGTGGTATTCGTGGCTGTGATTGGCCCCAAGTCATCACTTGTCAGGGCGCTTCTGTTCATGACGGTGAGCTTTTCATTTCCCGCCTTGCCTGGGATGGTTAGCCTTTGCCTTGCCGCTCTTGTGCAGATGATGGCTTTTCCTGACACTATGAATACGATTGGAGTGCAGTTCAGCTATCTTGCGACATCAGGGGTGGTTTTCCTCGGGCCGATGATTTCGAGGATGCTTGAGCATTTCATGAGCCGGAAGTTCGCCGATATGATTGGCTCTGGAATCGGTGCAGTTGCGATGAGCGCTGCTCTTGGCCTTCAGCTGGAAGGGGTCTGGTCGCCGCTTGCAATCGTTCTGACCCAGCCGGCAAGCTCAGCAGTGTTCCTGATGATGGGCATCGGGTTCATAAGGCTTGCCTTTCCTAAGTGGGCGCTGCTTAGGATGCTGGGGAACTGGATTTTCTCGTATCTGGACTGGCTGTTTGGCTTTTCGTTAAGCCTCAGCGGAGCATGGCTTGGTGTTCTGCTCGTTCCGGTGTTGACCGCCTGGGTTTTTATAAAGTATTCTCAGAGGAGACTGAAAGGGGAAATAAAGCGAAATGAGCTGGAGCTTCAACTACGATTCACCTGCCGCGATAAAGGGCGTTCTTGATGAGAACGGTCTTGTGATGTCAAAGAAATTCGGGCAGAATTTCCTGATTGACACCCATGCCAGGGCTCGTCTTGCTGCTCTTGCAGCCCCTCGGGAAGGGCTTCGCATCTGGGAGATCGGGCCCGGCCTTGGATCGCTTACCAGCTCCCTGCTTGATGGCGGGGCCAGCGTCACGGCATTCGAGATAGACCATGGATTCTGCCGGATCCTCCGGGACCAGGCGTTTGGCGATGAATCAAGGTTTGTCCTGATAGAGGGAGACTTCCTCAAGACGTGGGAAGCGGTGCTTGCGAGAAACGGCGTCCCTGATGTCCTTTGCTCCAACCTTCCGTACAATGTAGGATCGGTCTGCATAGCACGGATCCTGGAATCCGGGTGCCTGCCTCCTTTGATGGTGTTCACTCTTCAGACCGAGGTTGCCCAGAGACTTGCGGCTTCTTCCGATTCCAAGGACTGGTCCAGCCTTTCGATGCTTGTCCAGGCCGACTATGACCCGGAAATATGCTTCTCCCTTTCCGGCTCATGCTTCTATCCGCCGCCGAATGTTAGCAGCTCGGTGATTGTCCTAAGACGGCGCGAAAGCCTTCTGCCAGAGGGACTGAGGCCGGTGTTCGTCAAGATGATCCGGATGCTGTTTTCAAAGAAGCGCAAGACTGTCAAGAACAATCTGAGTGCGATGGGGGATGCTTCAGTTGTCCTCCGCGAGGCCGGAATCGATCCGTCGCTGAGACCTGAGAACCTGAGCATCAATCAGGTCGTCTCGCTCTGCCAGGCCGCAAGCAAGGTCTAGACCCTGTCTTGAATAAATGCTATGGTTATCGAAAAATAAGTTTTCGAGGATGCCATGAATATCTCTGTTGACAGAAAGCCTCTGCGCTGTCTGTACAATACTCCATTGCTCCATCAGACCTACTTCTGGTCGCAGGTGAAGGAAAATCAGGGCTTTGAAGCCCAGGCATATGAATTGAAGGTAAGAGCCCAGGGGCAGCTGTCCGCATTCTATTCGGACGACATGCTCATCCTTCTGCATCCGATTTCCCGTGACAGCCAGATTGCCTATGTGCCTTACGGACCGGCATTGACGCCTCAGAGCGGCCTTGAAGGTGAGTTTCTTGAAGAGCTTTCCGAGACTGTCCGGCCGATGCTTCCCAAAAGCTGCATAATGCTCAGATACGATCTTCCTTGGAAATCCCCATGGGAGGACGAAGAGATGCCTGAGGTTCAGCTTCAGGAAATAAGGATCAACTACGGCACCGAGAATCACAGCATAAGGAAGGCTCCTTCCGATATGCTTCCGACAAGCACGATGATCGTCGATCTGAGGAATTCCGAAGAGGAGATTCTGATGTCGATGAAGCCCAAGACCCGCTACAACATCCGTCTGGCTATGCGCAAGGGAGTCCAGGTGCGCATCGGCAGCTATGAGGACCTCGATACGTTCTACCGGCTTTACACTGATACCTGTACCCGCAACGGGCTGAACCTTCACAAGCAGATGTTCTTCGAATCGATGTACAGGACCAACTACGAAGACCCGAACACAGGGTTCGAGCTTCTGATTGCGACTCTGGACGGGATTCCGCTTTCGGCGATGTTCCTGACGTTCTCTTCGAAGAGGGCCACTTACCTCTACGGTGCTTCAAGCTCGCAGGGAAGGGACAGCATGAGCACATATGCGCTTCAGTGGGAGGCGATGCGTCAGGCGAAGAAGGCCGGATGCACGCAGTACGACCTGTTCGGAGTAGCTCCGAGCTCTGATGCTGTAAACCATCCCATGGCCGGTCTTTACCGGTTCAAGCAGGGGTTCGGAGGCAGCATGATCCACCGAATGGGATGCTGGGATTTCTATCTGAAAGAGGACCTTGCAATGCAGCTCGCCTCAAGCGAGGCGGCTGACGGCGGGTATCATCTGAACTGAGGTCGGTTCGCATATAGAGCAAGATCCTATCTACTGAACAAAACTGGTTTCTATTCCACTTTTGTTCATTGACAAGCCGATGTGTTTCTTGTATGCTGAACAAAACTGGTAAAAATACCAATTTTGTTTAATGAGGATGATATGGAAATCACACGCAGCAAATACCTGAACGACCTCAAGAATCGCATGAACAATGGAATGATCAAAGTCATCACAGGAATGAGGCGAGCGGGAAAGACATATCTCTTGTTCACTCAATTCTATAGATTTCTCAAGGAGACAGGAATCAAGCCTGACGCTATCGTCAGGCTGTCCCTTGACGACGACATCAATGAGGAGTATAGAGATGCATCGAAGCTTTCCTTGCATCTGCGTTCTTTGATCAAGGACGATGATGTGACCTATTATCTTCTTCTGGATGAAATACAATTCGCTATCAGCGAAGAGGAACTTCTTGCCCCGACAAGACCCATGAAGGTCTTCAGCATGCTGAATGGTTTGCTCAGATTGCCTAATGTCGATATTTATGTAACAGGATCCAACTCGCGTTTTCTATCAAGTGGTGTTCTCACGGAATTCCGCGGACGTGGCGATGAAGTGCATATCCTGCCACTGACCTTCAGTGAATTCATGAATGGGTATGATGGGGACGTGTATAATGGATGGGCGGAATACTCTTTGTATGGGGGACTTCCATCGCTGCTTTCCATGCCAACAGATGAGCAGAAAGCCTCGTATCTATCCAATCTCTTCAAGAACACCTACAGGAAAGATATCATATCCAGGAATAATATCCGGAAAACCCAGGAGCTTGATGATCTTGTCAGGATACTTGCATCATCTGTTGGTTCCCTGACAAATCCAACCAGAATCGTGAATACCTTCAACACTGTTCTGCATGCAACAATCAGTGTGAATACCATTCTGAATTATCTTGATTATCTGAAGGATTCTTTCATCCTGTCGGAAGCTAACCGTTATGATGTGAAGGGGAGAAAATACATAGGTTCTCCGAACAAGTACTACTTCGAAGATATCGGCATCCGGAATTCGATATTGAATTACCGGCGGGACGAGGAGAATCACATCATGGAGAATGTAATCTACAATGAGCTTCGATACCGTGGCTTTGCCGTGGATGTCGGGATAGTTGAGAAGAGAATGATTGATAATACGGGGTCGAATAAGCGAATTAATTATGAAATTGATTTCATCGCCACCCAAGGCAGCAAGAAGTTTTACCTCCAATCTGCATTGGCTCTTTCCGATTGTGAAAAAGAAAAGCAAGAAAAGAACTCATTGCTGAATATCCCGGACAGTTTCAAGAAAATCATTATTGTCAAAGATGTGGTCAAAACAAGCAGGGATGATGACGGAATCGTCACCATCGGGCTGTTTGAATTCCTCCAGAATCAAAACAGCTTGGATCTGTAGCGACAACTAATTCAGCTGATTGCCAGAATCCGCGGCTGCTTATCATCTGAACTGAGGTCAGGTTCGCATCTCTCTGTTGAAAGGCTTTCCAAGGGCGGACGGGCCGAGCTTGTTCGATTCGCGGCTTATCGCCAGTACCGCTATGACCAGCACGTATGGCAGCATGTTCAGGAATTCATAGTACTTGAAGCTTGGAACGAAGATCTGGATCTGGGTCTGAAGCGTCTGTGCGAATGTGAAAAGTATGGCACCGAACATGATCCTCGACGGCTTCCAATGTCCGAAGTACACAAGGGCAACGGCGATGAAGCCGCGTCCGCTTATGATGTCTGCGTTGAACATCTTCGCCTGGCAGAGGGTGAGGAATGCTCCTGCAAGCCCTGCCATTGCGCCGCCCGTGGCCAATGCCTGGTAGCGGATCCGGTTGACGTTGATACCCAGAGAGTCTGCAGCACGAGGGTTGGTTCCTACTGCACGGACCTTCATCCCCCACGGTGTCTTGAATATGATGTATGAAGCAAGAGGCACCATAAGATAGGCGATATAGACTATCGGATTGTGGGTGAAGAAGATCTTCCCGACCACAGGAATCTGCGACAGGAGAGGAATGTCGAACGAGCTTATCCCGCTTATGGACTGGGTTCCGCCGATGTAGGATCTGAACAGAGTGCCCGCGATTCCTACTCCGAGCATCTGAAGCCCGATGCCTGCGATTCCCTGAGGAGCTCGGAAGGTTATCACTATGAGCCCGAAGAACAGCCCCAGCACTATTCCTGAGGCAAGGCCGCCAAGCAGCCCGAGGAGGTTGATATAGAACGGAACAGCCTCTGCTCCGGCGTATGAGAACGGGATGAGCATTCCCATGAAGGCGCCCATGCACATGATGCCCTCGCATCCGAGGTTGAAAATGCCGGATCTCTGGTTGAACATCTCCCCGAGGCTTGCTATGAGCAAGGCCGCCGAGAATCTGACTGTAAGCGTAAGCACTGTAATCACGAAATTCATGCTGCTGCCTCCTTTGTCCTGGAGAAGAAGCGCTTTCTGAATCTTTCCATGATGTAAGGGTTGTCTATGATCATCTGCACGGAGACGATGACGAGGATTATGACGCCCTGAAGCGCAGTCACCAGATTAGGCGGCACGCTTGTGAAGAGCTGAAGCGACACCTGAGAGTAGAGGAGGATTCCGAACAGGATCGCCGCCGGGATGATCCCGGCCGGATGAAGGGCTCCGAACAGGGCAACGACGACTCCAGAGAAGCCGTATCCGCTTGTGATCCCCTCAAGCGCTCTTCCGTGGGTTCCCATCACTTCAACCGCTCCTGCGATTCCTGCGAATGCTCCGGAGATGGACATCGATACGATCAGGTAGAATGCAACGTTTATCCCTCCGTATCGCGCCGCACGCGATGATGCCCCTGATGCCCTCATCTTGTAGCCCGCGCTTGTCTTCCACATCAGTATGTAGACAATAATCGCAAGGGCAAGGGCAATCCAGATGCCCTGATGGAGCACAGTGCCTTTCACAACCTTTGAAAGAATCGTGTTCTGAGGTAGCTTTGCGCTCATGGCAGTTCCGGTTCCGCCGCCGGCAATCTCCGCAGGATCCATCAGAGGAACCCTGAGGCAGAACGAGTAGAACTGAGCCGCAACGTAGTTGAGCATCACTGTTGAAAGCAGCTCGGAGACTTCGAGCTTGGCCTTCAGAAGGCCCGGGATGAAGCCCCATACTGCTCCTGCTGCCATTCCTGCGAGGATGCAAAGGGGAATTGCCACTATCTTCGGTGCGCCCTCGACAGCGAATGCCATAGCCGTTGCAGCTGCGATTCCCATCGCCATCTGACCTTCGGCTCCGATGTTGATGATTCCGCTTCGGTAGGCAACGCTTACACCAAGTGCGATGATGATCAGCGGTATGGCCCTGAGAAGCACTTCGCAGAATGTGCGGAAGCTGTAGAACGGGCCTGATATGATGATCCAGTAGGTGTCCAGCACATTGCCGCCTGCTGCGATGATCAGAAGGGATCCGAGCAGGATGGCAGAGAGGACTGCAATCACCACGACTGAGACCTTGAACCAGATCTTATAGCTGTTTTTCATCTTTCACCCCCGCCATCAGAATTCCAAGCGACCTTCTTGTCGCATCCTTGCGATCCAGCGTCTTCTGGATCTGGCCTTTGAATATCACTGCGATGCGGTCTGAGAGATTCATCAGCTCATCAAGCTCCTCGCTTATCAGAAGCACGCCGACTCCGCTCTTGCGCAGCTCCAGTAGCTTCTTGTGGATGAACTCGGCAGCGCCGAGGTCCAGTCCGCGGATAGGGTAGACGCACACTAGGAACCTGGGCTTGCGGTCAATCTCGCGTGCGAGGATCACCTTCTGGATGTTGCCTCCAGAAAGCGATCCTGCTGCCGTATTGATCCCAGGGCAACGGATATCGAACCGCTGCCTGAGGTTTTCGGCATACTGGGCAATGTATTTCTGCTTGAGGAAAGTGTGGGAGCAGAATCGGCTCTGGCTGCTGTCCTTAAGTATGATGTTCTCTTTGATGGACATCGAAGGAACGATGCCTTCGGTGTTGCGTTCTTCGGGAATGTATCCGATTCCATGCCTGATTATGTGATTCGGGGTATGGTTCTGGATTTCGTCTCCGAATGCCGTGATGGTGCCGCCAGAGGTTCTGCGAAGGCCTGTGATTGACTCGGCAAGCTCTCTCTGCCCGTTGCCGGATACTCCGGCGATTCCAAGGATCTCTCCGTTTCTGACCGAAAGGGACAGATGGTCAAGCGCCATGAAGCCGCGGTCGCTCTTGACGCACAGATCCTTGATGACAAGCGCATCTTCTCCCTGGCATGGAGGCTCGGTGTTTTCCGGCAGCTTCACTTCATGGCCGGTCATGAGCGCTGCTATATCGCTTGTGCTATGCTCGGCTGTGTTTCCCTGGAACACCACTGCGCCGTGGCGGAGGATGGCTACCTTGTTTGAAAGCGCTGCAACTTCCTGCAGCTTATGGCTGATGAATATGATGCTGAGCTCCTCGCTCATCCTCTTCAGAAGCACGATCAGCTCGTCCGTCTCCTGAGGGGTGAGAGCCGATGTCGGCTCGTCCAGAATGAGAAAGCGCGCTCCGAGGCAGAGCGTCTTCACAAGCTCGACCCGCTGCTGCTCTCCGACAGAAAGCTGCCAGATGAAGGCATCGGGATCCACGGCAAGGCCGTACTTCTCCGAAACCTCTTTGATGCGGTCTCGCACCAGCTTCAGATCGACTTTGGCTGTCTTCCAGCAGTCCTTCATGCCGAGGGCTATGTTCTCAAGCACCGTCATGTTGGGCACCAGCATGTACTGCTGATGAACCATCCCGATCCCGCAGTCGAATGCGTCGTTCGGTGTCTTGAGATGAACTTCCTGCCCGTTTATGAATATGCTGCCGCTGTCCGGCTGGTACAGTCCCATGATGATGTTCATCAGGGTGGTCTTGCCGGCTCCGTTCTCTCCCACGAGGGCAAGAACTTCGCTCTTTCCTATCTCAAGCGATATGTCATCGCAGGCAAGGACGCCTGGAAAACGCTTCGTAATGTGCTCAAGCCTGAGATTGGTTATCTGGTCTTTCTCGTTCTGCATGTGTCTTCCTGAAAAACCGGCGGATACCGATGATACCCGCCGGAAAGCAAAATCAAAGCTTTGTATAGTCTACGTCGGTGTAGTTGTGAAGCAGTCCAGCTGTCTTCTTCATGTTTGCAAGAGCTTCCTCTACGGCAGTCTTGATCGCCGGGGTGATCTTGTCTGCGCACTTGGCTTCGTTGAATCCGAATACGAATCCGCCGTTGTGGAAGTTCATCGGGATGCACAGCCCGCCCTTGATACCTGCATCAAGGTTCTCGACCAGTCCGATTATGACGGCTGCGTAGTTGTATGATGAGGCCGCAATGCACTTGTAGCCTTCTGGAATCGAAATCTGAGCCAGATCCTGTCCGACCCACCAGATGTCCTTGTCCTTGTAGTCGGCAACTGCTCTGAGAGCTCCGAGCGCCTGCTGTGACGATCCGGTCAGGACGTCTGCTCCGCTCTGGATGTCCGCCTGTGCGAACTCGCCGCTCTTCACTGTGTCGGAGAACGATCCGATATGTCCTACCAGGATCTTGCAGGCTGGATTGACCTTCTGGACACCCATCACGAATCCTCTGTTGTAGCGTGCGGCATCTCCGCCGTCCACAGGCCCGATCAGTCCGACGATGTTGGTCTTTGTTGTAAGTCCTGCGATCAGTCCTGACAGATAGCCTGTCTCTTCTGATTCGGGCATGTATGTGAATACATTGTCCCCGACGATGTCCGAAGATGTCCCGAAGGCAAACGAGATGTCCGGGAATTCCTTGGCTGCATCGATGATCGTGTTCTTGTACTGTGCTCCGTGGCATATGATCAGGTCATAGCCGAGGTTCGCGTACTGTCTCACTGCCGAGCCTGCATCAACCGGCTTGGTATTCTCTACCTTGGCATACTCGATCCGGCCAGGAAGCTGTTCCTGTGCAGCGATGATTCCGTCATGCATTGCCTGGCACCAGCCTTTGTCATCGACTGTGTTCTCGACGATCAGTGCAATCTTCACTGCTCCAGCCTTGGCGGCTTCTGTCTGCCCTGCTGCAAATGCGATACCGACTGCAAGCACTGCAATCAGAACAAGAGCAATAGTTCTTTTCATATGTTTCTCCTTGGGTTTGATCTGTGCGTCTGCACGTAATCCAGTATAAAGGGAGACACCACGAAATGTCAAAGAAAATCATTTTGGCCAATCCCTCATGCTTCTTTTTTCAGAGTAATGACCTCTCAATGGATTCTTGTTCTTCTTCATTAGGATACCTCCAATATCTGTCAGGCAGGTGTTCATGCAGTCTTGGATTGCCTTCACCTTCCTCTGCTCGTTCTGCCGAACTGCCGAACTAACCGAACTGGACACGAACTGCCGAACTGCCGAACTGCCGAACTGCCGAACTGCCGAACTGGAAGTGAACCATCATGATTATGATTGCTTCAACACATAAGACGGCTTCGTCATATGAGCAGGAAGGAATCCCTGCACGGTACGCCAGGCTCTTGAACTGCACTCCGAAAGGCAATATGATTCGGTTCAAATGAACCTTCTAGACAAATCCGTGCCGGCAAGCAAAACCATTCTTCTTCTGGCCTGGCCCACGATCATGGAGCAGATCCTCCAGACAATGGTCAGCTTCGTCGACACTGCGATGGTAGGTTCGATCGGACCGGTGGCAACTGCTGCCATTTCGGTGAATACATCGACCATCTGGCTGGTCAACGGCATAATGAACGCCTTCTCCATAGGCTTTTCAGTCCTGATTGCCAAGAACATCGGATCGCGCAGCATCGATCAGGCCAGGCACATGGCCCGTCAATGCATCATCTGGACTGCCGTCTTCGGCCTTGCTCTGACTGCTGTTATGAGCATCATCGGCCGCTATCTTGCAATCTGGCTCAATGCCGAGCCTTCTGTGGCAGTCCAGGCTGCTCTGTACATGAAGTGGATAGCCGCAGCATACCTCGGGCAGTTCATGCTCATCAGCTGCAGCGGAATCCTTCGCAGCACTGGCGACACGAAGACTCCGCTTCTGGTAAATATCCTTAATAACCTTGCAAACATCGTGCTCAATTATTTCCTGATCTTCGAGACCAGGACAGTAACAGCATTCGGCCGAAGCATCCTGATGCCCGGCGCTGGTATGGGAGTAGAGGGTGCCGCCATGGCCACAGGAGCCGCCGCCGTGCTGTCTGCAATCCTTCTTCTGGGCGCATGCATAGTCAAGCCCTCCGAAGCTCAGGTGAGCCTGCGCGGCTCATGGCGTCCTCAATCCGGCGCCCTGCGCACATCTCTCCGGCTCGGCACTCCTGTGTTCCTTGAGAGGATCACGATCTCCGTCGGTCAGATTGCCCTTACTGCAATAGTTTCATCAATAGGCACTGCTGCTCTTGCCGCCCACTATGTGGCCAACACTGCTGAATCAATCACATACCTCCCGGCCTATGGTTTCGCAACCGCCGTCACGACACTCGTCGCCCAGAGCCTTGGGGCAGGGGACAAGGCTCTCGCTCGCCGCTTCGCCAATGTCTGCACCTCTTTCGGCGTGGTGACGATGACTGTCACAGGAGCTGCGATGTATATCTTTGCACCTCAGCTTGTGGGCATCTTCTCTTCCGATGCCGAAGTCATCGCCATGGGAACCCGATGCCTTCGCATCGAGGCTTTCGCCGAGCCTTTCTTCGCCCTGTCCATCCTGATCTTCGGGGTTCTGCGCGGCTCTGGCGATACCAAGGGCCCGTTCCTCATAGGCCTTGCCGGCATGTGGGGCATCCGCATCCCGCTTGCATTCATCCTGGTTCGCTTCACATCACTCGGCCTTGCCGGTGCATGGCTTGCCATGATGCTTGACCTGATGGCACGTGGCATCTTCTGCTTCTTCCGCCTGAGCCGAGGATCTTGGCTTGATGCATTCGAACGCCAGCACATCTGAGCAGTGTCAGCACCGTTGGCACAGTTCAGACCATCGAAGCTGTCGAACTCGATGTCAGGTTGCCGACATTGTATTGTGGAAATTGATTTTGCGGCAGCAGAAACAAAAAGGGTCCTGCCGAAGCAGAACCCTCAAAAAGCATTTGATAAAGTATGAAAGACTATTTCACTGTATGAGCCTGAGCAAGAGTGATGGCGGCAGTGACTACGATATCTTCTACGCTGCATCCTCTCGAGAGGTCGGAAACAGGTCTTGCGAAGCCCTGGAGAATAGGTCCGTAGGCTTCGGCGCCAGCAAGTCTCTGGACGAGCTTGTATCCGATGTTTCCAGCCTGGAGGTCAGGGAAAACAAGGACGTTTGCATGTCCGGCAACTGCAGAGCCCGGGGCTTTCTTTGAAGCAACGGATTCGACCATCGCTGCATCGGCCTGAAGCTCGCCGTCGATCTTGAGAGTGGGCTCGGCTGCCTTTGCAAGCTCAGTAGCCTGAACCACCTTGTCCACAAGGTCACCCTTTGCTGAGCCCTTGGTGGAATAGGAGAGCATGGCTACAACCGGCTCTACTCCGAGGAAAGTGCGGCAGGAATCGGCAGAAGCAGTTGCAATCTCAGCAAGCTGCTCGGCTGTCGGATTGGGGATGGTCGCGCAGTCGGCGAAGATGAACGAACCGTTGTCGCCGTACTGCTTCTTGTCGGTGCTCATCACGAAGCAGGAAGAAGCATACTTGAACGGAGCTCTTGTCTTGATGATCTGGAAAGAAGCGCGCAGCACATCAGCTGTTGTGCTTTCTGCTCCTGCTACCATCGCATCGGCCTCATGCATGCGGAGCATCATTGCTCCCCATCTGAGGATGTCGACGATGCCTTTGTCGGCCTCTTCCTCGGTCATCCCCTTCGCCTTGCGCAGCTCGTAGTATTCATTTGCGTAGGCCTTCCTGTTAGGACTGGTCTCCGGATCGATTATTGCAATGCCATCAAGGCTGGTGCCAGCGGCCTTTGCCGCCTTCTTCACTTCATCTTCCTTTCCAAGAAGAGTGACGCTGGAAGCGATCTTCTGATCAAGTATCTCTCTTGCAGCCTGGATTGTGCGAGGCTCGGTTCCTTCTGGGAGCACAAGCTTCTTTCCAAGTGCAATGGCCTTCGATTTCATTTTCTCTGAAAAAGTCATAATGATATCTCCTTAAATAAAACTCGCAGAATAAATTTGGTTAATTTGGTTAATTTGGTTAATTGGCGTCAGCAGGAACGGCAGCAGCGGCTGTTGTGTCAGTTGCGGCGGCAGCGGCAGCAGTTTCAGCTTCTGCGGCAGCTGCTTCGGCTTCCATGGCCGCGGTGTACTGCTGCTGGATCTGCTGGAACAGGTAATCAAGGATTTCCTGAGCCTTTGCTGCTGATGGAGCCTGCCCATCCTCTGACTGGAGAGCTATGTAGTAGACCATCTGGCGGGCAGTGGTGCGGAGCATGTCGTACGGATTGCAGTATACGATTCCGGAAGGGTAGATCTTCTTGAGGTCATCGAAAGTGGTTATGTTCTCATAGACCTGGAACGGGCCTTCTCCGACATCCTGCTCGGTGACTGCGATGTACTCCTCGAGGTTCGAGAAATAGTAGAACGGGATCTTTCCGGCGATCTGTGAATAGACGAAGCTGAAGTAGTAGTAGGCATTGGTCTCTATCTCTTCATCTGTCCACTTGGCAGCCTGCTGGTAGAATGTAAGAGGATCATCCGGATACATGTACACCTGCATGAACTGGAGCATGTCGCTGTTGAGCATCGCGCTGTTCAGATAATAGACCTCTTCAAGGCTGAATGAATCCTGTCCGTCTGCAGGCAGGTATGAAGCAGCTGCCAGGTTCTGTCCGGCGAAGATGGCTATAAGGCACACCATGATGACTGCTGTTTTCTTAATGGATTTCATATTCCCTCCATAATTTTTTTTACTATAACCAAAAATACAACGATATCAATGTAAATTCAAGTTGCACGCAAGAAAAACATCGGCCCCTTGGATTCAGCAATGCTGGGGCAGCCATCTTCCTTCTTTCGTGGAAAGAATTAACAGAAAGTTGTTTTTTTGTGTAGTATTCAGAATGATGCGATGATCTGCCTGCTAAGCTGGCGGGCTATGCAGACTCCAAGACTTACGCTGTTCTCGAAATCACCGATGTCCGAGATGCAGTAATGCGTGTGGGCGTAGCGCACAGGGATCCCTATCACTATGCAGGGGATTCCGGAATTGGCCAGATGAATCGGAGCTCCGTTGGTAGAGCCGCCCTGGCGCACTGATCTCTGAACTGGGATTCCGTTGTCATGCGCCGTGTCGAGCGCGAAGCTCAGGAAGCGCGGATTGGTGATCATCTTCGCATCAATGTGGCGCAGCATCGGGCCGCGACGTATGCATGTCTGAGCCTGGTAGGATGGCAGACAGGTGTCGTCGGCGGGGCTGCCTTCGAAGATTATGGCGATATCCGGATTCACAGTATGTGCGGTGATCTCTGCCCCGCGGGTTCCTACTTCCTCCTGAGAGGCGAAGGCCGCCGTTAGGTTCACCTGAAGATTCTCTCCAGCAAGCTCATGCATCATCGCAAGCGAGGCGGTGCATCCAAGGCGGTTGTCGAATGCCTTGCCGAACATCGCTCCGGTGCTTTCATCGTAGGAGAACAGCGCATCCGGAACAACAGGGGCGCCGACTTCGATATGGTAATGGTCGCGGACCTCTGCATCGCTCGAAGCGCCTACGTCTATTGCCAGCTTGCTTATGTCCACCGGGGCATGGCGCTCGGCATCTGTCATGAAGTGCGGCGGTGTCGTTGAGACGATGCCCGGTATGTAGAAGCCGTCGCTGCTGCGTACGCGGACCATGTGAGCAGGGATGTTGCAGCCAACCCAGCCGCCGATCGTTATGAACTCCAGCAGGCCGTTTGGACGGATGCACTTCACCATGAACCCGATCTCATCGGTGTGGCAGTCGATCATCAGCGTCGGCAGGGCAGGGTCTCTTTCGGTGCACTTGATGTACAGGTTGCGCAGGCTGTCCTCGGTGATTGCGCCTAGCCCAGCGGCTTCGCTTCTGATGATGGATACAGCCTCGTCTTCGAATCCGGAGATGCCGTTTGCTTCGCTCAGTCTTTTTATCAGGTCTATTGTCTCTTTTCTTTCCATGGCTGATGGTTTACCTCATCATCGACCTGAAGTCAATTGCAAGTCATGCCATGTTGACATGAGCTCGGTGATGGTGGTAGATTTAGGAATCTGAATTTGCAAATGTGTCGCAAATTGGGAAGAAGATGAACAGAAAACTATTCAAGATGATCAAGCTGGCCTTCGCTTTGGCCTGCGTGCTGGCTCTCGCTGGATGCAGCAAGGCTGATGATGATCCGCGGCCTGTCGTAGCTGTGTCGATCGTGCCCGAGCAGGCTTTCGTCGATGCGGTTGCCGGATCACTGGTGCGCACCGTCACGCTGATTCCGCCGGGTGCGAGCCCTGAGACTTTCGAGATGTCGGTGATTCAGCGTGAGGATCTGGCTCTGGCCAATCTTTACTTCTCCATCGGCGTTCAGGCGGAGGACCGGATCATGCGAAGCGTCTCCGGCTCAACGCGTGTGGTCAAGCTCGCAGATGTATGCGATCAAGCTTATCCGAGCCTTGATCTGGGAGGCCGGAGGGATCCCCATGTCTGGCTTTCCCCGTCGCGTGCGATTGCGATGGTTGAGGCGATAAGGGATGAGCTTTCAGCGCTTGACCCGGAGAACAAAGCCGTCTATGAGAGCAATGCTGCAAGTTACATTGAACAGATAGCGCAGGCGCGCGAGCAGATTTCATCTGAGCTTCAGGGCGTGAAGTGCAGGTCATTTATCGTGTTCCATCCGGCTTTCGGCTATTTCGCCGACGAGTTCGGCCTTGAGATGATCGCCCTCGAGGAGGATGGCAAGGAAGCAACGGCCTCGCACATGGCAGAAGTGATTGACCTCGCCCGAGAGAAGGGCAGCCGCGTGATCTTCTATCAGGCCGAAGCCGACAGCAGGCAGTCAGAGGCTTTTGCCGAGGAGCTTGGCATCAAGGCTGTGAAGCTTGAGCCGCTTGCCTACGATTACGTGGGCAACCTCAAGGCGATGGCCGATGCATTCAAGGAGGCTCTCGATGAGTGATGCGATTAGAATCGATCATCTTTATGTGAGCTACACTTCCGATACCCCGGCGCTTTCCGATGTCAGCCTAGTCGTTCCTGAAGGCGATTATCTTGGGATAATCGGCCCGAACGGGGGCGGCAAGTCCACTCTCGTGAAGGCGATTCTAGGTCTGGTTCCGATCAAGAGCGGCTCGGTATGGACCGCTCCTGGCTCCGTTCTGGCATACGTTCCTCAGTTCTCAACGATGGAGCGGGATTTCCCGATCACTGCGCTGGAGGTTGTCCTGTGCGCATTCCTTCATGGAGGCCTTCATCCTTTCCATCGTTATTCCAAAGAGCAGACTGATAAGGCGATGGCCTATCTTGAGCAAGCGGGTCTGAAAGGGCTGGAAAAGCGGCAGATAGGGCAATTGTCCGGCGGAGAGCGGCAGAAGCTTCTCATCGCCAGGGCTCTGGCATCCGATCCTTCGATCCTTATCCTCGACGAGCCGACTTCCAGCATCGATCCTGAAAGCAGGGAGCGCATCTACGCCATTCTCGGCGGTCTTGCAGGCAGGATCACCATGATTCTCATCACTCATGATACCATGGCGATCTCAAGCAGGGTCAAGCATATTGCATGCCTCAACGAGCGGCTGTTCTACCATGGCGATCCGGAGATCCGCAGCGAGACTCTCGGAGAGATGTATGGATGCTCGGTGGACCTCATCGCCCATGGAGTGCCGCACCGGGTGCTGGAGGAGCATGATCATGCTTGAGTATCAGTTTGTGCAGAATGCAATCATGGCCTGCCTTATGGCAAGCATCGTCTGTGCCTTCATCGGGGTGATCATCGTCGAGAGGCGCATGGTGATGATGGCCGGCGGAATCGCCCATACTGCCTATGGCGGAGTGGGGCTAGGGTACCTCTGCGGTTTTGAGCCGCTGATCGGGGCGATGGGCTTCTCTGTGTTCGCTGCTCTTGCAATAGGGTTCGTCAAGCACCGAAGCCGTGCCAAGAGCGATGTGATCATCGCCCTGTTCTGGTCGTTCGGGATGGCGCTTGGGATTATGTTCACATCGATGATGAGCGGCTATCCGCCTGATATGACGAGCTACCTCTTCGGCAACATCCTTGCGGTGACCCGTTCCGATGTCGTGATGATGGCAGTCCTCACTGCTCTTGTAGTGCTTTCGATTGCTGTGTTCTTCGATGACTGGAAATCGTTCTTGTTCGATACCGAGTTCTCCAAGGTCTCCGGATACCGTGTCAACGCGATGGACTATGTCCTTCTGGTTCTGGTTTCGCTTACATGCGTGACATTGATAAGGGCAGCGGGGATCATCCTTGTCATTGCTCTTCTTGCGGCTCCTGCTGCATGCAGCGCTCTTTATACCAAGACGCTCTCGGGGAGGATCCTTGCAGCTTTCGGCTTCGGGGTGCTGTTCTGCTTCTCCGGCCTTGCTGTTTCGTTTGCCTTCAACATCCCATCAGGTGCTACAATCGTAATCATTGCAGTTCTCTGCTATGCGATTCTCTGGACGATTGACAGAATCGTAAAGAAGTCCAGGGATTGAGAAGCTCCTCTTTGTCAGGGATGTCCTTGCATCTCCGAAAAACAAAGCAAGCGTTAATTCGGTCCCGTTTCCGAAAATGAGATCATGCATCAGTGCCATTTGGTGAGCATATGCACGGCGCCTGCTGCCAGGGCAGCATGACATGGGCTTTTGAAAGCGGGCAGCGCTCTTGTTCCATTTGCCAACAGGTTCTCAAGCAATGCAGAGCTTTGCAATCTGATGGCCGGGTAGGGGAATGAAGGTGGCTTTGCGGTGTTCATGTCAAAAAACGTAAATAATATAAAAATATTCATGTAAATTAATGCGAAAAATTTAGAAAAAATCCTTAGAATTGACACGAAAATGTGCTATACTTTGGTCATGAGGGCTGATTGTGTATAGAAAGATTACGAGATTTTTAGAAGAGTGGAAAAAAAGCGGACATCGCAAGCCGCTGATTTTGCAGGGAGCAAGACAGGTCGGAAAGACCTACTCCATTCTGGAGTTCGGGGGTACTCACTATGAGAATGTTGCGTACTTCAACTTTGAAACAAATCCAAAGCTCAACGAGACCTTTGAGGAAAATATCAGCCCGGACTATCTGATACCCATTCTTTCTCATATTGCAGGGCAAACGATAGTCAAGGAGAAAACGCTGATTGTATTTGACGAGGTGCAGCTTTGCGAAAGAGCGTTGACAAGCCTCAAGT
>Ga0265294_10002569_pt1 | contig 23785 bp, 23 predicted proteins | sample MunlanPumphouse3_FD_192504 | JGI IMG/M metagenome (GOLD analysis project Ga0265294, IMG submission 192504) | Groundwater microbial communities from a municipal landfill in Southern Ontario, Canada - Pumphouse #3 | ecosystem: Environmental > Aquatic > Deep subsurface > Groundwater | place... | reverse complement strand
ATATAAAAATAATATAAATTATTCTTCAATAATTGATAACTCAGTTAATTTTGTTCCCTCGAAAGTAAAAAATGCTGGTCCTTGATATGCTCCACTTGAAGTTACATGACCCTGTCTTGTATATAATTCTCTAACTAGAGGAGATAAATACCATTTCTCATTTTCAAATAAAACTTGTCTATCACTAGCGACAATTGCAGTAATTGTCTCATCACCAATAAATCTTATTACATCCCCTTCTTTAACGCCTCTTGAATAGAAATCAAATTGTTTGCTAACTTTTCTTTTGGTCCCTTTTCTTACTTCTTTTGCTACTTCAACATTATCTCCTTTTAATTCTAATATCGCTTCGTCACCTAATAATTCCTTTATGTCGGCTAATATTTCATAAGCTGCTTCTGGAGCAATATTAAAAAATTCACGTCCTTTATTAATTCTAAGATCCGAGATTCTATCTATACTTCTATGAATCATACGTTCAGCTTCATTATACTTTTCTGTTTGTAATGTAGCATAAATTTCGTATGGCAATGGAACCGCGGTGTTATAAAGTTCCCTTCCTCTTACCTCTGGAAGTCTTTTACTTTTACCAATTTTTACCCAATCATCTCTAAAACTAGGATTTGTTAAAACATACACATATCCTCTATTAATCATTATTTTACTCCTCACATTTATTATTATAGTAATTTATAAATATTTAATAAAATAAAATTATATCCTTTTATTAGTTAAATTTATTTAATTAATTATTATATATTTATTCAACAATTTTACTTGCTTTAATTTTTTCTACAATTATTGAATAATTTTGATTTACTATATATTGCTTTTACAATATTATTTTTAAGATTATCCTTAATATTTTATTTAATATAAGTTTTTATTATTCAATCTTCTTTTTCCATAATAATTTTTAAAACATCATTGTAAACAAACTGAACCTTTTGTTTAATAAAAACTTCCATCGCATCATCAAAATTAATATTGTCTTCAAAAATATGCTGAATCGTTTTAAAATTGTTTACTAACTCTTCTTCGTTTAAAAACCTATTATCCTTATAATTCATTAATATTTGATTCTTCAAAACTAATAATTTAATAAGTCGATGTTTATCAATTTTCTTCATATTATTTGTTTCATTAATCTTTTGATTAATTTCTTCAATTAAACTGTCTAAAGAATAATTATTTAAATTTATACTTTTATTATTAAGAGACTTCTTAAGAGAATAATATTTTGCTAGCAAAAGATTATTCTCAATTCCTAATTTTAGTTTTTTATATTTATTTTGACACTGATCATTTTTTTCTCTATATTCATTTATAAAAATATTATTATTAACAACTTCTAATGCTTTATTTAAATATTTTATTGGATCAATTTGTTTGGATGTATAAGTGTAATAAGTAGTACCTAAATGGCGATAAGCTCTTGCCTTTAAAAATAAATATTGACAATAGTCTTCAGTAGACATATTTTTAGGAATACTTTCTCCTTCACCAATACGCTCATCAATTAATCCAATAGCTATCATTATAGACTTATAACCTTTATTAATATGGCCAGTAAGAATGTTGGTCCACCCAATATAATCGATATAAGCTTCTAGTTGAATAAATTCATCGTCAGTATACTTAACAACATATTGACCAAATTTTATTCTCAGTTTATGTTGATCAATCTGTAATAATATTCTATTCAAATCCCGAATACCCGCGATAATTTCTTTAGATATTCGTAAATTCTGCTCACCATTTAACTTCTTAGCAAATTTAATTATTAACTTGTCCTCTCTTAAAAGTTGATACTTTTCCGCCTTTAAATTACGGTAAGATGAAATTTTAATATTTAATTTATTTTCTAAATTTTTTAACTGTTTGTTTTTACTATTTAAATCAACTTTTTTACCTGTTAATTTTCTAACTATTTTATTGTTTAATTTTTCAATTGTTTTTAGTTCATTAGCAGCAGCATGTTTTTTAAGATTCTTTTCATTTGCCTTACATAATTTATATAAATAATTAATATACTTTTTACTTTTAGCAATAATAGCAGTACTGCTAATGCTATTTCTAATTTTAATTGCACTTAAAATACTATATATAAAATAGCAAAGAGCAAATAAAACAATAACCCCAACAGTAATAAATCTTAATAGTGGTGACAAATCTTTAGTAATAACTGCCAACAAGGCACTTAATAATAATGTTGCAATTGATATTATTTTATCTTTATTTATTTCCTTCATGATTTAAATCCATTCCTAATACATAATTACATTTATTTTGAATATTTATTTAAAATATTTACAATATCTTTATCTCTTGATCCCTCAACAATCGAAAAATCATATTTTTTAAGTTCTAAGCTAACATTACTAACAACATAAGGATAACCAACATAATCAAGCATTCTTAAATCATTCATACTATCACCAACACCAACAGAACAGCGATAATACTTATTCATATATTCAGCAATTCGCTTAACACTATTGCCTTTATGCTGATCTTTATTTAAAATTTCAAAACAATGCTCAGCTGTTCTTACAGAAATTAAATGTGGATGCTTCATAACAATCTTACGAACAATATTTTCTTTTTCAGGTTCATTCTCATGAATGAAAGTTAATATTTTAATAATACGCTGATAATCTGTTGGTTTCTTTTTATCAATAAACCATTCATTATATTTTTTTAAAAAATATATATTTTCATCATTTAATTCTTTTATAACATGAATTTGATTCTCATAATAAGTAATATAATTAATATTAGTTTTATTTAAATCATTAATAATACTTTCTGATATACTTCCAAGACGATCAATTATTTCAAAAGTCCCTTCTTTTGCAATAACAGAACCATTTAGGCAAGCATAATAATTATTATGAAGATTACAAGCATCTATTACATTCATTATCGATGCTGACACTTTTCCAGTATTTAAAATAATATTCTTTTTATTTTCCCAGTTACTAATAAAATCAATCTTTGCTGGTGAAAGATAAGCATTATCAGTCAAGGTATTATCTACATCTAAATAGTATAATGGTTTATCATACTCCATTAGTTTGCTGATAAACAAATGTTCTATTTCTTTAAAGTATCTCAGGTACTTTTTTACTTCATAATTATTAAACGCATGATGTTCTAATGAAACAACATTACCTAAATGATCAGTATGAGAGATAAAATAATCTTTGATAATGCTAGGCCAATTATTAAGATTAGGTTTATAATCCCAAACTTTAAAAGAAGATAATTCTTCAACAATAGATAATAAACTATTCTTATCAATCTCATTGAGAAATTTATCATATTTTAAATAATATAGGATTTCATCTTTGATTTTATCGGCTTGTAGTTTTGTTATATTCATTTGTATCTCCTTAAACTACAGTTATTATATCATTAATAATAACATAATCGCTAGTAAAAGGTTAAAATAAATAAAATCATGAATTATTATTTACTAGTTAAATCATTATACTTATAAAAAATAGTAAACTTTAACCAATCTTTTAATCTATAATTACTTATCAATTGAATACAATTATATATAATAGTATTAACAAATATAGAACAAATAATTTTTAAATAAAAATACCTATTATTTTAAGTATAAATTTATTATTTTTTAATATTATTTAATCACGACCCTTTGAATAGAAAAAAATGCGCGTTTGAGTGCGCGCCAGCTTTTGGAGTCAAAACCTACAGAGATTGTGACCCCCCCTTGTTTTTACAAAGCATTTCCCACCAAATGCAAGAGGCTCCTGCAAAACGCGGGAATGGATAAGCGCGCTTGTATATGCTCTAGTGATTCGATTGATAGCGTTTTATTCCCACTACACTCTAACACTAGTAATTTTCTAATTTATAGAAGGTATTAACCCTTAAACTAAAGGTTTTTGTTTAATTTAAGTATAATAGTTTTGCATCCCTAAAGATGCGATCAATTAATGTCTGCATCGTGTGTTTATCCCGAGCAGCATTTTTCCAATCCGATAATCCTCGGTTTGTAATACAGATTACACTTCGACTTTCACTTAAAAACATGAGTCCCTTATAAAGTAGACTTAGGTCTTCTTCAGGCAAGTTTAAATACAGCATTTCATCGACAATGATGACATCACTCATCTTTAAATACTCATAAATCTTTTTCTCTCTTGGATTAATTAAATTGTTTTTCAATACATGGATGAACTCATCACACTTGATGTAGTAAACTTTATACCCTTTTTCTAAAGCAAGGTGACCAAGCATCACCGCAACAGCCGTTTTTCCAACACCACATTTTCCAGTGATTAGTACATTTTGTTCTTCTTTAATAAACTGTAACTTCTTTAAGTCTTTGACGTTCCACTCATCGATTCCTTGAATAGAGGGATCTTTTTTAATATTAGGGAGTTTACTTCTTCTCCTATTCTCAGCAAGCATATTTTCATTTCGCTTGGTGATTTCGTAGTTAACAATGTAATAAAGATATTCTAAAGGGTCAGCGACCCCAACATCAAAGGATTTTATCTTTGATGCATTATGCAAATTCACTCGTTTTAATAAAGCACGTAATTCTTCTTGATTAACCATTTATCGAAACCTCGATTTCCTTCGCTCTTTTCTTGTAATACTCAAATAACGATTTGTAATGACAGCGACTTGCAATCTCTTCTCCATACTTGTATATTAGGTAAGAAGCAAGTTCAGATAACATCACATCTCCAACTCTTAAGCAATATTCCATTGCATCTTTTAGTTGATCTTTGGCGTACTGTTTGATTAGGGTTTGGAGCTTGTTGCAAGATTTACTATAGTACCTTGGATGCTTAACTCGTATTTCGTTTAAATACTTAACGACTAGGCCGTCATGTTCAAAGTGGTTTAACACAATCACCTCACCAACACTTGGATTGGACTTTGTCTCTTTTAACTTGACGACACTTCCTCGTTCGCTTGTAATGGTGTGTTTACATATTACATCTTTTGTAATCGGGTTTTTCACAGATAACTCATCACTTTCTACTTCAACTAATACCTTATCTCCTTCGAAACCCAGTGGAATCTCGTACATTGAATATTGATACTTAATGACATTTTTATCCACCGTATAGATAAATCTACCATAGTTTAAATTGTATGGTATCTTCGTTAAGTGTTTGGTCTCTTTCATAAAGAGTTCATGAGCAGATTTACCTGTACTAGAGTGTACAACATCATTTGCTCGACTGTCGAGCCACTCTAAGCAGTTTGAGTTAAGAGTATCAATACCGGTATAGATCCTTCCTAATAAAAACTCTCTTTTCACAATCTTCACATAGTTTTCAACTGTCCCTTTGCTTTCGGGATGATAGCCACTACATACTACAACTGAAAAGCCCACATCTTTTACATAATCTTCGAACTCTTTCACAAGAATAATGTTTCCAAAGTTCTCATGTACTACAAATACTCTATCTTGATCATACACAATATTCTTCGGATATCCACCAAAGAACCGGAATGCATATTTGTGTGCTTCAATGGACTTAACAGTAGTAAACGGTTCACTACTAAAATAAACATACATCAACTTACTGTACTTTAATACCATCACAAAGAAATAGATGCGTCTATTGATTCCATACATGTCAATGATTTTATCTTGACCAAAATCAACTTGTGCTTCTTCTCCTGGTTCAGGACTTTGTCTTAATACGGTATTGCGCTTTTTAAACTTATCAAATCCATGTTCTTCCCGCAAACTCTTCATGTAACGATAAAACGCAGAAGTTGATATAGCAAAATCAGGAAATACTTCCTTTAGTTTAAACATTACATTCTTATCTGGAATCATGGGTGTTACTTTTAGGATCCTTACTACAAAATCCTTGTACTTTTCAAATATTGGTATGGCTTCTTCTTGTATTCCTTTAAACTCATCTTCTGTCATATTCCAATATTTCCTAATCTCCCATTCTTTCAATTCTAGATTGCTAGCAGTTTTGATTCTTGATAATCCTAACTCTTTAAATTCTTTCATCTTTCTAAATTGTTCTAAATTCATCTTGATTTGTTTCCTCCTTTCTCATCTTGATAAATTTTAGATTTCAAATAACAATCAATTTAACCACCTCCAAAAAAAGGCGATAGATCTAATTCTATCCCCTTGTCATTTTAAATTTCAAACTCTGATATTAATCCCAAAGCAAAACTTTCTTGTTTTATTTCACAATAAATAATTATGTTTAATTTTGTTGATTGAGTTGTAAATCAAGAGCACTGCAAATATTATCTAATTTTTTTCCTTTGAGTATTGAGTCAATTAATATTAAACTTTTCACGCCATAAATAAATGCAGTTGCAGCAGTTTCAATCTTATAATTTCTAAAACTTTGCATTTCGGAATAAGCTGCTATATGTGCAATTTCATTTCTTACACCATTCAAGTTTTCTAATTCAGTTTTAATTTCACTATTAGATTTTATTTTAAAAATTTCCTGTAATTTTTTTCCTTTTTCGACCTCAAAAATTACAATATACGATACTAGTACTGAAGTAAGAAACCCGCTCAATCTCCCCTTTTTTACTTCTTTAAACAGTTTTACAGACACATCACTATTATGGAGATAGTTTTCACAAATTAATCTTTCGAATGTGTTTTCTAATGCTGCAGAAACTTTAATTATAAACAAAGATTTTCTAGAATCCTCTGATGCGAGTGGGAATTCTAATTTCAATATTTCATTAAGTTCTATTTTAATGTCTTCTATTATATTGCTAACTTCTTTATGTAAGTGATCCAACAAGGGTGACAACTTTTCTAACTGTTCATTCAAATAGAAAATCACTCTATCATAACTTGAATCCATATATTTTCCTCAACATCAAATCAACTCTTTTTTCGATATTCTCCATAGTCATTGTTTGAACTCTAAATGGGTTTGTACTAACATCTTCAAACTCATTCTCTATGATATCATAGTATACAGATTCTAATACGAATGTGGTAGGTTTGAGATTCTTCTCTACTGCCAATGTTGTTGCAACCATTAAAGAATCCATAATTGTTGAGTGTATTCTTTCATTGAACTCTATTGAATTGTCTTCGTTTTTTGACACAGATTTAAAAGCGTTTTTGGATATATTATTGTATATATAATCTATGGTATTGTTAAACAATTCCTTATCTTGTTCAATTTTATCCTGAATTTTTTTGCTGTCCATTTCAACTATGTCGTTTAAATAACTATCTAGCATCTTAGCTAATCCTTGATATGTTGATCGCCCTAGTTTTTTATCGTTATATGCTTCTCTAATAGCAAAAAATCTCAAATAGTATTCTCTTCTATTGTATAGATCTTTAGGGAATTTTTTGCTGAATTCTTCAATATCTTCTTTTGATTCATTCCACTTTTTACAAAATCTAGGTGTAGTTAACTCAAGCCACTCTCTTTTGTCATCAAATTTCCTTACTGCTTCTTTTACATATTCACTATAGTACACTGCTTCTCTAATTTCTTGTGATCCTAGCGGAACAGAGCCTGTATTAATTCTTTCAAATATTAGAGAAAGACTTGCGTTGCTTTTTTTATTAATCTGATGAAACAAAGTGACCGGTAATGTTGTATATTTAAATCTTCTTTGAAGTTCTGCAGATAATTGATCAAATGTTTTACTACTCCACTCTTTAGAAATATGCTTTGTTCTCGTTAGCTTTAACTTGTTATCGAGAAATTCGAAAATAGCAGTTAATCTTTGATAACCGTCAACAACAAAATATCTTTCTGAAAACACTGATCCTATATTTTTTTTATCATCATAAAAAAATAATGATGGCATTGGTAATCCCCTTAATATTGAATCAATAAATTTTGATTTTCTTTTATCATCCCATACCATTGTTCGCTGAAAGGGTGGTAAATACAAAAACTTATCTGATCTATATGCATCTAATTGTTGAATAGTTCTATCAGTAACTCCATAAGAGATACTTAAGGAATCTTCATCTCCCTCTTCAACTATTTCTTCATCTTCAAATTGGTCTTCTATCAAGTACTTCTCAGAACTCTGGCTTGGCTTCTTGTTATTTTTCATTTCTTCTTTCATAATTTTCCTTTCATACATATAATCTATTAAACTCTAAAATTGCTTAATAAGCAATATTAAAATGAACTATTATAAACCGAAGAATCTATTAAAAAGTCTATCAACTTGGCAAGTGCGCCTTGTTTTTTTCACTTCTTGAAACACCTTCAGCACTTGTTCCAAACATAGATACAGGCTTCATTACTTTTACAATCGCTGTTCCTGATTCTCTAATCTCTACTGTCTTAAACGCTTGGTTAACAAACTCAAGTATTGTCATACATTTTATATATTTCCAATTAAATCATCTTTTCTCTTTCTTTTAGTCATTCCATAACTTAAATATTACTGATGCACCTATAGTATACCTATTTAAATCATTATAGTTGAACAGCATTGATTCATGGCCCTGTGCCTTTTCACCATTACTCTTTGTTCTTATATCACTTGATACTAGAAAGCAAAATTTTTTCGCTCGTGTTATCCCTACGTAATGTAAATTTATGGTCTCGTCCAAATCAATATATTCAGCTTTATTAAAATCTTCCATCGGCATTATATATTTATATAAATCTAAATGAAATACCACATCGAATTCTAACCCTTTTGATTTATGAAGCGTCATAATTTGAACTAACTCATCATCTTGCGGCATATAAGTTTCTAAGTATTCTGTTTTTTCTAATACAGCTTGTAGTTTTTGAATAGATTTATCATTCTTTTGATCTCGTTGTATAAAATTATATGAAATTTCAACAATCTCGTCTAGTGTTTCAACTGATAAGCCTTTTATTGAAAGTTCCTTCAACTTTGAGTAAATGTTGTTAAATCTATGTCTTTCACTTTCAAAATCTATATATGTACTGCACATATCATATTTTTCATTTTTGTTTCCCAAAATAGCTATTATCAGTTCCTTGAAAATCAATCCTTGCATACTTGAATCTTCGTCTAGTGGAGTTTTTCTAAAAAACACATGTTTTGTTTTTATATTGTCGGATATAATATCTCCAGTTCTTTCTCCTCTCACAAGTATTGCAATTTGGTTGTTTTTGGTCACAATGTTTTGTTTTTTTAAAATAGGAATAAATATGTCGATTGCATTTGCTATAGATTTTTCATCATCTTTACAATTTAACCGTATTATTCTTTGCTCTTCAGTATGTGGTATTGTTACACCATCTAGTAATCTTAAAGCGTAATCCCGAATATTGTGATGACATCTAAAATTTTTATCAAGAATAAATGCTTTGACATTATGTTTTTTTGCTAAATCTATCAAATATTTCGAATCTTTCCCAGCAAACTGATAGATTGCTTGATCCTTATCGCCTACAGCGATACCAATCAATCCTAAATCCATAAGTTTAATAAAAAAAATGTTTTGTATATATCCACAATCTTGATACTCATCAATAAACACACAAGTATATCTCGCTTTAATATAGTTCCTACACTCTATGCAATTACTAAAAATATAGAGTGCTATAGGATCAATTAACTCCAGCGAAATAATACCCTTCACGAAGTTTTTCTGTATTAGTTCGAGAAGCTCACTATCAAGTTCCAATGATTTTTTAGCCTCTAACAATTTATTCATCATTTCAACTTCTGTGATATTATCGGATTTAGAATACACTAGAACTTCTTTATTTGGTTTGCCAAAAATGTATTTTGCAAACTTATAAATAATTTCATTCAGATAAAATGACGAAATAGTACCAAAAAACGAACGTTTTACATCTGTTCCGCTCTTGGAAACTCTGTCAAACAACTCTTTACTTGCTTTATTAGTATAAGATATCGCAACAACACCTTGATAATCATGAAGATCATGAACAATAACTTTAATTTTTTCCGAAATTGTAAAAGTTTTACCACTACCAGGACGGGCTAATACAGTTAAATTACCCTTGTACTCAATTATTTTTTGCTGGCTAAGAGTTGGTTCTTTTTTCATGAGTCTGAGACCATTGTGATACATTTATGGATTGGTTTTAATAGACTATGATCCTTAACTTTATCGAAATCTAAAATTTGTTCACTTAATATCTCAAACATTGTAGTGGCTTTTTTATCTTTCATTTTTTCAAGAATATCAATTTCTTTTTCAGTACTATAATATTTTTTTAAGTCTGCAACTAGTTTGCTTAAAACAATATCATTTTCAAGATCTTTTTCAGCAACATAAAAATCAACTATTTCTAACGCGGTTCTAGCTTCAGAAATTAGACTTAATATTGACTCAGAATCTATTTCTTTAAATTCAATATTTTCTAATTTATCTTTCTGACTAATGATTCTATTTAAAGTTTCATCAGTTTGCTCATGATACTTCTCATAAATAGCCAACCCTCTTAAAACACCAGCAGCTCTATATAAGCCGTTTTTTTTCTTTATTAAATCATTGTCAGTTCTAACCGTAAAAGGTATTAATAAAGTACTTAATGCATCAATAAATACATCAAAACCTACTCCTTCAACACTCAATATTGATATGTTAAGTTTATCCAAATCTATGTTTAATTTACTACACGCAGCCTTATAAAATAATTCTTCAGATTTTCCCTCGACCAGAATTACACCTTTACTAAAAAATGTTTCAGCAGGAACTACATTAAGTCTGTGAGCCAATGCGTTGAGTTTATTACTAATTTGTTTTGAGACACCATTTTGTGCTGATATCGTATGATTCTCCTTTAGGACAAATCTTATTATATTGGATGTATTGAACTCAGATAAAATGTGTGGTGAATGAGTAGTTATAAGAATTTGATTATCAATTTCTTCAATTAAATACTTTGATAACCTTCTTTGCGAATGTGGATGTAGATGTGCTTCTGGTTCCTCAACAAAAAACAAAGGAATAAAATTTTTCACACGATCATCTGTTACAAATTGGTTTTTCCAAAGAGAAAAATAGATTTGATTTGATCTACCTAATCCACCTACTTCCATGTCATTTTCATTATAATAGGAAACCAAATCTAATCTGTTGAGAATATCTAACTCGTTTCGATTTAATATACCAAACTTATATTTGACTTTATCACTATCCGAAACAAGTTTATTCATTTCATCAACAATCATTGTTGTAGAATTTTTCACATAGCTTAATTCTGATATCTCTTTATTCAAATCTCTATTCTTTAAAACAATGTTTTTTTGAGTTGTTTCATCTTTTACTACTGCTTCTTCATTGCGTTCTTCAATATAAGTATTGAGAAGACCTCTCTTTTGCTTTCTAACAATTTCTTTTAAGTCTCGACTTGAGGACACATATATCATATTAAATGCACGAATATAAGTTCTAGTGTCGAGTTCTTCCAGGTTTTTTTCGTCCTTACCAATTAAAATATGAGTCTCTATGCTGACATCTTCTCTAGATGCAATTAATTTAATTATAAACTTATCTTTCTCTATAAAATTGCCTATTCTAGATATAACACAATCTTCTTTCGCATCAGAAAAATAAAGAGTTATACTTAGTTCGTCGGTCTTTTCATAAGCATAAAAATCAGACTCATAAATTTTAACTTCAGATTCAGGAAGATTCTTATCAAGCAATAATCTAATACCATATAAAAAATTAGTTTTACCAATATCATTTTGCCCTATAAGTAGGTTTTGCTTGTTTAAACATACATCTATGTTTTTAAAATTTCTAAATCCCTTCATGCAAACTCTTTCAATCAACATAATTATTCACACTACCCTCTCTTTTTTACAAGTCTAGTTTAACATGTCTATACAAAATCTGTCCAACTTATTGTAGCCTATCCAATAAATCACATAAACTGCACAAGATAAATTAATTAATACTTATTAGTTTTTTTGCCATTGCAATCTTTACAAAGCATTTGACAATTTTCTGGAACAGTTTGACCACCCTTACTCCAAGGCTTAACATGGTCTCCTTCCATTTCATCAAAATTAAAATGTTGAGCACAAACAGGACATATTCCTCCTTGCTTACTGTATGCAGCAATTTTATCACGTTGATCAAATGACCTTAGATCTAAAAATCTTCCAGCGTATGGATCAAAATCTTTACACAATAAAAACTCATATATCCCTTTACTTTTTCTAACTTCTTCATCTTCATGCAATCTTTTTGTTTCTGCAATCATATAGGTAGAATTGTATTTATTAGTGTGATATACATTATATAAATGGCACCAATCAATTCCTTTCATATTTGCATAATAAACTGGAAATATTTTTTCAATCCAATTTATTACATCTTGAAAATATTGCCATAATTCATCAGCATCGTCGTCGTTTCTATGTTTAGACATATATTCTGTTACATCATTAATTCCTTTATATTCACAAATACCTTTTAGAGCTTTTTCCAATAACTCTTGTCTATTTGGATCTCCTATAATATATTTATCTGATAGTCCTTTAGCCGCACAATTTCTTTTGGAAAAATGTCTTTTTGCGTCTGATAACCACTTTCCAGTATATACTGAATTTCGAAGTTCTTGATCAGTTAATTTTTCACCTGCTATATTAACTACTTTAAACCATTCTAATTTTTCAGAATCATCACCTTCACATACATAAACCATTAAATCATAGTTTATTATTTCATTAAACATATCATCTGGTAAGGAATCCCAATAATATTTCCTATTATTCATCGTAATTGAAAATTGATGCTTTAAGTATTTCATTATTGATAAAGTTCTTTGCTGACCGTCTAAAACTTCGTACTTATCTTCTCCTGTTTTTACCCAATACATAACATTGAGTGGGTAACCTCTCAAGACTGTATGAATAACAGATTCAGATTGATCTAAATTATAAACAAATTCTCTTTGATAAGGTGGCCTAACTGCTAATTTTCCGCCATAAGCAAACACACCATCGTCACCGTTATCAATAAATGAATCAAATATCTCTCTTACTTTAATGTTAATTTGTGAAATTTTCATACAAAACCCTCCTTCTCTGGATGTTTGTTTTTTATAATTATTCGACTGAATATTATCTTATTTTTTCCATCGCCCGAATACCCAACTGATTTCATATTAGCAGTATAATGTCCGGTACCGCCTTGTTCTTTATACTTTTTAATCCATTCACTTCCAAGGACTTGAATCCCCTCTAATGTATCTGAAATATCAGAAGAACCTATCAAATCAAATTGATTAGGATTATATTTTTCCATAAATGAAATTGGTACCCCCATATGTCCACTATAATCTTTAGGTATATCACTTACGTTCTTAATTTCAATAGCATCGTAGTTATCATATTTTTTATAAATTTGTGGATTATATCTTTTATGTAATATTATATTTTCGTGTCTTTTATCTATATCTAAATTTGTTAACCAACAAATCCCTGGAACAAATCCATGTTTTCTTCCTAATTTATCTACAAAAGCCTTGCCTTTTAATTCGTAACTATTAGGCATAATAAACTCCATAGTTTTGTTAAATGAATAGCCAGCCCATAATTGATTATTGAGTATTAAAGGAAAAATTTCTTTATACTTAATTGTTTGAATATTACTAATCACTAAAAACCTCTTATCATACTCAACTAACTGAGCTATGTATTCTTTAAAAAGAGAAAATGGAGGATTAGTTACAACAATATCAGATTGCTCTAAATATTCGATACATTCTTTAGAGCGAAAGTCACCATTTCCTTCTAATTTTTTTACACCTCTTTTTTTGCTTTTTAACAATGAGTTAATGTCCTCATCTGTAACCCCTCTTCCGTTAGCCATAGGAACTTCTTTAATATCAATCACATACCCAAACTTATTTGTTGCTTGTTCATCATTATTATCAAACAAACTCAGTTGAGTGTAAGCTATAGATGAGCCACTAAAACAAGTACATATTAGACGTTTTAATTTTAAATAATTGAAATTTCTAGCAAAAAATTGGAAAAAGTTACTTTCATATGGATCATCACAATTACAAAATACAGTTTTCCCTACAAAATGCTTTTCATAATGATTTATCTCGCTTTGTATTTCACTATAAACAGTGTAAAACTCATCGTTTTTCTTATCCTTTGCCTTAGCCATACCTTTATTGTTCGCCATAATCTATAACCTCCAGTTTAATATACTTACTTCGTTTCATTTATTCTAAGCAGCTGTTTTAAGTTTTGCCTAGTCCATTTGTAAATCTCATCGTTTGTTTTTGCACCAAGAGGCTTCTTAACCTTTTTTGCCTTTCTACCCTTTAACAAAAAATAAGGCACATTTTCTTCCTGTGTTATAGATAATTCTGCTGTTACACCTTTTGCTGTGTCTGTGAATTCTCCACATAGAATAATCACACAGTCGCATGATTTGATTCTTTTTCTTGCATTGGCCTTCCATCTAGTATCAATTGCTTCTTTTATTGACATATCTATTATGTCAAATGGTGAATCCTCATTCTTTGATTGTGCAACAAATGAACCCTTTATATCATTGTCATGATCATAGTCGAAAGAAATAAAAACTTTCACTTTTTCCATATTACCAACCTATACTGAACACTTTCTTATTGCACTGACAATTGAGTCGGTATTCCATCGAACAATCATATTGGCATTGGTTTTTACAACTGTTGATGTCTTTTCGGATGCCCAAGGTTCAATAGCAATTATTGGTTTATTTAATTCTTTTGCAATCTCTATTTCCATATTGATAGCCTCACTGTATGTCGAATAAACTCCTGCTAATATTAACACAACACTAGTATATTTTATTTGCTCAGTTAATTTTCGTTTAAGTTGAATTTTATAAAGTATATCTGTTTTTGAACTAATCCTTAAAGGATCATCTTTGGGAACTGAATAGTTTTTATAACTAAAATACGAAGCTTTATTTAATAAATTGCATAATGACTCATACGCATTAGAATGACTCCAAGAATGGCTAATGAATAAATTGTACATATTGATACCTCCTAGATTTTTCTCTTTTTGACTAAATTCCAATAGTGTTTACCTAATGGAGTCAAAATACAACTTTTTGATTCCATTGCTACATCATACAAATGCGGAACATCTTTAGGTACCAATAGTCCGTTTCGATTCAGTTTTTGTAAATCTTTCAATATATTTATGTTGTCTTGAATTGCGTAAGGTTCTTTTTCTACATGGTAACCGCCTTTAATGTTGGTTTCTTCAAATGATGGATCTAGATTCATTTCGCTGTTCGCTTTGTTAAAATATGTGGTAATTTTCTGCAAAGTTTGCAAAGGTATTCTAGGATATCCTTGTCGAATAACTGAAAACTCACTTACATTAGTCTTGAAAACGGGTCTTTGCTCCCATGCTCCCAATGCTTGATCTATATATGCATAAACACTTCCAGGAGTCACTCTTCCCAAAATGTCATAAGCTCCTCCCTTTAAAGCTTCAATCATAAGCTTAGTGAACAATCCATGTCCATCAGTTAAATCTCCATCACTAGCATATCCTGTTTCAGTTGTAGCGGTTAAAATGGTCAATCCATTTGATAATGAACTATTATCTCCTACAATCCCCTGACTTTTCCCGAATAACCCTCCTTTGCAACAATCAAGAATTATTATTTTATTTTTACATTTAGATTTATTGGCTACTGATAAAATTTCTTCCATTCTCACACCATAATCATTTTCATCATAATCTACTGTTACTATAACACCATCTTTATCATCATCTAAGCCATGACCACTAAAATATAAAAGTACCATTTCAGAGTTCCCATCGAATAGTTCTTTTATCTGTCGTCTAGTATTTGCTCTTGTTGCTTTATCATTTAGCAACTCTTGAGTTTCAAAATTAACAGAACCATCATCATTATACTGAAATAACGATGAAAGCGTGGTAGCATCATTAACACAATTATAAAGTCTAGAGTTTTTGTAGTTATCAATCCCAATAAACAAAGCTTTTTTCATAATCAATTTTTCCTTCCTATTATTAGATTTTTTATACTTGATATAGAAGAGTTAAACAACTATCTTGTAGAAACAATCCTCTTATATCATCAAAAATAATTTTATCGCTAGATGGTAAACTTCAACATTGTTTTTATTTCCTCTTCGACATGTGAAATATACAACATTCCAAACTTTTCAAGTAGACGCGAAAGAAATTGCAAAAATGAAAAAATCTTGTATTAAATCTAATTGCGTTTATAAGTCATTGCAAATTAATGATTTAATTTTTTATCAACTGTGGAATCAAATATTTGTCTAGATATTTAGTTCAGACGTAATGTCTAGTAAGCCTATAAAATAATATTCTTGATGAAGTGCAAGCATCAAAGAAAAATGTTTACACCAATTTATTAGTTGTTAATCCACTCGTTTAGCACATTTTTGCTATTTTCCATATATAAACCTGTAGAAAAATCATATAAAATTTTATCGTTTGATGATAAAACTTCGACATTTTTGTTACCCGTACAATAGCCATCCAAATCTAAAATTGCTATGCTTTTTTCTTTTAAACATGAAAAATATCCTACTTCTCACGCCATCCAATTAGTTGTTGATGAGTTCAATATATTAAAGAAAATCAACTTTTTTGACTGGGTCATTCTATATTTGAGCAATGCTACAGTTTCTTGACTCAGTTTTTTTCTATCTATTGTATGATCAAAAATCCAATCTACATATACAACCAAATCATAATAAACAGTTAAGATATAAAAAACGATTATGTTATAAAATCGCAAAAAATAACGATGCGATAAGAAAACATCAAAGGAAATATCAATATATTTGTATTTATTTGAGCTGAAAGTTTCATTGAATATTCTACTATCTTTATACATGTTCACTTTATTAGCATTCATATAAATTCTTTCATACATTCTTATCATTTTTTGATGCTGGCCATAAATACTAAAAGCTAAATCTATTGTTTTATCGCGATCTTATAAATTATTCGATGAGTAGTATAGATTAGCCACCCTTTTATCTTTTACATCCTTTTCACTTTCTTTGTTAATAAAGTTAAGAAAGTCCTCTTTGTTCTTGAGATTATAATCATATATTGAGTCAAAAACATAAGCAATTAACTCGAAATTGCTTATTGATTTTTTGTAAACTATTTGAATAACATCTTGCTCAAATTTGCGATTTACAAACTTGTTTTCAATAGACCTATAGAAAATATTCAATAATTTTTGTATTGAACTTCTAGTATCTTCAAATTTATTACCTGCCATTGAAGTTCACTTCCTTTCGATTTTTATACTTATATTCTTAGTATTTCGGAACAAATAATATCAATTGTTCTCTTAGATAACGAAGATTCATCTAAAATGTTTTTATGATTTAGTATGAACTCTACAAAATTTTTATCATAAAAATCATTAATATCTCTGCTCGTTACCAAAGATTTTTTGATACTTCCGTTCGAATAATCTATCCTTGAGAATCTATTGAATGAAAAACCATTTGTTATAAAGTGATCTATTATTATAGAAAAAATAGAACCATATGTTTTAGATAACTCAGTTAAAATGTCATCAATAACAAAGTAAATATCATCGATAGACGTTACTAAAATATATGCTTTGATTAACTGATCTCTCACATCATCAAAAATAACATAGTTTTTCATTTTATCGTGCTCCTAACAAATCGTTCATGTGAATACCTAATAGTTTCCAATATTTCATCAACAACACTCATCATGTCTGAAGGTTCTTCTATGATTGGTGTACTCATAGTATTAAGTGGAACATGTAAATAAATATTCCTTTTATTGGAATAGAGACGGTGTAAACTAACTAAGTCATCTTTTACTGGTTTTGGAATTACATGGTTATCACAAATTCTTATCCCATCAGAATAGTCTGAATGAAACATTCCAAAAGTGTTTTTTTTCTTTAGTTTGTATCCGTATTCTTCTAATATCATTTTGATGAATGCTTCAAGCGCTCTAAATATTCCCGCCATTGATACACTATAATCTTCTAAAAGTAAACTTGCCTTGCAAATTATATAAGAACTGTTCAAAGTCTTTTGAATTGCTGATGGAAAAAAATCATAGGCAGTTGAAAGTTTAGTTTTCAATTCATTAACACAAGTCAAATTAATACTTTCAACTCTAAGTACCTTTTTATTCCATTCAACAATCTCTTCTGTATTCACCATTTCATTTATACTCAAAAAATCCATAAGCATATTAAACACTACAAATGGTTTGGTTTGGACAAGTATAGTGTTGTTCTTATATTTTTGAAAATACACCTTATCACCATTTTCACTTTCATATATTTTTCTATTATCTGTATCTGATACAGAAATTTGCACCGGTGAATTTTCTTTCAAGTATGTATCGAAATCATCAAAAAAACTATCGCGAGCGTTTGGGATAGAAATACTTACAGGTTGTTTTTCAGCGTTATATGAATTTTCTCTAATAAAATCAATTAAGATATTACTCTTATCCTTATTTTTCCCTCGTGGAATTATGTTAATTTCCTTCTTTTTAAAATAAATATCAATTGAGCAATCACATCCGTGTAATACAAAATCAAGAACCCAATGAGAATCTACTTTTACTTCGTAGAATTGTTTGCGTAAATATTTTGGGTTTTCTTTACCAAATTTTTGTAGTAGTTCATCAATTTTTTCTTTGCTAGATATTATTTTCGCCATCTCATAATTCTCCTTAATCAGAAAAGAATAGATTTTTTGCTCGATTTTTATTCTTCTTTATATCGTAATCAATATCAAAAAATACTTTTCTATTTTCTTTATATTCTTTAGAATTTTTTTTGTCTCCTTTGAAGTATATATCTGTACCATTGCTCATTTTTATAAACCCAAAATTTTGCTCTTGATTAAACATTTTTATTTCACCGTGATGCATATTGGTTAGTTTGATAACTTTTTTTTGTAAGATCTTAAAATTTACTTTGGCGAAGTTGTTTATTTGTAGAAATTTAAGATGGAATTTTAAACTTGGACTAATATTCCATCCATGAAATTCTCTCGTTTGATAACATTGGCTAATTAAGTCTTTTGCAATATCTTCATGTTTGTCAATTATCAATATTGCAAAGTCATACATTACATTTACTAACGCATCAATATTACTTTTACTTGATACTACAATTGCTTTAGCATAATAAGAAATGCATTCATCAATAAAACCCTGTCGAAATAATACATCTGCAACTTTACTATATAAAAACCATTTGTTCTTAAAATCAGCGAATTCTTTAAAAGACTTAATATCTTCATCAAAATTTTCGGCCAATCTGCATTTTGCATAATGAACCCTTGACATAATCCATACATCATTTTCATAGTTCCATTTTTCTATATTTTTTAGTGCTTTTTCAGCAACAGTAATAGCTAAATGAAAATTTTCCAGTTTTATTAGTGATTTAATGTATTGTGTATAATACAACTCTTTAGAAGAAACATTGATGTAACTTCTCCCATCACTTCCTGACAATTCCATTTCACTTGTAGAAAGTATATCTGGATTCAATTTACTTAGCTGTGTGTAAATAGTTCTATAATTCGGATTGTTGGATTTCTTGATTTTTTTGATTAAAAACTTAATTGAGTTTACATATTGATTGTAATGCTCTTTGTCAGCAGATATTTGTTCAGAATTTGAAGTGATTTTATCGACATACTCAACACATTTAATCATTGATTCTTCTTGTTTAAGTAAATTGTATAGTGCCTTGCAGTAGTGACGTTTGCAATACTCATTCAATTCCGACGTATATCCCTCTTTAACCAATAACTCATAATTGTTGATTACTTCACTAAACAGTTCTTCATTTATCAATTTTTCAAGAAACTTTGAAAACTTAAAAGCATTTAAGTTACCATTAATCAACCAGTCTTTATTAATCGGGTTCTCCATATATAATACCTACTTCTTGTCACAAAAATTATATTCCAAAAAATCTCAACCAAAAGTGGGAGAAACAGTGATACAACATACATTATTTAAATAAACATCTATGTTAAATTACAAAAAAATGAAATTAGGTTAAAGTTCCTTTAGAAAATGTTAAGTCACAAATGCTATTAATAAAAAAAGTGATGAAAAATAACCAGGCAATAATTAAAAAGTGATAAAATCAATCGGGTAATAATTAAAAAGTGCAACAAGTAGAACAGTAAAATCGCTCAATAAGCTGTGAAATTCTTTAGAATTATATCTTTTTCTCTCTATTTTGCCTATTTTTGAACAAAAATAGCCTGTTTTATGCAAAATAACCATAAAAGCCTTGTATCAAAGTTTACGTTCTTTAATGTGTTAGGGCAACCATTTTGATACAATTCGTACCCCTATCAAAAAAGTTCGTACCCCACCACTATTTTTTCGTACCCCTCACAAAAAAGTTCGTACCCCTTATCGCATAGAAAAAGGAGATACTTTACGTTTATACTGGTAATATAAAAGTAGACACCCCCTGCAAGAATAGCTTAACAAAGGGAATTGTTAAAATGATTGTTGTTGTTACTGAATACAGTCCAAAGTCCAGTAATTAAGTGCATTATTGCTATTTTTAATATTTATCAAAATATTTCTTGTTTGGCAGCTTATAAAACTCATCAGCAGGCAAAAACAAACAGTTAACATCATTAAGTAAACTTTCCCCATGTCCACAGAATTCGAGTTTTTTGATGATTTCTATAAGGATCTCCGAATCGAACGAAGCTCTGTGAAAACTTTCTGATGGTAATTTTATTCTTAAAGAATTGGCTATGTTTTCTAATTTATGATTTTCTATTTCCACACGACAATCACCATACTGATACCAGTGTTTTATATAACTCATAGAATAGTAGAGGTCGAGAATATCAATTTTTGAAAACAGATTCTTATCTTGCATGAATTCTATTAAAAACGATAAATCAAACTGTGCGTTGTAAGCTACAAACAGAGAGCTATCATAATGTTCAAAAACATTTTTTATGCGCTTTCTAGCTTCAATAATCTCTAATCCTTGATTTCTAATAATCGTGTTAGTAATCCCAGTCAAATGTTCCACTTTCTCTCTAAGTGTGACATTTTCCGGAAGTTTAATCAAGAAATTTTCTTCAAAGATCTTTACTACCTCCCCCTCTATCAATGAATATTGTTGACATCCAAATTCGATTAGATTGTCATTATTTGGATTTAATCCAGTGGTTTCTGTATCAAAAACAGTTATCGATTTATACTTACTAAACAAGTTAAATGCAATCTTGTTTCCATAGACATTAATTGGATATATATTAAGGCCTCTTCCATACCTTTCATATTTATATACATCTGTGCAAAGAAGTTTTGAATATTTACCCAAAAAAACTTCAAATCTTCTGTAATCTTTTGTCAACTTGGAATTTACTTCATTTTTAACAAAATCTTTAAACTCTTTTTGGTACTCCTCAAATTCTATTAATGATGGTTTTAGTATAAGGTTCTTAGCTTTCACTTCAAAATAATTACATTTTTTTTGTAGTGATTGTTTCTCTAAGGTATTTAGTATAGGAAAAGCTCCAATTAATTTGTCATTTTCAAATTCGTTATAAGTGAAATAAGCTTCTATACTTTTCGGTTCATAAGGCACACGTAATTTTCTCCTATCAAAACCTTTAACTATTTCAGCCAAAATATTCTCATATTTTTGTTTATCCCATCTATGTCTCGCTTCAAATAATCTTATTTCTGTTGGGTCGTAATTCAATATTTGACTATTAAGAATAGATAAATTATTTAATGTTTCTATAAGGAACCAAGCTAATTCAACAATATATGGATGGTCTTCGTGCAATATATCCATTATTTGATTACAAATATCCTCAACTAGATTTTCCAGGTCAGTATCTCCTATATTATTTATTGGTTTGTTTCCGAAAGGAGATAAGTAATTTTTGAAAATCCAATCAATAGAAATCTCAATTCTAAACCTAGAATATGATACATTTTCAAAGGTTCCATGTATTTTATCGATTGTATCCATGATTTCTTTATGTTTATTTCTAACATTTATTAATAATCCATAATTAAAGGTTTCAAATTTTGGATTAAAGCCATATTTTAAGTATACATTATTATTCATATTTTCGATTATTTCATTAATTTCAACTGTGTCAGAATCTATGTTTTCAATCCATTGTCTACATACTAATATAGAGAGATTCATCATTTCAAGTATTAACTTTATTGATTTCTGACGATATTTCTTAGATCCAAACCATTCCATTAATGTCAGTTTTAACTGTGATGAACTTAGAATCTCTTTTTTAAATAGATTAAATTCCTGAATAATTTCATCCATTTTTTTAGTTATTAAATCGATATTTTCCATCCTAATTTTCCCCTTACTCATAATAATTTCAAATTCACATGTTCTCTAATTGAACTTGGTAAGACAGTCTTTAACCTGAAGTGATCCAACATCATTTTATGTGCAAATGCAATCGCATCAATTTCTATTTCCTGTTTAAGATAAGATTCATCATCAATTTCGTTATTTTTGCCTGAAGGCATTATATAGTTTAATGTTTCATACTCCCATTTATCTAATGTCGACTGTGGCTCTCTGCTTTGGGCGCGTATACAGTAACCTTGATATGCGTGTCTCATCTCGTGAAAAGCCGTAATGATAACTTCAGTCCAATCACTTCTTAAAACCCAATCTTCTCTAAAACTCGGATTAGTGAGGACATATACATAACCTTTTTCACCCATTTTCATGCACCTCTTCTCACTTCAAAATCATCTTTAAAATGATATGTATTCATGATAAATTATATCATAATTCCCAATTAAATACTAATTGTGTAAAGTGTTAAGTAATCGTGTAGTTCGTGGTGTAAACGTGTAAAGTGTTGCACAATGTATAATTAATTATTAAAAACATTGATGACTAAAAATATAAAAAAAATACAGTCAGATTTGAAAATAGGGAGTAATCCCCCTTTCTGCATAGAAAAAAGGCTTGACACAATTGTATCAAACCTATGCTTGTTATATGGTGGAGAAAAGGAGATTCAAACTCACTTGTCATAATCATCATGTTTGATAGATAGAAAAATGTTATTTCGTTACACCATATAATAGTTTTGATACATTTTATAAATACATAATAATTATATCACATAAAATAAGATATTTCACTGCTTTTTTATAAAATACGAAAATTTCAGTTAAATACAAGTGGACCTCTTGTTAGAAATAAACAATAATTAAATAGTGCAATATCAAACTAGCAATAATTAAATAGTGCAATATCAAACTAGCAATAATTATATAGTGCAATTTCAAACAAGTAATAATTAAATAGTGCAAATTTAAACGAGTAATAATTAAATAGTGCAATCTTAAACTTACAATAATTAAATAGTGCAACATGAATAATAGCAAAAAAAACTCTAATGATCGTTTTTAACGATTATTAGAGCATTTTCTCTTATTTTAGCTTATTTTTTCCCAAAATATGTTTATTTAATGCAAAAACTTTGATATTTTTTGTATCAAAGTTAGCGTTCTTATATGGTGCCACTGGCCAGATTCGAACTGGCACGCCTACTAAGCGCTTGATTTTGAGTCAAGTTTGTCTACCGATTTCAACACAGTGGCAACTTAATTATTATATTATAACTGACTAAATTAATCAATTATAATATAATAATTTTTTTATTAATCTTAAGCTTCTTCTATTTCAATAATTTCTGAATTAGAAGATAAAGCTTCCATAACATCATTAAATAATTTATTTTTAGGAACTGTA